>Ga0316191_10002635_pt1 | contig 13094 bp, 10 predicted proteins | sample Eddworburr2cm_MG_FD_204928 | JGI IMG/M metagenome (GOLD analysis project Ga0316191, IMG submission 204928) | Coastal sediment microbial communities from Maine, United States - Eddy worm burrow 2 cm | ecosystem: Environmental > Aquatic > Marine > Coastal > Sediment | place: USA: Maine...
AGACGCTTCAAAAAAGCACTCCCAATACCAGGATAAAATCAAAGATTTTTACAAGGACCTGCTCAGGAGGCATCCCCATGAGGATGAGGATTCTAATCTTGGATATTTCGCACTCTTATCCCGGACTATTGATCTGATAACCATGCAAATGTCAGATCTGGCCCTGCAGACTTATCGTCCGGATATCCTGGTGGAAATATCCCACGAGTCCTGTTCCATTTTTGATTTTTACAAAGCCGAAGAGATGGTGGAGACAGGAAGGCAGGTGGCCAGGGCCACCCTAAGCTCCTATCCTGTGGTTTAGTCCTAATAATAAGCCTCTACATTCCACACGAAGGCGCGGATGCCCACGTCCTTGTTTTCCTCATCCAGTTTTTTCACTCCTTCAAGAACAGCGGGAACGGTATCGTCTTCCATCACCGCCATCCTGGCCGTGTTTTCTTCGGGCCAGGTATGGGTGCCCATATGCGGGGGACCGTCCACGCTGCCCCGGCCTGTGAGACCTGTCCAGCGAGTAAATCCCCTGATATCCAGCTTTTCGAAAAGGTATTCGACCTTTTCTGTCTGTGCCTGATTAAATACAATAAATACTGCTTTCATTCTGCTATGGGTTTTCGGGAAGAGCTTCCCCGTTTCCGTTTAAAAAATCGTATTCCACAGCCTTTTTCCGACTGTCGCTTCTGCGAAGCATCATGTGGTAGATCACAGGGATCAGTATCAGGGTCACAATGGTGGAGAAAATGAGTCCGCCGATCACCGCAATCCCCATGGGGCTCCAGATCTCCGATCCGGAACCGGTACTCAAGGCCAGGGGCAACATCCCCAGGATGGTGGTCAGGGAGGTCATCAGAACAGGACGCAGCCTTGATTTACCTGATTCCACAATGGCTTCTTTCAGCTCCAGTCCCCGCTCCCGCATCAGGTTGATATAATCCACCAGCACAATGGCGTTCTTTACCACGATGCCGATGAGCATCACTCCTCCAACCATGGAAATCACACTCATGGTGGTGCCTGTAACCATATGGGCCAGCACCACCCCTGTAAAGGCAAAGGGTATGGAGAACATAATGATGAAGGGCATCTTCAGGGATTCAAACTGGGAAGCCATTACCAGGTAGGTCAGCACCAGACTGAGTACCAGCAGCAGGGAGAGGTCCATCATGGACTCCTGCATATCCTCAACGGCACCCCCCATCTGAACGTTTACATCCGGGGGAATGTCCATGTGGTTGATTTTGTTCTGCACCTCCTCAGCCATTTTATTCAATGGCACTTTGTATGGGGTAATGGAAACAGTCACCATCCGCTCCCTGTTTTTGCGCTCGATGTTGGGGGGTGACCAGTTTTCTTCAATACTGGCCACTTCTCCCAGACGAATCACCTGGTTTTGCATGTTCATAATGGCGATGTCCTCCAGGTCAGAAAGTGAGGAGCGCTCCTCTTCCACAAAGCGGACCCTGATGTTATACTCATCGCCTTCCTCGCGGTAACGGCTCATGTAGGGCCCTTCCACCCGGTTACGCACCGAACTGGCCAGGGTAAAGGTATTCAGACCGTGTTGGGCCATCTTTTCCCTGTCAGGTACAATCTGAAGCTGGGGTTTGGATGGATCGCGGCTTACGTTTACATTGGTGGCGCCCTGAATGGTGCTGACGCTGTCGGCCAGTGCAGTAGCTATCATAGAGGTTGCCTCGAAATCATAACCATATATCTCTACCACCACATTGTTTTCGGTGGTGCCTCCCATGCCCCCGTTGGGAACCACGTCGAAGGTAACGATCTCCGGAATGGTCTCCAGGTATTCGGTGAGTATGTTGCTTAGGTCCCATACATCGCGGGTGCGGGTATCCAGATCCTTGAGGGTAAAGTTGATGTTGATCCGGTGAGATCCTGATTCCATGAAGAGAGACATGATTCCCCCCTGGTCGTCCGAACCTGATGAAGTATAATAAAACTGTGCTTCCGGCAAGTTCTCTTCGATGAACGCATCCACCTTACGGGCCACCTTGGTGGTTTCATCCACACGTAGTCCAGTCTGCAATTCAATGGAAGCGGTCATGGATCCCTGGTCGGCTTCCGGCATAAATTCAAAACCCATGCCGCCGGCCATCCCCATGGATACAAGGAAGATCACAATAGCTGCAATCAGGGTACCCCAGCGGAAACGCAGTGCCGTCTTCAGGGAACGTGCGTAAAATCCGTCCATCCATCTCAGGAAGCGTCCAATGATGTTGTCGTAAGAGACAGTCCGTACCTTCTTGGGTTTCTTCCTGAGTTTCATCATTTTGGAAGCCAGCATGGGAGTCAGGGAAATGGCGCTCACTGTGGAAGTGACCACGGTAATGGTGACAATGTAACCCAGGGGCCTGAAAAGTTCCCCGGTCATACCGCCAATCAGGGTCAGCGGCAGGAATACTGCCACTACGGTAAGAGTGGTCACAATGACTGCCAGCCATACCTCGTTGGTGGCATAGATGGCCGCCTCACGCGGCCTGGACCCCCTTTCCACGTGTTTGGTAATGTTCTCAAGGACTACAATGGCATCATCCACCACCATCCCAATGGCTATGGACAAAGAAGACAGGGCGATAATATTGATGGAACTGCCCGAGATATACAGGTAGATAAATGAGACAATCAGGGATATGGGAATGGTCAGGATCACAATAAATGTGGCCCTCCAGCGCCCAAGGAAGAACAGCACCACCAGGATCACTGCAATACCCGCATACATCAGGGTATTGGTCAGGTTATCGATAGACTCCACAATGAAATCAGAAGAGTCCCAGAAGGTGGTGATCTCGATATCCTCAGGAAGCGTTTCAATGAGTTCAGGCATCATGGCGGCGATATCCTGGCAGACCTGTACGGTATTGGCCCCGGATTGTTTCTGGATCACGATCCGCATCCCGGTTTTGCCATTCAGACGTTCATCCAGGGAAGTATCGCGGATGGTGTCTCTCACAGTGGCCACATCTCTAAGGTAAATGGTCTGCCCGTTATAAGAGGCCAGGACAATGTCTTTCAAAACATCGCTGGAAGAAAACTCCCCCTTGATTCGCAGGGGATAATCCATCATTCCCATTTCCAGGTTCCCTGCGGGCAGGTTCAGGTTTTCGGCATTCAGTACTCCTGCGATCATCTCCACACTTATGTTGTAGGATTCCATTTTCCGTGGATCGATGTCCACCTGTATCTCCCTACCCGGGGCACCCATCAATCCCACAGAACCCACTCCGTCGATCCGGTTCAGAGGGTTCACCACCTTCTCATCCAGGATATTGGCTATGGCCTGGTAACTTTCTTCAGCTGTGACGCCATAAAAGAGCACAGGCATGGCGCTGGAACTGAATTTAAAAAGCATGGGCTTCTCCACTTCCTCAGGAAGGAAGGGTTCAATAAAGCTGATCCCGTCCCGCATCTCGTTAGATGCTTCATCCAGGTTGGTTCCCCACTCAAATTCACATACTACGACAGACATGTTGTCGCGCGAAACTGAAGTTATGTTCTTCAGGTTAGAGACCGAGTTCAGACCATCTTCTATGGACCGGGTCACGTTGGTTTCAATATCGGCCGCACTGGCGCCCGAATAGGTTGTTATCACCGATATGGCGGGAAAATCAATATCGGGATAGAAATCTATGGGCAGTTTGTTAAGGGAGTAAAATCCCATCACCAGCAGTGCCACAAAGATCATTATTGTTGTAATAGGTCGTTTGACCGCGTTTCCGTAGATACTCATCTTAGTTGCTTTAGAATTATTCAGCTACTACATTTACTTTGGCTCCGTCTTCCAATCGGCTCTGACCGGCGTAAATCAGTTGTTCTCCGCCCTTGATTCCGGGGGAAGAGATCTCCAACATGTCATCATGCCTGTTCACAATTTGCACGCTAACTTTCTTTGCGGCCCCGTTCTCATGCAACATCACATACCTTTCGTTGGTACCGGTTTGCTGCATGACCGCAATGGCTGGAACCATCAGGGCTTCAGCCTCTCCCAGTTTCAGCCTGACGCGGGCAAACATCCCTGGTTTCAGCGTTTCATTCTTGTTGGGAACCTTCACCTCAACCACAAAGGTTCGTGTGGCAGCCGAGATGGTAGGATGAATCCTGAATACCCTGCCGTTGAAATTCTTGTCCGGGTAGACATCTGTAGTAACGGTGGCTGTCATGCCTACTTTCACCAGCGGAAGATACTTTTCACTCAGGTTGACCATCACTTTGACGGGATCCATTTGTATCATCGAAACCAGGGCGGCTTTTCCCACTGGGGTGTTGGGGGCCGGTGAGAATAGTTCCCCGTCGTTGAAGTACTTACCCGTAATTACTCCTGAATGAGGAGCCCTCAGGAGGGTGTTCTCTTCCAGGTTTTGCAGGACCAGTTCGGTGGTTTCCACTTGTGCCTTCATTTGGTCATAGGCCTGTTGTGTCAAAGAACCATGTTTAATAAGGGTGTCCATGCGGGCTAGGTCCGTCTTCAATTGTTCATATTGCAGTCGTGTCTGGTCCAGCTGGGTGCGGTCCATCTCAGCCAGGAGTTGTCCCTTCTTCACATGGTCGTTGATTTCCACCTTAACAGAACGAATACGTCCCTGCAGGGCAGGAGAGAGGTAGGTCTCTTCGAATGCTACCACGGTAGACGTAATTCTTTGTTCAACAGCGGTTTCGCGGAATTCAAGGGACATGACCTTGACCGGCTGTATTTTCTCGACAACTGCATCTCCTGTTCCCGAAGCTGCTCCCGGGGCTTGCATATCGCAGGATATCTGTGTTGCGCCAGCAATAGCGGCGAGCAGGGCAATCTTTATTGTTTTCATAGGTGATATTGTTTTCATATTCGGTCTTGTTATCAGTATTTTGGGCTAAAGGATATTCATCAGTTTATCGAGCTGCAGTTTGGCATTCATTACCTCCATGATGGCTGTAAGGTAATTGCCTTCAGCATCCAGGTAATTGGTATTGGCCTGGGTCAGTTCGAGGCTGGTGGCCATGCCCTGTTCAAATTTGCGTCGGTAGCTGTCATACACCCTTTGGGCGACTTCCACATTCTCCTCTTGGGTATATAAATTGTCCAGCGAACTTTGCAGATTGTATTTGAATTGCTTCTCCTGCAAGTTCAGCTGGTCTTCCATAATGCTCTTATTGGTTTGAGCCATGTTGTAATCGATCTTGGCCTGGTCGACCCGTGCCTTCCTCATTCCACTGGAGAAGATGGGTACCGACATGTTAAGACCCACCAGGTGGTTAGGATTCATGTCAAACCCGGAGGTAAGGATCTTGGCATTGTAGTTATAGAAACCGGAAATGGTAGGGGCATAGTTCCACTGCTCCAGGCCCATCATCTTCTTAGTGATCTCTTCCTGGGTCTGCATCAACTGGTAGGTGACATTGTTTTCCATAGAGAAGGGAACTTCTAATGCACTTTCCACCTGCATATTGGTAAAAAGCCCTTCCAGACTGTCGGTAAGCATAAGGTCTACGGTCGCTTCAAGACCCAACTGAAAGCGGAGCATGTTGTAGTTGAGTTCCAGGTTTCGTTGCAGGGCATTTCTGGAATCGGAAATCTGGTTCACAGTGATTCGGAGCTGGTCCACATCGGTCTGCTCAGCCATCCCGCTGTTGTACATGACCCGGGTCTGCTCCAGGGTTTCTTCGAGGTTTGCCACGTTTCTTTCCAGAATATCCAGCGATTCTCCGGTGATTAGTACCAGGTAGTAAGCACTTATCACTCCTTCTTTGACGTTCAATTCATTGAACTCATAATTCTGTTCTGAAATAAGTTTTGCCAGCTTGGCCGTTTGAATTCCCAATATGTATTGTCCGCTGAAGATTAGCTGGCTTACTTGGAGCTTGGCTGTACTTTGGTCAGACAAAAGGATGGTGGTGGGGTCAAGCATGGATTGAAGCTGGCCTTCGTAGTAAGAATTTGCACCCAGCATGAGTACATCATTCTGGGTATAAAAGGGAAAGACGGATCTAGTCTGGTCAAAGGCATCCTGAAGCTGTTGTGGCGAAAAGGAGGGAGCCTCACCCGAGCCAAAGTTGAAAGCCAGTTCATAATTGAAGTAGCTCATGTAGTCCATAGTCCCATCCACCTGGGGAAGTCCCGAAGCAATGGTTTCCCATATGCTTGCTCGCGAACGGTCCACCTCCATGCGTGCATTCTTAAGGGATTTGTTATAGGCAAGGGCATGGTCGATGGCCCCCTGGAGGTCCAGGACCAGGTGATCGGGGAGTTCCTGAGTGGCAATCGGCTCCTGAGCCATGCCCGGGAGGATCATTCCCAGGGCCAGGAGTAAAATGACTACTATTCTTCTGATTTTGTTCTTCATATCTAAGGTCTATTATATGCTACTTTATTTCTATTGATACATGATGGATTTATAATCCTGAAGGAGTTTTCTTCCTTTTTTGGTGGATAATCCCCTGAAATAGGGAATGATCATATGTTCAAACATATTTCTGTGGTCAATTCCGGCTTCCACCAGGTTGCTGTCGTGACCGAAGAGGTCGAACAGGGCATGGAGGGCCCGGTTCACAATGTCCATGTGCAGGTCGTCCCTGAATATGCCCTGCTCCATGCCGGTTTCAAAAAGTTTCTGTGTGATGCTGTAATCGCGGATATCGCCGGGATGGGCAAACTCTTTATAGACAGCCCTGTGGTATTTCTTGAAGTCATGAAAGAAGAGTGGATTCGTCTGGGCCATCTGACTCACTGTAAGCTTCATGATCCTGAACAATGCCTCAATGACGTTATCTGATTCATCGATGGTGCGGAGTGCATGTTCGTTGGTCTGCTTCTTGTAATACGTGATCACCTCCGTCAGCAGGGCATCCTTGTCCTTGAACCTCTCATAAATGGTCCGCTTGGAGATTCCCATTTCTTCGGCAAGAGCATCCATGGTCATGCTTCGGATTCCGTACTTTCCGAAAAGCGCTCCCGACTCCACAATGATTCTTTCTCTGACTTCCACAGCTACTAAAATTTTGGGCAAGTATATGAAAACTATTTTAGTTTTTTACGTTTTCTATGACTTATTTTGTTAAAAATCGGTGAACGGTCTTTGAGAGTCGGTGAAGTACATATAAGATATACGTAAGCCCATTTTTTTACTACTTTTGCGGCATGAATATTCCATCTAAATACGACCCGGCCAGCGTGGAGGACAAATGGTACTCCTACTGGATGGAACAAGGCTTTTTCAAAAGTACCCCGGACGATCGCGAACCCTATTGCATCGTGATCCCGCCCCCCAATGTGACCGGGGTATTGCACATGGGGCATATGCTTAACAATACCCTGCAGGATGTTTTGATCCGCCGGGCCCGTATGCAGGGAAAAAATGCCCTCTGGGTACCTGGAACTGACCATGCTTCCATAGCTACTGAAGCCAGGGTAGTCAACAAACTGGCCGAGGAAGGGATCAAGAAAAGCGATTTATCCCGGGAGGAATTCATTGAGCACGCCTGGGACTGGACCCACGAGCATGGGGGTATCATCCTGGAACAGTTGAAGAAGCTTGGAGCCTCTTGCGACTGGGACCGAACCTGCTTTACTATGGATGAGGCTTTGTCGGAAAGTGTGATACAGGTATTTGTGGATCTGTTCAATAAGGGTCTCATCTACCGCGGGATTCGGATGGTGAACTGGGATCCCCAGGCACTGACAGCTGTCTCTGACGAGGAGGTTTATCACAAAGAGCTTCAGTCCAAGTTGTATTATGTAAGGTATCAGGTGGAAGGCGAAGATGAATATATCACCATTGCTACTACACGCCCCGAAACCATCCTGGGCGATACTGCAGTGTGCGTACACCCCGAAGATGAAAGATTTATAAAATTCCATGGCAAGAAGGTGCTGGTGCCTCTGGTGAACAGGCCGGTGCCCATCATAGTAGATGAGTATGTGGATCGTGAGTTTGGGACCGGGGCGCTGAAGATAACTCCTGCCCACGACATCAACGACTACGAACTGGGGATCAAACACAATCTTGATTCCATCGATATTTTCAACGACGATGGCACCCTGAATCAAGCTGCAAAGATACTGGTGGGTGAGGACCGCTTCAGGGCCAGGGAGCTGATTGTACCGGAATTGGAAAAGGAGGAAATGCTGGTTAAAACCGAGGACTATATCAATAAAGTGGGATATTCGGAACGCACCGATGCGGTCATCGAACCTAAATTGAGCCTGCAATGGTTCCTTAAGATGAAGGAGCTGGGAGCCCCGGCTCTGGAGCATGTGATGAACGACGATGTGCAGTTGCAACCCGCCAAATTCAAGAATACCTACCGCCATTGGATGGAGAATGTGAAGGACTGGTGTATTTCGCGCCAGCTCTGGTGGGGTCACCGCATCCCGGCCTGGTTTTATGGCGAGGGCCACAACGATTATGTAGTAGCCGAGACAGAAGCCGGGGCCTTAAAATTAGCTCAGGAACGTACGGGCAATGCAGCTCTGAAAGTGGAGGATCTGAGGCAGGACGAAGATGTGCTGGATACTTGGTTCTCCTCATGGTTATGGCCCATTTCCGTATTTGACGGCATCCGCCATCCTGACAATGAAGACATTAAGTATTACTATCCGACCAATGATCTGGTCACCGCTCCGGAGATTCTCTTTTTCTGGGTAGCCCGAATGATCATTGCCGGGTATGAATACAGGAACGAGAAACCTTTCGACACCGTTTACCTGACCGGGATTGTACGGGACAGCAAGCGAAGGAAGATGTCCAAATCGCTTGGCAACTCACCGGATCCAATCGAGCTTATGAAAAAGTACTCTGCCGATGGGGTAAGGGTGGGGATGCTCTTTTGTTCACCGGCAGGAAACGACCTGCTCTTCGACGAAAGTCTTACCGAACAGGGTAGGAACTTCAGTAATAAAATATGGAACGCTTTTCGCCTGATCAAAGGCTGGGAAATAGATGGCGACCTGGATCAGCCGACCCATTCGGCCGAAGCGGTGCGCTGGTTTGAAGCGCAGATGAACCGGGCCTTTATCCAGATTGAGGACCAGTTTCAGAAGTACAGGGTGTCTGATGCCCTTATGATTGTGTACAAGCTTTTCTGGGACGAATTCAGCTCCTGGTATCTTGAGTGCATCAAGCCTGCGTATGAAAAACCAATTGATGCAGTGACTTATGAGCAAACCATTGCTTTTGTGGACCAGTTGCTTCATATGCTCCATCCCTTCATGCCTTTCATTACGGAAGAAATCTGGCAGCTGATCAGGGAAAGGAAGTCCGGCGAAAGCCTGATGGTCTCTCTTATGCCTTCACCCGATACCTATAAGGAGGATCTGGTGGAGCACTTTGAAGCCCTGAAAGAGGTGATCACCTCTGTCCGCAGCATTCGGAAGGAAAAGAATATCCCGCCCAGAGAAGAGTTGAAACTTATGGTACGAAGCTCTTCAGGTGCCGCCTATCACAAACACCTGGAACCGGTGATTCAGAAACTGGCCAATTTATCCGAAGTGGAAGTTATTTCGGGGGAACCGGAAAGTGCAGTTTCTTTTATTGTGAAGAATGTTGAGTACTTCGTTCCGGTGGGCAGCCTGGTCAACGCCGAAGAAGAGATTGCAAAGCTGGAAGAGGAGCTTAAGTATACCCGTGGATTTCTTAGCAGTGTGCAGAAGAAGATGAGCAACGAGCGCTTTGTGCAGAATGCACCGGCTGTTGTGGTGGACAAGGAGAAGCAGAAGATGGCCGATGCCGAAGGAAAGATATCTGTGCTGGAAGCTCAGATCCAAAAGCTTAAGGCGCAAGCCTGACCCGGTTCCATTTTTTTCCTGACAGGGTATATTCAATCCGGTCATGCAGGCGGAATTTACCCCCCTGCCAGAATTCCATGCGGGAAGGGCTGATGGCGAATCCACCCCAGAAAGGCGGCCTGGGAATGGCTTTTAATCCTTTAAATTTTTCCTGGTATTTACGATATTCTTTCTCCAGGAATTCCCTGTCGGGTACCACAGTGCTCTGGGGTGAGGCCCAGGCTGCCAGCTGGCTTTCCAGGGGCCTGGACAGAAAGTAGAGGTCCGATTCAGCATCTTCCAATAGGGCCACGATTCCGGCAATCTTCACCTGGCGTTCCAGCTCGGGCCAGTAGAAATGGGAAGCTACCTTCGATCGGCCCACCATTTCCATGGCTTTACGACTGCCATAGGAAGTGAAGAATACCAGGTGATCCTGTTCAATCTTTTTCAGGAGAACGATCCGTGAGGAGGGATTCCCATCCTTATCCACCGTAGAAAGTGTCATGGCGGTGGGATCCGGATTCCTCGACTGTCTGGCCTCTTCCATCCAGGCTCCGAAGAGCACCATGGGTTCGGATGGAAGCTGGTCCTCGTCGAGCCGGTTCAGATTGTATTCCCTGCGAACCTTCCCCAGATCCTTTTGGCTACCCTCATCCATGTTTAAAAATCTGCCTTCAGACTTAGATCCAGGCTATTTATCTGGTGGGTTAAGGCACCTACGGAGATGTAGTCCACCCCGCATTCGGCATAGCTCCTGATAGTATCACGGGTAATGCCTCCCGACGATTCGCACTCTACCCGGTGATCGATCAATGTGACGGCTTCCCGGGTCTGTTCCACAGAAAAGTTATCCAGCAGAATCCTTCGAATGCCGCCCAGGGCCAGCACCTCTACAATGTCCTCCAGGGAGCGGACCTCCACCACGATCTCAAGGTCCAGTTTTTTTTTCTCAAGGTAGCTAAGGGTACCGGAAATGGCTTCTTTGATCCCCCCGGCAAAATCGATGTGGTTGTCCTTTATGAGGATCATGTCGTCCAAACTGAAGCGGTGGTTTTCTCCTCCACCCAGCCTTACCGCCTCTTTTTCATGAAATCGCATGCCAGGAGTGGTTTTCCGGGTATCCAGTATTTTTGTGCCGGTGCCCTTCAGCAGCTTCACATATTCCCTGGTGGTGGTGGCAATGCCGCTCATGCGCTGCATAACATTCAGCACCAGTCGTTCGCATTGAAGCAGCGAATGAACCCTGCCGCTTACACGAAAAGCAACATCTCCCGGGTGAATGGTGGTGCCATCTTGCTTCAAAAGGTCGAAGCGGATCCCGGAATCGAAACGATGAAACACCTGGCGGGCCACTTCGACGCCGGCCAGGATTCCCTCCTCCTTTACCAGAAGTTTAGCGGAGCCTGTGGCACCTTCCGGAATAGTGCTGAAAGTGGTGTGATCCCCCCCCCCGATATCTTCGAGAAGCCATCGGTCAATGACAGAATCAAGGTCCCGGATTGAGTTCATATTGAGACTCTTTTTCTATGCTCAGGTAATAGATCAGCCGTATTCCCTGTTTATTGATGAAAAACAGATTGACCCTGAAGGTGCCCTCGGTGGTACTCAGGGTTCCGATGGCATATTTTGATTGTTCTTTGGTCCCCTCAAAGCTTACCGTGAATCCTGTGGGCTTGTGTTTCTTAAAGAAACTCTCCATGATTCTGGTGGCCTGATTCTTAGAGCATTCATAATCCTGCTCCAGGATGGACATCTCCAGGCTCTGATGAAAATATTCAGACACGGCAGATGCTTTTCCCTGACCCATGGCCTCCACCAATCCTTCGGGAACAGTCTGGCCCAAAACTTGAGAGAGAACCAGCGTGTTCAGTAATAAAATAGTTAATATCCTCTGTTTCACTTTATCTAAATATCAAGTATGTTTGTATATCACCGCAACTATTGGGCCAATACAGAAGCAGGTGCAAGATACAAAAAACCTGTCTAATCGGATCGAATGCGTATTACTCTCATTGAAAGTGGAAAGACCAGGGACTCTTTTATAAGAGAGGGTGTGGAACTATTTCGCAAGCGCGTGGTGCGCTATGTTCCCTTTAAGATTGAAACCATCCCTGATTTGAAAAAAACACGGAATCTGACCATGAAGGAAGTGCAGAATCAGGAGGGAAACATGTTGTTGAAACGGATCAGGCCCACCGACCACCTGGTTCTACTTGATGAGCGGGGCCAGGAGCACAGCTCCATTTCCTTTGCAGAGCACCTGAACTCTCTGGAGGGAAGGGTGAATCACCTGGTATTTGCCATCGGCGGACCCTATGGATTTTCTGAAGAGGTGTACAGTCGGGCCGATGCAAAGCTCTCCCTTTCAAGGCTCACATTTTCGCACCAGCTGGTGCGGGTATTGTTTATGGAGCAACTTTACAGGGCCTATACCATATTAAAAGGGGAACCCTATCACCATGCCTGATTAGCTAAGATGGAAGAGAATAGTACACATACACCAAAAACTTTTTCTTTTCAAAGGGCGATCCTTTTTCTTGGGGCCTTAGTGTTTTTGGTGATAGGGATCATTTCAGCCAGTATTAGCCGGGAGGGAAAATATTCTCAGAAAGACACAAGAAAGCTGGAGGATGTAATGCACAAAAAAGAGCGCTACCTGAAGGAAGAATTCAGCCACCTGGAGAATCTGATTTCAGAGAAGAAAGCCACCCGCGTGCTTGACCAGCTTTCCTCTGAATATCAGGACCTGTCTAATCGGAAGGGGATTTCAGTTTTCTATTACGAGGATAATACACTGACTTACTGGTCGGATCATTCAGTGCCGGTACCCGATCGTTGGAGAGCACGCCTTAACAGGCCCTTCCTGTCCTTGAGAAATGCGGACTATGTTTCGGTGATTAAGCCTGTACAGGGAGGAAGACTGGTAGGCCTCATTGAGATCAGGACCCATTTTCCTACCCAGAACAATTTTCTTGAGAACGGATTTCAGCACGATTTCAAATTGGATCGGGGTGTGAAGATAGATTTTTTTGAATCCGAGGGGTCTGAAGCCGTCTACAACGATGATGGGGTATATCTCTTCTCACTCAATTATTCGGAAGCCAAACCTGCTTCAAAAGGATTAAGGGTACTTGCTTTCTCAAGCCTGCTTTTATCACTGATCCTTCTGTATACCGGATTCTGTTCCCTTCTGAGGAATGCTTCCGGCAGGACAAGGTATTGGCTGACCGCGGTGATAAGCCTTATAATTATTGGAGGCACGTTGGCTGTATTGAGGTATTCATTCCCCTCCCTGCTTACCGATACAGATTTGTTCCAGCCCGAACTGTTTGCCAGC
>Ga0316191_10002639_pt1 | contig 13092 bp, 8 predicted proteins | sample Eddworburr2cm_MG_FD_204928 | JGI IMG/M metagenome (GOLD analysis project Ga0316191, IMG submission 204928) | Coastal sediment microbial communities from Maine, United States - Eddy worm burrow 2 cm | ecosystem: Environmental > Aquatic > Marine > Coastal > Sediment | place: USA: Maine | collected...
GTCAACTGTTTGCCGTCCAGGTAGTGATTCGCGACCTGGCGGATCGACTCATTCATCGCCTGGTTGTTGTTGGTTGTCGATACGATCAGGTTGGCTTTTTCAACCAGGCCGTCGGCGTCGATTTCATAATGGTGGAACAGGGTGCCGCGGGGTGCTTCCAGGACGCCAATGCCGCGCGCCTGCATGTCGCCTTTGACCAGCAGGTCGTCGCTTTGCAGGTCATCGTCAAACAGCAGCTCCCTGATCGCTTCCGCGCAGTACAGAAGTTCGATCAACCGTGCCCAGTGGTAGGCCAGCGTGGCCTGCACCGGCCGGCCTTGCCCGGCATCCATGAATGTCTTGCGCGCCTGTTCTGCCAGCGGTGTGGTGAAGTAGTCGCAGTTATTGACGCGAGCCAGCGGGCCGACGCGATACCAACCGCTCTCGCTACCGAGTGAATGGATAAAAGGAAACTTCATGTAGCTCCATGATTTGACGCCTTCGCGCAGGTACTGGTCATAGGCGTTATAGTCGGCATGATCGAAGATAGTCTGGCCGTTCGGGTCTTTGGCGCGAAGACCGCCATGGTAGAGTTCGAAGGCCCCATCGTCGCGTACCATGCTCATCATGTTGCTGTCGATACTGGCAAACGCCATGTGGTAGTCGAACTGTTCGGAAAAAATCCGTTTGATCAGCTCGACCGAACCCTGGCTCCAGGCGATGATCTGGTCGATATCCTTGCGCAGGTAATCTCTTTCATCCGGACTGACCGATTTGTTGACCCCGCCGGGAATGGCGCCGGTGCCGTGGACGCGTTTACCCGCCGTCACGCGGATCACTTCCTGGCCGTACTTGCGTAACAATACACCCTGCTTGGCGATTTCCGGGTGGTCCTCGATAACGCCGACGATGTTGCGGTGGCGCACCTCATCATCGAATCCGAACAGCAGATCCGGAGAGCACAGATGAAAGAAATGCAGGGCGTGTGACTGCAGTGTCTGGCCATAGTGCATCAGGCGGCGGATCTTTTCCGCCGCGGGGGTGAGTTGGGTGGCGCCGATCAGCATGTCGGTGGCCTTGGCCGCGGCAAGGTGATGACTCACCGGACAAATGCCACACAGCCGCTGTACCAGTACCGGCAGTTCCCAGTAGGGGCGGCCCTGGATGAATTTCTCAAAGCCGCGGAATTCGACAATGTGCAGTCGCGCCTGTCTGATGTGGTTGTCATCATCCAGCAGCAGCGTGACCTTGCCGTGGCCTTCCACGCGGGTGAGCGGTTCGATCACAACACGTTGCAATCGGTCAGGGTGTTGTGCGGTTTCCAGTTGATCTGTCATGGGGCATACCTTGGCGGGGTTGTGTGTTCGACAGGCTCCTTGTTGAACACGTCAGTCATAGTGAATCTGGGTGTAGGGGAGGCTGATGGCCTGGCCGGCCAGCAATTCGTTCAGAAAGGTCCAGATAGCATCGGCCGATGGCGGGCAGCCCGGCAGAAAATAATCCACCTTGACGACCTCATAGATGGGGTGAACCTTGTTTAGCAGCATGGGGATTTCCGGGTCGTTGGGTATGTGCGGATTTACCACGCCGACACCGTCGATGTAGGATTCTTCCAGGCACTCCCTGAGTTCGAACTGATTGCGCATGGCCGGTATGCCGCCGTTGATGGCGCAGGCACCGATAGCCACCAGCACCTTGCAGTGTTTGCGGAATTCCCTCAATACTTCAACATTTTCTTCGTTGGCGACACCACCCTCGATGATGCCAACATCGCATTCGCCGACGGTCTTTATGTCGGTAATTGGTGAACGGTCAAACTCGACCAGCTCGATCAGTTGCAGGATGCGTTCGTCGATGTCCAGCAATGACATGTGGCAGCCGAAACAGCCGGCCAGGGACGCCGTTGCCAGTCGGATTTTTTCAGCCATGGTCTTTACCTTCGTGTTCTGCAACGTCGCCGACCACGCTGATCGGCTGGCGGTCATAGAGGCGCTGGCCGATGGGTTTGTCATAACCCGTGTGCTTGTGGAGTATCGCGCCTACCGGGCAGACGTGCGCCGCCTTGTCGGTTGCCGAGAAATCGCTGTCACCCAGTGTGCCGCTGGGGGAGTTGATCACCAGGTGGCTGTCAATACCGCGGCCGCTGACCGAAAACACGTTTTTCCTGTCAACATCGCGGCTGGCTCGAACGCAGAGTTCGCACAGGATGCAGCGGTTGAAGTCGATGGCGATGTCTGCATGCGAAGCATCCACCTCACGCCGGGGAAAGAAATGGGTAAAGTGGGGATCGAGCATACCGGTGTAGTAGGCGACAGCCTGCAACTGGCAGGCACCGCTTTTCTCGCAGCCCGGGCAGACATGGTTGCCTTCGACAAACAGCATTTGCAGCAGGGCGCGTCGCTCCAGTTTGATGGCGTCGGAATTGTTTTCGACCTCCAGCCCTTCTACCGCCGGTTGGGTGCAGGCGGAGACCCTGCGTCCGTTGATGTCGACGACGCACACCCGGCAGCTGCCGTGTGGTTCAAATTCCGGGTTGTGGCAAAGGTGGGGGATGTAAGCACCCGCGCGCAGCGCCGCATCCATAACGGTGTCTCCATCCTGGAACTCGATGGACTCTGTGTCCAGCGTGAAGGTTTTGTTTTCACTCATGATTCTGTCTCGAAATGTGCCGTGTCCTGATCCCGGCCGCTGATCTGTCTTGCTTCCTGCAGCGCCGCATCGAGATCAAACGCCGGTTCATAGCTGCTGTCGCGGAGTCGCGACTGGTAGATGGCGGGAAACTTTTCCAGGGTATCCAGCACCGGGTTCGGCGCTGTACTACCAAGGCCGCAATGGCTGGTATCGCGCATCAAAGCCCCGATCTCGCGCATCTGCTGCAGGTCATATTTTGTCCCGTGACCCGAATGCACCTTGTCCACCAGGTCCTTCAACAGCGTGCCGCCAACCCGGCAGGGGGTGCAGAAGCCGCAACTCTCATGGGCGAAAAAGCGGGTGAAATTCTGCACCATATCCAGCAGTTCACGCTGCTGATTGAAAACCATGAAGGAGCCGCCGGTGGAGATGTCATCAAAATCGATGCGGCGGTCGAAGTCGCGTTGCGGAACGGTCGAACCGGCGGCGCCGGCCACCTGGACTGCCTGGGCGTCACCGCCGCCACAGTCCTGCAGTATTTGCCTGATCGAAACACCGAACGGATATTCGTAGATGCCGGGCCGCGCGCAGTCGCCACTGATACTCAACAGTTTGGTACCGGTGGATTGCCCGGTACCGACAGCCGTAAACCAGTCAGCGCCGTGCACGGCGATTTCCGCCGCCGCCATGAAGGTCTCGACATTGTTCACCACCGTTGGCTGACGGCGGAAACCGCTGGTGACCGGGAACGGCGGGCGCTTGCGCGGTATGCCCCGTTTGCCCTCCAGCGATTCGATCAGCGACGACTCCTCACCACAGATGTAGGCGCCCGCACCCATGTGGATGTCAATGTCAAAATCAAAGCCGTCCTGTCCAATAATGTTACGCCCCAGCAGTCCCGCCCGCCGGCGGCGCTCGAGTACCGTCTGTAACGGATCGAGCAGGTAGCGGTATTCCCCGCGTAAATACAGATAGCCCTGGCTGGCGCCGATGACGCCGGCACACAGGGTCATGCCTTCGAACACGTCATCCGCATAACTGTTCAGCAGTACCCGGTCCTTGAAAGTGCCCGGTTCTCCTTCGTCTGCATTGCAGACGACATAGCGTTGCTGTGCCTCGGCTTGGCGGCAGAAACGCCACTTGGCCGCGGTCTTGAAGCCGGCGCCGCCGCGGCCGCGCAGCCAGGATGTGTCGAGTTCCTCGAGTATCCGTTGGCTGCCCTTGTTCATCAGTGTCTGCAGGGCACCACCTGGGCTGATCGCTGAGGTTAACAGAAGGTCGCGGCGCTGAATGTTGTCCTCTACCGCAAAGAACTCCACCGGCCATTCGTCGGTCGGGGTTGCTGTTTCGATCAGTCCGGCGATCGCCTCTATGCGGGCTTCGTCCAGGCGTGTCACCGTCCAGCCGTTTACCAGCAGGGCCGGGCCCTGGTCGCACATGCCGGTGCAGGACGTCAGGTCGACGCTGACCCTGCCATCACCCCGGGGTTCGCCCAAGCGTACGCCAAGCCGCTCGCACAGGCTATGTGCAAGCTGGCGGCTACCCAGCATGTGATCGCTAATACTGTCGCTGAACAGGATGTCGAAATCACCGCGCGCTGTGTCATGCAGAAACGAGTAGAATTCGATGACACCCTGAACCCTGGTTACCGGCACACTCAGCCTGGCGGCGAGCAGTTGTACGGCTTGCGGTGGTATAAAAGAGTACCGGTACTGAATCCTGTACAGGTACTGCAGCAGCTGTTCCGGACGGTCACCGACAATGGCGTTTAGTTCTGCAATAAAGTCGTTGACATGCTCAACTGAATTCATAGTCATCCCAGTACATTTAAACAAAAACAGCGTATCCGCATATTACTATATTGTCTACTGTGACTTCATGAATTTATTGTGAAATTAACAGTTTCAATGGATGCTGCACCAGCGTGGCGCAGCGTTATCTGTTTATTGACCTGCAATGAAGCATCGAGCATGGGAGCGGCTGCATCAGCAGGATCTTGAGCCGAAGGGTGGTGTTCCGGGGTTGCCGATTTAACAGGGGATTTTTGCAGTATCGGTAATCAGGTTTTTCTCTTGCGGCGATGATGACAAGTTGTTCAAACCAAGGTGTATTTCTTTGTGCCACCTTGGCAGCCGTTGGTGCATCGAGTACAATCTCGCCGCTTCCGGGCCAACTTTCCGGTGCGAAGCTGCCTGGCATCTGTCAGGACCTGAAATATCAACTTCAGCGGCGGAGGTTCCCTTGAGTATATCGGCCTTGCTGGCCTTGGAAGACGGCAGCCTGTTCCGGGGGCGGTCGATCGGTTCGACCGGCCGGAGTGTCGGCGAGGTGGTCTTTAACACCGCCATGACCGGCTACCAGGAGATCCTGACAGACCCTTCCTACGCGCGCCAACTGGTGACGCTGACCTATCCCCATATCGGCAATACCGGGGTTAACGCCGAGGACGAAGAGTCCGACAGTATCCAGTGTGCGGGATTGATTATTCGTGATCTGCCGCTACGGCCCAGCAATTTTCGCAGTGAAAAAAGTCTCGATGACTATCTCAGCGAGCAGGGCATCGTGGCCATTGCGGATATTGACACCCGCCGCTTGACGCGCATTCTGCGTGAAAAAGGCGCCCAGAACGGATGCCTGCTTGCCGGTGAACAGATCGACGAACAGGCGGCACTCGATGCGGCGCGCGCGTTTCCGGGCTTGAAGGGCATGGACCTGGCGAGGGAAGTGACCACGCACAGGCCTTACGAGTGGGCGCAGGGCAGTTGGACGCTGGAAGCCGGACTGCCAGGCGCAGCCCACCCCATTGAGGAAAATCTTCCCTACCACGTGGTGGCCTACGACTACGGGGTCAAGCGCAACATTCTGCGCATGCTGGTCGATCGCGGCTGTCGCCTGACCGTGGTCCCGGCGCAGACGCCGGCGGCGGAAGTCATGAAGCTGAATCCTGACGGGGTATTTCTATCCAACGGACCGGGCGACCCCGAACCCTGTGATTATGCCATTGAAGCGATTCGAGAAATTGTTGACAGCGGGGTTGCGGTGTTCGGTATTTGTCTGGGGCACCAGCTACTGTCGCTGGCCAGTGGCGCGCAAACCGTAAAAATGAAGTTCGGCCACCATGGCGCCAACCACCCGGTGCAGGATCTGGATTCGGCCGAGGTTATGATCACCAGCCAGAACCACGGTTTTGCCGTGGACGAGCAGAATATGCCGGCCAATCTGTATGCCACACACCGTTCGCTGTTTGATGGTTCACTACAGGGCGTGCACCGTACCGATAGACCGGCTTTCAGTTTTCAGGGGCACCCGGAGGCCAGTCCGGGGCCGCACGATGTCGCACCGCTGTTCGATCACTTTATTGAGCTGATTGAAGCCGTAAGAAGCGGATTGCAAACAGCCTCGAGCAGGCAGCGTTGAACAGCGGATATTGCGGGCATGCCAAAAAGAACCGATATTAAAAGTATTCTGATCATTGGCGCCGGGCCGATTGTTATCGGCCAGGCTTGTGAGTTTGACTATTCGGGCGCACAGGCCTGCAAAGCGCTTAAGGAAGAAGGCTTCAGGGTTATCCTGGTCAATTCCAATCCCGCCACCATCATGACTGATCCGAACAGTGCGGACGCAACCTATATAGAGCCTGTAACCTGGGAAACGCTTGCCCGCATTATCGAGCGGGAACGCCCGGATGCCTTGCTGCCGACTATGGGTGGTCAGACCGCGTTGAACTGTGCGCTGGACCTGACACGTGAAGGTGTGTTGGAAGAGTTCGCTGTGGAGATGATCGGCGCCAGCCGTGAAGCTATCGACAAGGCCGAGGATCGTGACCAGTTCCGCGAAGCCATGCTGAAGATTGGTCTGGCTATGCCGCGCGCGGCTGTTGCCCACAGTATGGAAGAAGCCCTGCAGGTGCAGGCGCAGGTGGGTTTCCCAACTGTCATCCGTCCATCATTCACCATGGGTGGCAGTGGTGGCGGTATTGCCTATAACAAGGAAGAGTTCGTCGAAATCTGTGAGCGCGGCCTGGAACTTTCCCCGACCAACGAACTGCTGATCGAAGAGTCGATCCTGGGCTGGAAAGAATACGAAATGGAAGTGGTGCGTGACCACAAGGATAACTGCATCATTATCTGTTCCATCGAAAATTTCGACCCCATGGGGGTGCACACCGGGGACTCGATCACGGTAGCGCCGGCCCAGACGCTGACCGACAAGGAGTACCAGGTCATGCGCAACGCGTCGCTGGCGGTGTTGCGTGAGATCGGTGTGGATACCGGTGGTTCCAACGTGCAGTTCGCCATTAATCCGAACGACGGGCATATGATCATCATCGAGATGAACCCGCGTGTGTCGCGATCGTCCGCACTGGCCTCAAAAGCGACCGGCTTCCCGATTGCCAAAGTTGCGGCCAAACTGGCCGTGGGTTATACGCTGGATGAACTGAAAAATGAAATCACCGGCGGCTCGACACCGGCGTCTTTCGAGCCGAGCATCGATTACGTCGTCACCAAGATTCCCCGTTTTACCTTTGAAAAATTCGCCAAAGCGGAAAACCGGCTTACGACTCAGATGAAATCGGTGGGTGAAGTGATGGCCATCGGGCGCACCTTCCAGGAGTCGATGCACAAGGCGCTGCGTGGTCTGGAAACCGGTATTTACGGTTTCGATGAGCTTGTCGACCTGAAACAGGATGGTGTGCTGGATTGCATTCGCCGCGAATTACGCGAACCGGGTTCCGACAGGATTCTGTACCTGGCCGATGCATTTCGTGCCGGCCTCGATCTGGAGGAGATTCATGGTCTGACACGCATTGATCCCTGGTTTCTGGTGCAGATAGAAGAGCTTGTACAGATCGAAGCAGATGTGCGTGACCAGGGTGTGGGGCGTCTGACTAAAAACCGCATGCGCGAACTGAAGCGCAAGGGTTTTTCCGATCGGCGCCTTGCCTCCCTGCTGGCAATCGATGAATCGGCGCTTCGAAAATTACGTCATGAATTTGATGTGCGCCCGGTATTCAAACGGGTGGATACCTGTGCTGCAGAATTCTCGACCAACACCGCGTATATGTATTCGACCTATGAAGAGGAATGCGAAGCTGAACCGAGCCAGAAAGAAAAAATCATGGTTCTGGGTGGTGGACCTAACCGCATCGGTCAGGGTATCGAGTTCGATTACTGCTGCGTACACGCCGCGCTGGCCATGCGTGAGGACGGTTATGAAACCATTATGGTGAATTGTAATCCGGAGACCGTATCAACAGACTATGATACCTCGGATCGCCTGTATTTCGAGCCGCTCACTCTGGAAGATGTGCTTGAAGTCATCAACAGGGAGCAGCCCAAGGGGGTCATTGTCCAGTACGGCGGGCAGACACCGCTGAAGCTGGCGCGTGCCCTGGAAGAAGCCGGCGCGCCGATTATCGGCACCACGCCGGACTCGATTGATCTGGCGGAAGACCGCGAACGTTTTCAGCAGTTGATTCATGAGCTGGAGCTGTTGCAACCGCCGAACCGAACCGCACGCAGTACTGAGGCCGCTCTCGTGCTGGCCGGTGAAATCGGCTATCCGCTGGTGGTGCGTCCTTCCTATGTACTGGGTGGGCGTGCTATGGAAATTGTCTACAATGAAGACGACCTGCGAAATTACATGGCAGCAGCGGTGAGCGTGTCTCACGAGTCACCGGTACTGCTGGATCGTTTTCTCAATGACGCCATCGAGGTGGATGTTGATGCTGTCTGTGATGGTGAGAACGTTCTGATTGGCGGCATTATGCAGCATATCGAACAGGCCGGTGTACACTCGGGGGACTCGGCCTGCTCCTTGCCGGCCTACAGTCTCAGCCAGGAAATCCAGGATCGCATGCGCGATCAAATGCGGGCCATGGCCGAAGCCCTGGAGGTTGTTGGTCTGATGAACGCACAGTTTGCGATCAAGGATAACGATATCTATGTGCTGGAGGTCAATCCGCGGGCCTCGCGTACCGTGCCATTTGTTTCCAAGGCCACCGGCCTGCCGCTGGCCAGGATCGCGGCACGTTGCATGGCAGGCCGGTCACTGATCGAGCAGGGTGTAAGCGGAGAGCGTGTGCCTGCGTATTACTCGGTTAAAGAAGCGGTATTTCCGTTTGTCAAGTTCCCCGGTGTCGATCCCTTGTTGGGACCGGAAATGAAATCCACAGGTGAAGTGATGGGTATCGGGCGCAGCTTTGGTGAAGCTTTCGCCAAGGCACAGATAGGTGCGGGTGAAGATTTGCCCCGTTCGGGTAAAGTGTTCATCAGTGTTCGCAATGCGGATAAGGAAGATGCGGTTAAGGTCGCTGCTGAACTTGTCAAACAAGGCTTTACCATTGTGGCGACACGCGGTACCGCAGTGGCGATCAGTGCAGGTGGGATAAGCTGTGAACTTGCCAACAAGGTGAATGAAGGGCGGCCGCATATTGTGGACATGATCAAGAACGAACAGATCGATCTGATCGTCAATACAACCGAAGGTAAACAGGCAATCGCGGATTCCTATACGATTCGCGGCGCAGCACTGCAACACAAGGTGCCGTACAGTACGACCATCGCGCACGCCTATGCGACGAGCTTGGCATTGACATGTATCGACTCACCAACGGTAGAACGCTTGCAGGATTTACATCAGGAGCAGGTAGCATGAACAAGGTTCCCCTGACCAAACGTGGCGCGGAAAAACTACAGGAAGAACTGCAGCGTTTGAAGACTGTTGATCGTCCGAGAATTGTTCAGGCGATTGCCGAAGCGCGAGCCCATGGTGATCTTAAAGAGAATGCCGAGTATCACGCAGCACGCGAACAGCAGAGTTTTGCCGAGGGTCGTATCAGGGAAATCGAGGGCAAGCTTTCCCACGCCAATATTATCGACGTTGCCAGTCTGGATGCCGGCGGCAAGGTTGTATTCGGTGCAACCGTTGATCTGGCCGATGAGGACAGTGGGCAAGAACTCACATACCAGATTGTCGGTGAGGATGAGGCGGATATCAAGGCGGGACGCATCTCAGTCAGTTCGCCGATTGCCCGTGCCCTGATTGGCAAGGAAGAAGGTGATGTGGCCACGGTAATGGCACCGGGCGGCGAAAGAAACCTGGAAATCGTCGAAGTGCGCTACCAGTAGCGTGAATAGCGCACGCCTGCTGGCCGGTGAACGCATCCTCCTGACCCTGTGGGTTGGCGGTTTGTGGGCTATCGGTTACATCGCTGTACCGGCTCTGTTTGCCAGGCTCGAAGATCGCGCCCTGGCGGGATCGCTGGCAGGTACAATGTTCGAAATTGTGGCTTACGTTGGTATGGTGTGTGCGGTGCTGCTGTTGTTGTCCAACCAGGTCCGCAATCCCGGTCGACGGTTAAACTGGCGGGCCTTTGTTTTGTTGGTGATGCTTCTGCTGGTGGTTGCCGGTCAGTTTATTGTGGCACCGATGATTGCGGAAATACGTGTGGCTGGAACGAGTGCTTCGTCGGCATTTGCCTGGTGGCACGGTATGGCATCTTTCGCTTATCTCGTAACCAGTCTGTTGGGCTTTGCACTGGTGGTGTCAGCCGAGACCAGCGCTTAGTTTTCCCATCAGAAGCGGCACTGAAATTCGCTCTGTATCCCTAAGCTCATGCAATCACCTGACGGGTGCAATAATGGATCGCCGTAAAGACCAAGCTGCGAAACGGACACAAGTACTGGACCCAGATCAAGCTGGTGGTCAGCGGTCTGTTTATGGCCGACAGCAACGAAAGCGGCACAGCCCCTTCAGGAAATTCATCCCTTTCCTGTTTATCGCGATTATTGGAATTCTCATTGCGCGGGAGGAAATTCCGGCTGTTCATGATTGGTGGCAGAAGACATTTTCTCCCGATAGCTGGAGGGCGCAAAATACCTGCAGGCAAGCGGTAATAGATGATGCCGGACATGGAAAATACCTGCGCGTGCTTAAGCCGGGCGAGGTTCATAATACGATCGATGGACGCTACGTGGAAAACCTGTTGGTCGTTGAGCTGGGCGCGAACGGTGTTGAGGGAAAGGTCGAATATACCTGCTATCTCGACAAACAAGGTATGCTTTTCAAGTTAACCCGCAGATCATCCGGAAATCGAACAGGTTCTGATATGGATGGGGATTGAAGGACAACTTGTATGACCAACACGATACTTCTGGGCGGCGCCGGCGGCAAGCAGGTCATGCTCGATGCCGGCATGGCCAATCGCCACGGTTTAATCACTGGAGCGACCGGGACCGGGAAGACCGTTACGCTGCAGGTGCTCGCGGAATCCTTCTCCCGGCTGGGAGTACCGGTTTTTGCGGCCGATATCAAAGGTGATCTTTCCGGTGTGGCCAGGGCAGGCGCTGAACACTCGAAGATTACAGAGCGCGTGCAATCGATTGGCATCGCTGAGCATGCATTTGAGGCGTGCCCGACACTGTTCTGGGATGTGCTCGGGGAAAAGGGGCACCCGGTCCGCACTACCGTCTCGGAAATGGGGCCTGTGTTGCTTTCCAACCTGCTGGAACTCAACGAAACCCAGGAGGGCATCCTGCACATCGCTTTTGCACTGGCTGATGATCAGGGCCTGTTACTGCTCGATCTCAAAGATCTCCGCGCCATGCTCAACTGGGTCGGTGATAATGCCAGAGAATTGAGCCGTGAATACGGTCTTGTTTCCAGGCAGAGTGTGACTGCCATACTGCGGCGTTTACTGGTGCTTGAGGAGTCGGGGGGCGATCAGTTTTTCGGCGAACCGGCGCTGCGTATTGAGCATCTGCTGCAAAATGACTTTTCCGGGCGGGGAGTCATCAGCCTGCTGGATGCCACGAGTCTGTATAACAATGCCCGTATTTACGCGACTTTCCTGCTGTGGCTGTTGTCAGAGCTGATGGAAGAGTTACCGGAGCAGGGTGACGCGCCCCTGCCAAAGCTGGTTTTCTTTTTCGATGAGGCACACCTGTTGTTCGACAAGGCGCCGGCTGCCTTGCTGGAACGGATCACACAGGTGGTGCGCCTGATCCGCTCCAAGGGTGTCGGTGTATTCTTCGTTTCCCAGTATCCCAACGATGTGCCGGACGAAGTTATCGGTCAATTGGGTAATCGTATCCAGCATGCCCTGCGCGCATTTACACCGCGGGACCGAAAGGCTGTCAAGGCAGCAGCTGAAACGTTTCGGCCAAATCCCGCCTTTGATACCGAAACCGTGATCGGGGAGCTGGGTCTTGGGGAGGCGCTGATCTCGACACTGGACGGCAAGGGCGTACCGAGCGTGGTCGAACGTACCCTGATAGCGCCACCGAGGTCCCGCATAGGTCCTGTAACAGCACAGGAGCGCGATGATATTCTTACGCGCTCTCCGCTTCGCAGTACCTATGACGAAGTGGTGGACAGGGAGTCGGCCTTTGAACAGCTTGAGCAGCGGGAAGCCGAACTGGAGGCGATACGCAAGCAGGGTACAAACCGCCTTGGCACGGGGGGCGGGGCTTCTGATGCAAAGCAGGCCTCGCGGCGCAGTAGTGCTGGTGGCCGGCAGACTGTCGCCGAGTCATTCGCAAAGTCCCTGATGCGCAGCATCGGCAGCAGCATAGGACGCAGTATTGCGAGGGGAATTCTGGGGTCCATCACCGGTCGCCGTTGACAGAAATCAACGCCGGTCAGGCAAGACAGGGTCGGATGGTGTTTGTAATCCTAGCGAGACCAAGTCTCAGACTGACGAGACGTAAAGATCCGTTTAATCTCTCGCAAAGGCGCGGAGACGCAAAAGATTTTCTTGGCAGGCTTTGCGGCTTTGCGAGAGATATGATTGAAATCTGACTCATTTGTAAAGATCTTGTTCACTCAAGGATTCACAGGTGGCCGGCGAACAGTTTAAATATTACTCAAGATGATGACATTTGTGATATATTGACAGCACGGGGCCCCTTGAAATATTAATAAGAATAAACTCATCATCTGGGGATCAAGTCGTTATGTTTGAAGCCTTCTACAAACTGAGCACCAATCCGTTCAGGTTGACACCTGATCCAAAGTTCTGTTTTCGCCATCCCAGTCACAATCAGGCATACGCCTATCTGCAATACGCTCTCAGGCTGGGAGAGGGCTTTATTATGGTTACCGGCCGGCCGGGAATCGGTAAGACCACCCTGGTCGAGGTGTTCCTGACAGAAATCGAACAGAGCGAGGTGGTGGCTGCGAGGATAGCCAGTGCCAATGTAGAGGCGGCGGATCTGTTGCGGGTGGTGGCTTACTCCTACGGTATTGATGTTGCGGGTCTGGATAAGGCAACAATTCTTCTGTATCTCGAGCAGTTTTTTATCCAGCAGACGCGCTCCGGAAGGCGGGTGTTGCTGATTATCGATGAGGCTCAGGGTCTGCCGCACACGGCGTTGGAGGAGCTGAGGTTGCTGGCTGATCTGCAAAAGGATTCATGCCCCTTGTTGCAGTTATTTCTCGTCGGGCAGGAAAAGTTACGTGACCTGATGCGTGAGCCGGACA
>Ga0316191_10002641_pt1 | contig 13088 bp, 14 predicted proteins | sample Eddworburr2cm_MG_FD_204928 | JGI IMG/M metagenome (GOLD analysis project Ga0316191, IMG submission 204928) | Coastal sediment microbial communities from Maine, United States - Eddy worm burrow 2 cm | ecosystem: Environmental > Aquatic > Marine > Coastal > Sediment | place: USA: Maine...
GGATGGGCGCATCACCGGTGTGGAAGCGCTCGTCCGCTGGCAGCATCCGATCCGTGGTCTGGTCGAGCCCAACGATTTTCTGCCCATGGCGGAAGAGACCGGTCTCATCTGCCAGATCGACGAGTACGTGCAGGCCCAGGCGTTCACGGACGTAGCTTACTGGCGCTCCAAGGGGCATGACGACATTCAGCTGTCGGTGAACCTCTCAGCGGTGCAGCTCGAGAAGGAAGGGTTCGTTGACCGCTTTGTTTCCAGCCTTCAGCATAGCGGCCTTGAAGCCAGTGCCGTGAAGCTCGAGATCACCGAGAACACCCTGATGCAGGACATGGAAGTGATCATCCCGAAGCTGAAAGAACTGCGCCGGCTCGGGGTGCAGATCGCCATCGATGACTTCGGCACCGGATACTCCTCCCTTTCCTATCTGCAGCAATTCCCGATCCAGACGCTGAAGATAGATCGCAGTTTCGTCGGTGACATCAGGGAGGACGAGACGGATGCGAGCATCGTCAATGCCATCGTCGCCATGGCGCGGGGATTGAAGCTCGATCTGATTGCCGAGGGCGTCGAAAATCGAACCCAGCTTCGTTATCTGCACGCTCAGGGCTGCAGCGAAGGGCAAGGCTATATGTTCTCCAGGCCGGTGCCAGCGAACGATATCTCGAACATGATTCGACGCAACCCGTTCGTGGAACTGGTCCGGGAAGGTACCGCCGACGCGGATGTCCCGGTCGAGACCGTCTGACCGAAACCAGCTGATGAAAGGCTTCACGACACGGATCGTGCACAGCGATCGACTCCAGCCTATTGAGCACGGGTCGCTGCAGAAACCCATCCACGCCACCGTGGCATACGGCTATGAGGATGCCCGGGATCTGGCGGCTGCTTTCCAGGGCACCAAGCCGGGTTACACCTACGGTCGGCAGGTAAACCCCACCGTGGAAGCGCTGCAGGATAAGGTCACGGCCATGGAAGGCGGCGTGCAGTCGGTCTGCTTCGGAACCGGCATGGCGGCCATCGGCACCACCCTGTTCTCTCTGCTGCGTGCGGGAGACCATTTCGTCTCTTCGTCCTTTCTGTTCGGCAACACCAACAGCCTGTTCAACACGTTCACCACCCAGGGCATCGACGTGACTTTCGTCGATGCAACGGACGCGGACGCCGTGGCCGCGGCCATCACAGAGCGAACGAAGCTGGTGTTCGTCGAGACCATTGCCAACCCGCGCACCCAGGTAGCAGCCCTCGCCGAGATCGGGAAACTGTGTGCCGAGCGGAATCTGGTGTACTTCGTGGACAACACCATGACGTCGCCGTATCTCTTTCAGCCGAAGGCGGTGGCTGCGAGCCTGGTGATTTCCAGCCTGACCAAATACATCGGCGGCCATGGCAATGCGCTGGGCGGTGCGGTCACGGAGATGGGCCAGTACGATTGGACGGGCTTCGAGAACATTTACGACACTTACAAAACCGGTGATGCTTCCAAGTGGGCGATCACTCAGATCAAAAAGAAAGGGCTCCGTGATTTCGGTGCGGCGCTCGGACCGGAAGCCGCCCACCATATCGCCATCGGTGCCGAGACCCTGGCGCTCAGGATGGAGCGGCAATGCTCGAATACCCGAGCCATGACCGAGTACCTGGCGAGGCACGATCGGGTCAAAAACGTCTACTATCCGGGGCTGCCCGGGCATCCCGAGCATGAGCGGGCGCAGGCGCTGTTCCGCCATCCGGGTGCGTTGTTCAGCTTCGAACTAGCGGACGAGGTGGATCTCTGGACGTTTCTCAATCACCTGAAGGTGATCGTGAAGTCCAGCAATCTGGGTGATAACCGCACCCTGGCCATACCGGTGGCGCACACCATTTATTTTGAGATGGGGCCGGAGCGGCGGGCGAGCATGGGCATCGACGATTCGTTGATCCGGATATCCGTGGGCATAGAGGACGAGCAGGACCTCATCGGCGATCTGGATAAGGCTTTCGCGGCCGCGGGCGGCTGAGCATCGAATAACAACGTACGGAACTCAGGTACAGACATCAGGCACTAACGAAGGGGGAATCATGGGACGACTGCAGGACAAGGTGGTCATTATCACCGGTGGTGCGGGTGGCATCGGCCGCGCGGCGGGCAAGCTTTTCGTGGACGAAGGCGCCTACGTGCTGCTGGTGGACCTCAATGAGGATGCATTGAAGGAAGCCGTTGCCGAGGTTGGCAGCAACGCGGCGAGCTACTTCGTCGGCGATGTGACCAGCATCGCGGATAACGAGGCCATGGTCGCCTGTGCGGAAGAACGTTACGGCGGCGTGGATGGTCTACTGGCCAATGCCGGCATCGAAGGGGATGTGGTTTCCATCGCGGACTACGACGAGGCCCGCTTCGATCAGGTCATGGCCATCAACGTGAAGGGTCCGTTCCTGGGTCTGAAGGCGGTCACGCCAGCCATGGCGAAGCGGGGCGGCGGCAGTGTCGTCATCACCTCCAGCGTGGCTGGTCTGATGGGCTCACCGAATCTCTCCGCCTACACGACCAGCAAACATGCTGTCATCGGCCTGATGCGCTCTGCGGCCAAGGAGCTTGCGCCGCTGAAGATCCGGGTCAACACCGTGAACCCCTCGCCTGTAGAGACCGAGATGATGCGCCGGCTGGAATCCGGTATCGGTGGTGAGGAAGGCGCGGAACTGGTCAAGGCCGGCATGGCTGAGCGGATCCCGCTGCAGCGCTATGGCGAGCCGGATGACATCGCCCGGATGATGCTGCACCTGGTGAGCGACGACAGCGATTTCATCACCGGTTCGGTAAACGTGGTGGATGGCGGGATGACGGCCTGAGCGGCGGCCCGAAGGTTAATTACTGATGCTGAGGAACTAGATATGGGACAAGCGGTACTCGAAACCAATTTGAGCCTGCCGAACAAGCGCAGCGGCAAGGTTCGGGACCTTTACGATGTGACGCTTACCGATGGTACGGAAGCGCTGCTGATCATTGCCTCGGACCGGATCAGCGCCTTCGATGTGGTGATGCAGAACGGTCTGCCGGGCAAGGGTGTGGTGCTGACCCAGATATCGAAGTTCTGGTTCGATCACTTCTCCGATGTGCCGAACCACCTGATCTCCACCGACGTGGCCGACGTGCCCGGACTGACAGGTGAGGAGCAGGAGGCTCTGCGTGGCCGCATCATGCTCTGCCGGAAAACTCAGGTGGTGCCGATCGAGTGCATCGCCCGCGGTTACATCACCGGCAGCGGCTGGAAGGATTACCAGCGCTCGGGCAGCGTCTGCGGCATCGAGCTGCCGGAAGGGCTGAGAAACAGCGATCGGCTCGCCGAGCCCCTGTTCACCCCATCCACAAAAGCCGAAACGGGTCACGATGAGAACATCTCCTTCGCGGAGGGTGCCGAGGTGGTGGGTGAGGAACTGATGACCTGGCTGGGAGAAACTACCCTCAGCCTGTACGGAAGAGCCCGGGACTATGCGCTCGAGCGCGGTATCATCCTGGCGGACACCAAATTCGAGTTCGGGCAGGTCGACGGTCAGGGTACGCCGATTCTGATCGATGAGATCTTCACGCCGGACAGCTCCCGATTCTGGCCCGCCGATGACTGGGAGCCGGGCCGGGAGCAGTCGAGTTTCGACAAGCAGATCGTACGCAACTACCTGGAGACGGTGGTGGAAGCAGGCGAGTGGGACAAAACCCCGCCGGGGCCCGTGCTCCCGGACGAGGTGGTCGAGCGCAGCATCGCCCGCTATCTCGAAGCCTATGAGCGGCTGACGGGCGAGAAGCTGGCGATCTGAACCAGGCAAATCCGGGAGAGATGCAGATGGAGATTCACGGTTACTGCGACGAGCGCTTCAGCGCGGTGCGCGACACGTTCGAGAAGAATTTTGCCGAGCGGGGTGAGGTGGGCGCCAGCTTCGCCGCCACCGTCGAAGGTGAGTACGTCATCGACATCTGGGCCGGGCATGCGGATGCCGCCAGAACCCGACCCTGGACCGAAGACACCATCGTCAACGTTTACTCCACCACCAAGACCATGAGCTTCCTATGCGCTCTGCTGCTGGTTGATCGGGGCGAGCTGGACTTCTATGCCAAGGTTACCGATTACTGGCCGGAATATGGCCAGAACGGCAAGGAGAATACCGAGGTCCGGCACTTCATGAGTCACTCGGCAGGTGTGCCTGGCTTCTCGCCGGCGCTCAGCGCTGAAGAGCTGTACGATTGGGATGGCTGCGTGGCAAATCTGGCCGCCCAGGCGCCCTGGTGGGAGCCGGGCAGCCAGAGCGGCTATCACGCCATTACCCAGGGCTATCTGATCGGCGAGCTCGTCCGTCGCATCACGGGGAAATCGCTCGGCACCTTCTTTCGGGAGGAGATCGCCGGCCCGCTCGGTGCGGACTTCCACATCGGCGTTCCGGAGAGTGAGTTCGGCCGGGTGGCGGAGATGATCCCCGCCGTTGGCAATGAGGACATCACACCGCCGGCGCCGGATCCGGAATCCATTCCAGGCAGAGTGTTCTCCAGCGCGGAGCTCGGTAACAATGCGGTCAACTCAGCCGGCTGGCGTCAGGCGGAAATTCCGGCTGCCAACGGCCATGGCAATGCCCGGTCGGTGGTACGCGCCCAGACGCCGTTGGCCAATGGCGGCGGCGCCTTCGGCGTAGAGCTTCTTTCGGAAGCCGGTTGCCGGCGGATTGTCGACGAGCAGACCAACGGTCCGGACGCCGTGCTGATCATGCCGATCCGGTTCGGCATGGGCTACGCCTTCCCGAACCCGCTGATGTTCATGTCGCCGGCCGAAGACGGGATGTTCTGGGGTGGCGCTGGTGGATCCACCATCATTGTCGATCAGACCAACCGGGTCTGTTTTTCCTACGTCATGAACCAGATGGTTTCCGCGATCACTGGCGATCCTCGCGGCGGCGCCCTTGGTAAGGCCTTCTACGACGGGCTGCTCGGCGACTGAACCCGGGCGCCTTTCCGTCTTGTGATCGGCATGGTGTCTTTCTGTTGGTAAGATCGCCCGTTCACCTCGAAGGCTGGCGGATGACCTTAGCTTTGGACTGGGATGCCTACAAGCGCTTGTGCGATACCCCTGACGTGATCTCCCGCTGGATGCTCGAGCAGACGGCGGAGATCCTCGAGGGTGCTCTCCGCGCCGAACTCGACGCCGCGTTGAACGGACTACCGTTGTCGAAGCCGGACGATCACAAGGGCGGTGCTGCCACCGATATGTTCCAGCTCGAGCTGACGCGGCAACAGGTGCTTGCCGTGCATGAGCGGGTAGCGCAGGCGGTGGCTGCCGGCCACACTACCCGTGGCACCCGGGACCGTGGCCTGGGTGGCTTCGAGGAAGCCTGGCGGGAATATGCCGACTATCTGAACACCGTGCATGTTCTCTAGGATCCTCATCGCCAATCGAGGCGCGATTGCCCGGCGCGTCGTGCAGGCCTGCCGGGCGCTGGGGATCGAATCGGTGGTGGTGTATTCCGATGCGGATGCGGGGGCTCCCTATTTGGAAGAAGCCAGCCTGACCCACCAGCTGCCCGGCAGCCGTGCTCAGGACACCTATCTCAATCAGGCGGCCGTGCTAGCGGCAATCGAAGCGACCGGTGCGGATGCGGTGCATCCCGGCTACGGATTCCTGGCGGAAAACGCTGCCTTCGCGGCAGCGGTGGAGGCCGCTGGCGCACGCTTCATCGGGCCCCGGCCCCACTGGCTCGCGACCATGGGCGACAAGGTCGCGGCCCGAACGCTCGCTGAGGAAAAGGGCTTTCCCGTGTTTCAGGGTAGCGGGCGGTTGAGCGAAGGGGCAACCGCTGCAGAAATCAGCCGAGCGGCGGAATCGATCGGCTTTCCGCTGCTGGTCAAACCCGTGGGCGGCGGCGGAGGTATCGGCATGCGGGTGGTAGGCTCGGCGGCGGAACTGGAGAGCGCCGTCAGCCAGGCTGGTGCGCTGGCCGATCAGGCATTCGGCGATGGCGGTGTTTTTCTCGAGCGCTGGGCGCCGGATGCGCGCCACATCGAGTTTCAGGTGCTCGGGGATGGCAATGGCGGCGCGCTGCACCTTCATGAGCGGGAGTGCTCGCTGCAGCGGCGCCATCAGAAAGTGCTGGAGGAAAGTCCGGCACCCGGCATCGATCGGGCGGAGATCGAAGCGCTGGCGCAGCAGGCACAGAAGCTGGTGGCCGAGCTCGGCTACGACAACGTGGGCACCTTGGAGACGCTCAGGGCCGGCCCCGGTGACTACGGCTTTCTGGAAATGAACACCCGCATCCAGGTGGAGCATGGCGTGACAGAGATGGTCACCGGCTTGGATCTGGTCGCCACTCAGATCCGGCTCGCGGCGGGTGCCGACCTGCCGGAGTCCCGGCCCTTGAACGGGCACGCTCTGGAAGTGCGGATCTACGCTGAGCATCCGTTTACTCAGCTGCCTTCCACCGGCCGCCTGGCCGTGTTCGAGCCGCCCATCGGCCTGCATGGCGTGCGGGTGGATACCGGCTATCAGGCGGGCCAGTGGGTCACGCCCCACTACGACCCGCTGCTGGCCAAGGTGATTGGTCATGGCAGCACCCGGGAGCAGGCTATCGGTCGGGTTCTGGTGGCGCTGCGGGCTTTCAGCATCGTCGGCGTGGACACCAACATCCCGTTGCTCAGCGGCGTGCTGGGTGAGGCGGAGTTTCTAAAGGGTCAGGTGGATACCGGCTATCTCGGCCGCTACCTGGCCAGAACAGGTTGATTATTGGAAGCGCACTTGAAGTGACTAAGGGGGATTGATGCGGGTAGAAGTGGAGAGCGAGGTTCAGGGCAGCGTCTGGAAGGTCGAGGTCGAGCCCGGTGCGAGCGTGTCCGAAGGCGATGTGCTCATGATCCTGGAGTCCATGAAAATGGAGATCCCGGTGGAAGCGCCCGTTTCAGGCACCGTGGCTGAACTGACGGTCGCGCCGGAAGATCCGGTCGCGGAAGATCAGGTGCTCGCCATCATTGAGGCGTGAGGCAGCCCGCGCTGGGAACGCGAGTGCGGGGGAGGGACAGGGCATGGTAACTTTAGCCGTTTAGTCCGCGAACGGGATATGCAATGACGGATCTGGTCACCATCGATACCGTGGATGGCGTCGCCGATGTGCGGCTGAACCGCCCGGAGAAGTACAACGCCCTGTCCAGGGATATGTTCAAGGCCATCATTGAAGCCGGCCAGAGTCTGGCGGTAGCGAAAGATGTTCGAGCCGTTGTGCTGTCCGGCAATGGCCGGGGCTTCTGTGCCGGGCTCGACATGGAAAGCATGCAGGGCCTGGCGTCTGCCGAGGATGGCCAGGAAGGCGAGGCCAACGCTCTGCTGTCCCGAGGTGAGGGCCCGGAAAACCACGCCCAGCGCCCCGCCTGGGTGTGGAAGACGCTGCCGGTGCCGGTGATCGCCGCCATTCACGGGGTCGCCTACGGCGGTGGCATTCAGATTGCGCTCGGTGCTGACATCCGCATTGCCGCGCCCGACGCCAAGCTTTCGGTGATGGAGATCAAATGGGGCCTGGTGCCCGATATGAGTCTGACCCAGACGCTGCGTGACGTGGTGCCGCTGGACGTCGCCAAGGAGCTCACCTTCACCGGCCGCATCCTCTCTGGCGAGGATGCGAAGGCACTGGGTCTGGTCACGCGGGTGGCAGAGAATCCGCATGAGGCAGCCATGGCGCTGGCGCGGGAAATCGCCGGCAAGTCTCCGGATGCGATCCGGGCCGCTAAGAAGCTCTATGAGGACAGCTGGCATGCCGATGCGAGAACGGGCCTGGCGCTGGAAGCCAGCCTGCAGACCGATCTGATCGGTCAGCCCAATCAGGTGGAAGCGGTCATGGCCAACTTCGAAAAGCGCGCTCCGGAATTCAGGGACTGAGCGCGGGATCAGGACGATGAGCTGGGAAAAAGAGGTCACGGAGCTGGAACGCCGCCGCCACCTGGCGAAGCAGCAGGGTGGGCCGGAGGGGGTCGCCAGGCAACACGCCAGAGGCCGGCTCACCATCCGGGAGCGGATCGACGAGCTGCTCGATCCGGATTCGTTCTCGGAGCACGGCAAGGCCACCGCCCTGCCGGACTATGATGAGAACGAAGAGTTCACCGGTTTCGTGCCCGCCAACTATGTGGTCGGCTTTGGTCGGATCGATGGCCGGCGGGTGGTGGTGGGCGGTGAGGACTTCACCCTTAAAGGCGGCTCGCCGAATGCGGCCGGGCTGCGTAAGAGCGTCTACGCCGAGCACCTCGCCAGCCGGTTCAAGGTGCCGCTGGTGCGGATGCTGGAAGGCGGCGGCGGTAGCGTCAAAGGCTCCGGTCGCAAAGGCGGAACCGTTGGCGAACCTGTTTATACGGAACCCCGCTTCAAGATCATCGCCGATGCCATGGGCCAGGTGCCCATCGCCTCGGCCGCGCTTGGCGCCGTGGCCGGCTTCCCGGCGGGCCGGTTGGTGGCCTCGCATTTCTCGGTGATGACGCGTTACACCTCGCAGATCCTCATTGGTGGACCGGCGCTGGTGGAACGGGCGCTCGGTGTGAAGATGACGAAGGAAGAGCTGGGTGGTGTGGCTGTGCACAGCCGGTCCGGCATCGTCGATAACGTCGCCGAGGATGAGCACGATGCCTTCCGACAGATCCGTTGCTTCCTCAGCTACCTGCCGAGCAACGTCTGGCAAAGCGCGCCCCGGGTCGACTGTGATGATCCAGTGGATCGGATGGAGCCGGAGTTGCTGGACATCGTGCCCCGTGATTCGAACGCGCCCTTCGAGATGCGCGCCATCATCGAAATGGTCATGGATCAGGGCTCGGTGTTCGAGATGGGTCGGGACTACGGGCCCAGTCAGATAACGGCGCTCGCCCGGTTGAACGGCCAGCCCGTGGGCGTGCTGGGCAATGACTGCAATTTCTACGCAGGCGCCATGACCGCAGAGGCGGCGCAGAAATACCGTCGCTTCGTGGAAATGTGCGACATGTTCCATCTGCCCATCATCAATTTCGTGGATCAGCCGGGTTTCATGATCGGGCCCGAGTCGGAAAGCGCCGGCACCATCCGGTATGGCATGGCGGCGGTAGCGGCGGCGGTGCAGGCCCGCGTCCCCTGGGCAGCCATACAGGTGCATAAGGGTTTCGGTGTGGCCACGGCTGCGCACTTCGGAGACAACGCCTACGTACTGTCCTGGCCGTCCGTCGAGAGCGGGCCGCTGCCGCTCGAAGGGGGTGTGGCGGTGGCTTTTCATCGGGAGATCGCGGCGGCGGACGACCCGGAGGCCAAGCGCAAGGAGATTGAGGATCGGATGCGTCAGGCTCGCTCGCCTTTTCCGCGTGCGGAGTCCTTTTCAGTGCACGAGCTGATCGACCCCCGCGAAACCCGGCCGGTGCTGGCCGAGTGGATCGACTGGATTCAGCCTCAGCTCGAAACCCTGCCGGGTGAGGTCCATTTCCCCATGCGCCCCTGAACGCAGCAGTACAACGGAACAATCAATACCAGGAGTTACTCATGACTTATTCATTCGACGGCCAGGTCGCCATCGTGACCGGTGCAGGCGGCGGCCTGGGCCGCGCCCATGCCCTGGAGCTGGCGAGTCGCGGCGCTAAGGTGGTGGTCAACGATCTCGGCGGCTCCATGGACGGCACCGGTGGATCCTCGGATGCAGCCAACGCCGTTGTCGAAGAGATTCGCGCAGCCGGCGGCGAGGCCATCGCCAACGGCGGTTCCGTATCCGATCGTGCAGGTGCTGCCAGCATGGTGGCGGATGCGGTCAAGGAATGGGGTCGCGTGGACATCCTGATCAACAATGCCGGCATCCTCAGAGACAAGTCCTTCGCCAAGATGGAGCTCGATGATTTCGAGCTGGTGTTGAACGTGCACCTCATTGGCTCGGTCAATGTGACCAAGGCAGTCTGGCCCATCATGCGTGAGCAGAACTATGGCCGCATCGTGATGACCACCTCACCCTCAGGGCTCTATGGTAACTTCGGCCAGGCGAATTACGGCGCGGCGAAGCTCGGGCTGGTGGGTTTCATGAACACCCTCAAGATCGAAGGGGCCAAAAACAATGTGCACACCAACACCATTGCTCCGGTTGCTGCCACGCGGATGACGGTGGATCTGATCCCGGAAGAGGCCCAGGCCAATCTCGGGCCGGAGCTGGTGACGCCTGCCGTCGTATACCTCTGTACTGAAGATGCGCCTAATGGGGTGATCATTCAGGCGCAGGGCGGTCAGTATTCCATAGCATGTGTGGTGGAAAACGAAGGCGTGAACCTGGGACCGAACGCGTCGGTGGAGGATATCGGCGAGAACTTCGGCAGGATCACCGATCTGACCGGGGCGAAGCCGCGCGGCATGCTTCAGCTCGGTGAGATGTAGCTGAGGCCATGGTAGCCGTCGTGTTGACCCTGGTGCTTTCGTTCCTCGTAGGCGGAATCGTCTGGCTGCTTGCAGGCTCGCGCCTGCCGCTCAATGCAGACAAGGACGTGAACGAAGTGATGAACCTGGTGGCCTACGTCGCGGTATCGCTGGTGCCGATGTTCGCGCTGGTGTTTTACCTGCTCGACAGGAACTAAGCCGCCTGCTGCAGGCTAGTTGTAGCCCACCACGTAGGCGTCGGCGTCGTCGGTGCCTTCTTCTTCAAAATGATGGTCGGCGGGACCAAAGGCCAGAAGCAGAGGCGCGTAGTCTTCCGTCTGGTCTTCTACTGCGGGGATCTCATCGATGGTGTGCTGGGGGGAGCGGTTCATCCTGGGTCACCTGAATTCGCTGTTCGGGTAAAAGTCCTTCGGCCGCGCAAACTGGCCCGGCCATGCGAGCGGAGTTTAGGCTTTCCATTTTAATTTGCAACGCTAATTGCTTGATTTATGGGCTAATTCCGCCCAAAAACGTGAGGTAGACGATGAAATTGCCGATTGATCCGGACACCGTAAAGGGATTCCTCGACCCAGCTGAAGGCGCCAGGCTCTACGAGCTGGCGACCGAGGGCGCGGTGCTGGGACCCTGCCTGGAGGTGGGCTCCTACTGCGGCAAATCGACGATCTATCTGGCTGCAGCCTGCGCAGAGGCTGGCGAGCAGGTGTTTGCCATCGATCATCATCGGGGCTCGGAGGAGCACCAGCTCGGCGAGGAATACCACGACAGCAGCCTTTACGACAGTGAGGTGGAGAAAATGGACACCTTCCCGGAGTTTCGCCGCAACCTGGATCGCGCGGGTCTGTCTGATTTCGTGGTGCCCATCGTGGCCGGAACCCTGGCGGCTGGCCGGTACTGGCGCACGGCATTAGGCATGGTTTTCATCGATGGCGGACACAGCGAGGCTGCCGCGTTGACAGACTACCGCACCTGGGCACCGCACCTGTTGCCCGGCGGGATTCTCGCCATCCACGATATTTTCCCCAATCCGGAAGAAGGCGGGCAGGCGCCCTATCACATCTACCAGCTGGCGCTCGCCTCCGGGCTGTTCGAGCCGCTGCCGATGGTAAAAACGCTAGGCGCGCTGAAGCGTCTTTAACGCTGCGGCCTTGGCGGCACGGTGGTCATGATGATGCGGCGCGGTGAAGAGGGTTGCCGCGTCGGTCAGGCCGTAGAGGGTATCAGATGCAAGCAGGATGGCGCCGGCGGTCCAGGTGGGACGCTCGTCCGGCCACATCACGTCATCGGTGAACACGTAGCCCGTCCACCAGGAACCGTCTTCTGCCTGAAAGCGCGATAGATCCTTGAACAGGCGCTCGCCTTCCGCTCTCAGACCTGCCGCGCTGCAGGCCATGATCAACTCGCAGGTTTCGGCGATGGTCACCCAGGGCTGGTCCGACACGCAGCGGCAGCCAAGCCCGTCTTCCACAAATTCTTCCCAGCGCTCACGCAGCCGGTGGCGGCCGGCTTCTGGAGAGAGGGCGCCGGACAGGATCGGATAGAACCAGTCCATGGAGTAGCGGGCTTTCGATTCCCAGGTCCGGTCGAACCTCTCGGGCTTCTCGAGCAGTGCCTGGCCGAGTCGGGCACGGGCCCTTTGCCAGTGGGCGTGGGGCTCGTCGAGTACCTGAGCGATTGCGATCGCGCAGTCCAGGCTTCGGTAGATTGAGCTGCAACCTGTGACGAGGGCGTCCTTGTTGATACCGGTGCGGGTGTCGAGCGCCCAGTAGATCTCGCCCGATTCAGCCTGCAGGCTGAGCACGAAATCGAGGGCAGCGGTGACTACGGGCCAGAGTTCGCCCAGGAATTTCCTGTTGCCTGTGACCATGTAGTGGTGCCAGACGCCGGTCGCCACATAGGCGACGAAGTTGGTTTCCGCCCGCGTGCCGTCTGCGATCTCATCGCCGTCGTAGGCAGCCAGCCAGTAGCCATCTTCGTGCTGGTGTGATTTCAGCCATCGATAGGCGGCCTCTGCCTGTTCGATCCGACCGCCGATGGTGAGCCCCATGGCGGATTCGACGTGATCCCAGGGATCGATGATACCGCCCTTGAACCACGGTATGCCGCCGCCGGCCTGCTGGGTCTGGACGATGTACTCCGTGGTTCGCTCGATGAGAGTCTGCATCAGGCGCCCCGCACAAAGTACATCACGTTGCTTTTGCCCCAGAGCGGATTCATCAGCCATTCGAGTGCCCGGGTGATCCAGGGTTTCTGCATCAGGTCCCAGACGAGCAGCTGGTGGTAGGTTTTCACCGGCCAGACGTTTTCGCCGCGTTCCCAGAACAGGCAGCGCAGCCACCAGTAGGGGGAGTGCAGACCGTGGGCCCAGTGCTCGTCGAAGCAGACCATGTCGATGGACTCGATGGTGTCCCGGAGCGCGCGCTTTCTGAAGATTCGAACATGTCCGCCCGGCACCTCATGATAGGCGTCGGACAGCTGCCAGCAGATCCACTCCGGTCCGAAGCGGGGAACACTGGCGGCGAACTGGCCGCCCGGCTTGAGCACCCTTTTGATTTCCATGAGCACGCCTTGATATTCGGGAATGTGCTCCAGCACCTCGGCGCAGATGACTTTGTCGAAGGTTGCGTCAGCGAAGGGCAGCGCAAGACCGGAGGCGCAGATGAAGTTGAGGCTGCGACTCGTGTCGTCCGGGCTCTCGAACTCCGCGAAACGGGTCTTTGCCGTGCCAAGGTCTTG
>Ga0316191_10002644_pt1 | contig 13084 bp, 9 predicted proteins | sample Eddworburr2cm_MG_FD_204928 | JGI IMG/M metagenome (GOLD analysis project Ga0316191, IMG submission 204928) | Coastal sediment microbial communities from Maine, United States - Eddy worm burrow 2 cm | ecosystem: Environmental > Aquatic > Marine > Coastal > Sediment | place: USA: Maine | collected...
AGTCCACTCGCCGGCACCTTATGTCATCTGCAGGTCTCAGATTCTCCAGCCCTCCCTTACAGCGGTGATTTACCCGCGCCGGACGAGCCATCCTTTCGGCCCGGTGTTCGTGCGCTACGGTGTATCCTAGGGATGCCCGGTTTGCACGCGAAGCAATTATGAAAATCACCATCGAAAACATGGACAGAATCCACACCTGGGCGATGGAGAATCAGGACGCCGTTCCGGCCTACATGATCCAGCTCAGCTTCACGGTCGGGCTTGCCAAGTCGGTCCTCGAACAGGAGATGGCGCCGGACCCGGAGCGCGTGATCGAGATCGGCTACGAGATCAGCGATCTGCTATGGCGTATCCGTACGCTGGAGCTGGGTGGGGCACAAGCGGGACAGCAGGATTGGGCTGGCGGTGGCAAGGCAGCCAAATTCGCCGCCGCCACACGGGTGATTCTCCATGCGATACGACAGGGCCACCAGGATAGCGGCCAGATCGTCGAGTACATTGAGAAGCGGGTCGGCAAGTCCGTTTCCGTCGCTGAGGTCATCGGTCGCGATGAGACCATCGACATGCCGATCTACGGCTTCCGCGATATCACTATTGCCCGCGACGACGGTGCCCTGACATTCCACGACCTGAGCGACGATCCTTGTCGCGACTCGACCATCAAGCATCTTCGCCGCGCCATCGCGGCGGCCCGCAAGCATCGTTAGGCATCTGTCGCCGCCAGACCGCTCTTCCCATCGGCATCCCGTACCCGCCCTGGCGGGATCTCCCGGACGCCGACGACAAGGCCCGCGGTTGCGCCCGGAAGCGGGCCTCGTCAAAGCGGTACCGGGTCAGCCTACTGGTCTTCCCATAACGAACCAGCAACCCAGTCCGACCGACCGGTCACAGTTCGTTCCTGGCTTCAAGCCAGCGTCGAGTATTGACCTTCGGCGGCGTTGAAATAACCCCCGTTGACGGTCGAGAACTCGCCGGACGCGACGTTATCGACCGCACTCGGCCCCGTCCTGGCGACGGCCCGGTATCTGTGAGTCGGCCAGTCTCTGGTTCGAAAATATGTCCTGGCGCGACCCATCTGACGTCACGGCTCCCCCCTGTCGGTGCGTGTCTATCGTGTGGACGCTCGACGCAGATCACGCTTTACGCATCCCCGGATGGGCACCCGGCAGAAGTGCGAAGGCGGTCACAGTAAGACGACAGCGGTCAACTGTAGGTTTGGCGACGACAGTATGGACGGTATTACATAACGTGCCTTCAGAAACGACATACATTGCCGGCGCAACCTTGTTCATTTCGGGGCTGCTCTGTCTGCTGGGCGGAGTCCCCGTCGTCGGGGCGGTTTTTGCGACCGTGGGAGCGGGTCTGTGGGTGGTTGCATGGCGACTTCGCGGCTCGGAGCTACGGAACTGCAACGCCTACTTCGACAGTCAGGCCGGGCCTGATCCGCTCTAGAGGTTCAGAGCAGGGCGCGAGGAACCGGCGAGTGCACTGCGGTTTACCGAGAGGCCCTCGCTGCGTATCGCGCGAGCGGGCTTCTCGTGTCACAGGGTGACCCGCGGCAAGACTGAAGATGACCGCTCATTTGCCCTCAGGTGGGCAGGGTTGCCCGGTCGCCTGTAACCACCCGTAGCAGTGTCCTCCGTGTAAGCGCAGGTCACGCTGCCCCCCTTGGCGGCCTCCGTCTTCGCAGGCATAATTCCGCGCCGGGCACGAATTACCGATATCCTGAGTCTGGCTCGGCGCCGCGTGCGTATTGAAGAATCCAGTGTGGACCGGTCGCGCACCAATAAACCTGCTGCTTCCGATGCATACACCGGCATGTCGACAGAAGACAGACTCTAGAGGCTTTTAAATTAATAAGTTATGAGCGCTTTAAATAATTCGCTTTAGCTTTAGATCATATGTCTTGCCACCGACCTTGATGCAGTTGCATCGCGCAGGTCCGGAAACAGGTCGACCGTAGTAGCGAGCACCATTTGCTCAGCACACGGCATCCGCCCCTAGAATGAGCTAAGTGTAAGGTGGCACCGTCGGACCACTGCACACCGCACTCCTGACTCCGAGGATCATCTGATGTCGCGACAGTTACCTCCGCCACGCGAGCTTGAGGATCACGGTTCATTGAGGCCGCGATCCTTCGGTGGGGTACTCATCCTCTGCGCGTCTGTTTACTTTCATTCAGCGGTTGCCCAGACGACTCCCGAGAACAAGCAGATACTGGGATGGGTCGAGCGCGTTCTGGTCTCCAGCGCCTACATCAGCATGAAGGCCAAGCTGGATACCGGGGCCAAGACTTCGTCGCTTCACGCCACCGGTATCGAACGATTCAGGCGCGGTGACCAACGCATGGTCCGATTCGATGTTGAGGACCCCCAGGATGGAAGCCGTCTCACGCTTGAACGCCCCCTTGTCCGCAAGGTACGAATAAAGGAGCAGGACGCCGACGGGAGCAATAGTCGCCCGGTGGTGATGCTGTCCGTCTGCATCGGTCAGGCCCAGCGAGACGTCGAGGTGAATCTGGTTGACCGCAGCCGGTTTATTTATCCCTTCCTGATCGGCCGCAGCGCGCTTGCCGGCCATGTCGTGGTGGACCCGGATGAGACCTTTACGCAGCCACCGGTCTGCACCGTGATGGGCGAAGAGTCGTGAAACTCACGGGAAGACGCCGGCACCTGTACGCCCTGGCGGCGACACTGGCCGTGCTCGGCGGCAGCGCGGCGACTTACCGGGCGATGGTGCTGGGATTCCCGATCACGCCGGGTGTCACCTCCTCGCTCTGGACCGTTGAGGCCCGGGTCCGTTTCGAGCGTTACACGCCCGGTCCTGCCAAGGCCCATCTGGCGATACCGGGTGATCTTCCCGGATATGGCGTCCTGAGCGAGAACTTCATCTCCCGGGGTTTCGGCGTGTCGGTCAACGAGGAGGAGGGCGACCGCATCGCTCTTTGGGCCATCCGCAGGACGGAAGGCGAACAATCCCTCTACTACCGATTGCGCCTGTTCCGACAGGCCAACCGCTCGGTCGCATTCCCGGCACCGCCGTTTCCACCGGTTCCGGAACTGGAGGAACCCTTCTCCACAGCGATGGACGCAATCGTGGCGGACGTCCGTCGCCGTTCTGCCGACGTCGAGACCTTCACCGCGACCCTGCTACAGACCATCGCCTCTGCAAGCCCGAACGACAACGTCCGGTTGTTCCTTGGCGATGAGTCGGATCCCTTCGCCGCAGCAAGGGCCGCCCAGACGCTGTTGGCCGGAGCCCGGATACCGGCCCGTGTCCTGCACGTACTGCCGCTGCCGTCCGAGGCCCGGCAGGTGGAGATTCAACCCTGGCTGGCTGTGCACAACGGCAAGAGATGGCTGCTGTTCGATCCGGCGACCGGTACACGGGGCCTGCCCAAGTCGACCATGATCTGGAGTTGGAGCGCGAAACCTCTGGTCCAGGTCTCCGGCGGGTCACGGGAAAGCATCGAGTTCAGGGTCTCGCCCAGCGTGCAGGATGCGCTGTCGCTGGCCCAACAGCAGGCTGCCAGTCACGGCTCGCGACTGGCGCAGTTCTCATTGCTGGATCTGCCGCTGCAGACTCAGCAGATTTACACCATCATGATGCTGATCCCGATTGGTGCCCTGGTCATCGTACTCATGCGTAACGTCATCGGCATCCGCACATTCGGGACCTTCCTGCCGGTGCTGGTTGCTCTGGCCTTCCGCGAGACTCAACTACTTGCCGGTATCGTCCTGTTCAGTGCGCTGGTGGCAATCGGCCTGGGCCTACGACTCTACCTGGAGAGGCTGCATCTCCTGCTGGTGCCCCGGCTTGCTGCTGTCCTGACGATAGTGGTGCTGCTGATGGCCGCCCTCAGCGTCCTGAGTCATAGACTTGGCCTGGAGACCGGGCTGTCGATCGCACTGTTCCCCATGGTGATCCTGACCATGACCATCGAGAGGATGTCAGTGGTCTGGGACGAACGTGGGCCACGAGACGCCATCATCGACGGCCTCGGCAGCCTGTTCGTGGCCGCCATCGCCTATGGAGTCATGGGCCTGCCGATCCTGAAACACGTCGCCTTCGTATTCCCTGAACTGATGCTGCTCGTGCTGGCGGTCATCCTCCTGCTCGGCAGCTATACCGGCTATCGTCTCTCCGAGCTGCGCCGTTTCCGGGTCCTCGGCAAGGGATCGTCATGATCTTCGGTAGCCTTAGAAACCGGGGCGTGCTGGGAATCAACTGCCGCAATTCCGAGCTGATTTCCACGTTCAACCCGCGCAAGTTGTATCCGCTCGTGGATGACAAGTTGCGTACCAAGAAACTGGCGATAGATCACGGCGTACCGGTGCCGGAGCTCTACGGCAGCCTGTCGACCATCCACGACATCCACGATTTCCACACGATCATTGGTGACAGACAGGACTTCGTGGTCAAACCGGCCAACGGGTCAGGTGGTGACGGAATCCTCGTATTCGACGGGCATCGCGACGGCCGATTTCGCCTGTGCACCGGGCTCATGGTCCCATGGGATGACCTCTCGCATCATCTCGCCAATACATTGAACGGGCAGTACAGCCTTGGCGGACATCCGGACAGAGTCATGATCGAATACCGTGTCCGGTTCGATCCGGTTTTCGACCTGGTCAGCTATCTCGGTGTGCCCGATATCCGGGTGATCGTCTTCCGCGGTTATCCCGTCATGGCCATGGTGCGCTTGCCAACGCGGGCATCCAACGGCAAGGCAAACCTCCATCAGGGAGCTGTCGGGGTGGGTATCGATCTCGCCACCGGGCGCACCTTGCGTGGCGTGCTCGACAATGAGTTCGTGGACGAACACCCGGACACCGGGACGTCATTTTCGGGTCTTGATGTACCTGGCTGGCAGGCCATTCTGATGATGGCCGCTCGTTGTTACGAACTGACCGGGCTGGGCTACCTTGGCGTAGACATCGTTCTGGACGCGGCCAGGGGGCCGCTGATGCTGGAACTCAATGCGCGTCCCGGCCTGAACATCCAGATCGCCAATAGCGAAGGCATCATGCACCGGCTTCGGGAGGTGCAGACTTTTGCCGACTCCAAGCTACCGGCAGGCGAGCGCGTACAGGTATCGGTAGATCGTTTTCACAGCATGGCAGATGCAGCCGCCTGAGCGAAGGTGGATTGAAGTGTGGTTCAACTGAAGCGAACGACTGCAGATGTGCCGATAAGCTAGCGGATCTCTTTCCAGTTCCCGGGATCGAAAATGGAGTGATTGGCTTCGTACTGGTCCCTGATTTCAAAATGATCGACGGACTCGATGTCGATCGGGTAATCGGTCGTCGTCACAGTCAGTGTGCCACCGTGCTCATTGGCCACAATCGGACCTGCCTCTTTGTCCACGACCTCGAGGCACAAGGCAAGCAGGCGCGACGCCCTAAAAGGTGCCCGGGCCGACTTTGCCGGGATGACAGGGTGCCACCGCTCGATCCTTCACCTCCCGCTGATCAGCACATCCGGACGCCGAGTGGGGCCCGGTTCTTCAACCGGACTCTGGACTAGCGCCCGATTGTGCTACAAAGTGTCGCCATGTCGTTCAAACGGGCCCTCGTAGTCGATGATTCAAAGTCTGCGCGACTGGCGCTCAAGGTGCTGCTTGAGCGTTACGAACTGATCGTGGATTTCGCCGAGACCGGCGAAGACGCGATCGACTTCCTCAAGTCCCAGACGGTCGACGTCATCTTCATGGATCACACAATGCCGGGGATGACCGGGCTTGAGGCCGTGTCTGCCATCAAGAGCAACCCACGCACCGCGATGATCCCGGTGATGATGTACACCGCCAAGGAAGGCGAAGTCTACGTGGGCCAGGCACGGGCTCTGGGCGCCGTCGGAGTACTGCCGAAACAGGTGCAGCCGGGTGCCTTGTTCGACATGCTGTTGACCCTTGGACTCGTCAGAGACCGGCGAACCCAACCGCGGGCGGCCGGGGACGAAGCCGCCGAACGACCCGCGGTGGAGGAGGCGGACGAGCTGGACCGGGAGTACGAACAGCAAGCCCTAGGAATGTCGGTGCAGGCACTGGTGACTCGTATCCTTCAGGATCAACATGTCGAACTGCGCGCAGATATCCTCAGCAGTCACCGGAACTTCGCCAAACATGTCGCCGGAGAGATCCTGGAGAAGCAGAAAGCGGAAGAGGAACTGGCGCGACTGGCGCCGGAACCCACTCGCTCATACGGGCCGGCGGCGATGGTCGGGCTGGCCCTGGCACTGCTCATTCCGCTCATTGCTCTTTTCGTGTTGTTCTTACAGGTAAAGGGTGAGCGGGATGTTGCGCTGGCCGAGAATTCGCGACTGGCGGCGGAGGCCGAATCGCGGATTGTGGCCGCCCAGGCCGAGAACTCCGATCTGGTCTCGAACATCGATTCCGAGCGCAGAGTATCGCAGACTCGATATCTGGCGGCCGTCGGCGCGCTGCAATGGGCAGTCAACGAGAACAGTCAGTATCCGTTCGAGGAGCTGGCCTTCAACGATGCTCGTCTGGAGACCCTTCAGGAATTACTGGTCCATCTCTCGGCTGTCGGATTCCAGGGCACTGTTCGCCTCGACGCATTCCTGGGGGAGTACTGTCTGGTAGCGGATGAATCCGGCAGCTTTCAGATTGCGGATCCCGGCATGCTGGTGGAGTTCTGCAGTCGGATCGGCCACCCGCTCGACGAGAGTGATTCTGTCAGTGATCGCCAGTCCGTCGGCTTTGCCAATTTCCTGGCGACGTCACCCCTGGTCAATGGATCGGGCATCGATGTACAGGTAGTCGCCCATAGCCGGCTCGACTCACCGCGCCGTTTCGAATTCCCGAGCAGCCTGCAGACGGCCGGCGAATGGAACCGGATCGCTGAAAGGAATAATCGCATCGAGTTTTCTCTGATTGCCTCGAACCGATGACGGGCTCCGTCGGCCGCGAAGCTGCGTGCCCGGTCAGCTCCGTCGGTGGATCGGAAACATCCCGTATTTTGAGGACCCGCGATGGGTCATGATGCCTGTGGGCCGGCAGGCCTGGAGCCCAGGGCGGCGTGGCCGTGATCGACCATGCCGCCCTGTTTTCTATTGCATGATAGGTGACAGAGCGGCACCGATTCGCTCCATCTGTGCTTCGGTCGTCAGCTCCGCGAGGATGCCGGCGAATCGCGGGTCCTGCACTCCCGTGACGATGTACTGCCAGCGGTAGGCCTTCAGCATGGCTGATCGCAATTTCGCGGTCTCGTCTTCGGTGAAGGGCCGATCGCAATTCAGACAGAAGTAGTTCACATCGGCCTTCGCCTGAGCCTGGAGGATGCCGTCAACTGCGGCTACAAGCTCGATCAGGTCGTCTACGGCGCTGTCCCGCTGTTCGGCACTCATCGACGCGTGCTCGCGGCGCCATTCCAGTTCGTCGAGGATGGCGTGCTGGGATTCCTCCTGCCAGTGATAGAGGAACACGTCTTTGAACAGCGGAGAGACCTCTTCGTCCCCATCGATGCTCTGGCGGTAGTGCTGCTGGGTAAACAACTCGATGTGACAGGTCAGGCCCAGCACCGCCCATGTGGATTTACTCAGCACGGCGGCAGCTACCTCGTTGGCGTCGGCGGCGCAGATGTATCCCGCAGGCATATGCCGGGCGGCCAGTTCTTCTACGCGACGGAACAAAGCCTGGTGTTTCAACTCTTCGTCGCTGAAGCGGATCAGCGCTTCAAGTGCCGTCTGGTCTCCCAGCCAATGATCACGGCTGACCTCCAGAACCTTGGCGTTGATGAATCGTTCGACCAGGCCGAAGATGTTTGCGTAGGTCCTGCCCTGGATCTGACTCAACAAGCGCTTGTCCGCGTCGACAAGAAAGGTAAGTTCATTGACCAGGGAGAGGCCGTCGGGCAGGAATTTTTGAGAGAAGTCGAATTCCCGTCCCCGGATCACATCTTGTTCGATATCCCAGCGGATCCTTTTTGATGCATTGATGCAACGTGCATATCGATCGGCGTCAATTTCGAAAGTCGTGGTTTCCATGTCTCCAATCCTCGCGGTAAGTCGTCGCATCCGAATCATCTGGAGCATCCGGTCCGCGCGACAGGTTTCTGATTGTCCAGTGACATAAAGTTTGTGCCCGCCAGTGCCGTCGAGATATGGGAACAGTGTCCCGTTTGTGCATCGCCAGCCGGATAACGTCTGTGACCAATGTCCCGACGCCATCGTGTCTGTCGATCGAAGTGGCCTCCATGATTCTTGCCGTTGGCTCAATCCATACGTCAGCGGCCCTCGGGTCGTACGGATCGAGTGGGCCGCGTGCCAGAAGCCTCCCTGCTTTCGCGTATCCCGGGACCGAGGCGGTAGAATCACGCCATCGGGTCGATCGGATTCACGCCCAATGCAGCAGTCCATCCGCTTTCTGAAGTCGCCAGACGGCATCACCATCGCCTGGGCAGATGCGGGCCAGGGACCGGCTCTCGTCAAGGTCGCCAACTGGCTTAGTCACCTGGAATACGACTGGGACAGCGCCGTGTGGCGGCACTGGATGCAGTTTTTCTCGGACAATTTCCGCTTCGTCCGTTACGACGAACGCGGCTGTGGAATGACAGACTGGGACGTCGAAGACCTTTCTCCGCCACGCTGGATCGATGATCTCGAGGCGGTGGTAGCGAAGGCGCAACCGGAAGAGCCATTCGTGCTTCTCGGCATCTCCCAGGGGACGGCAGCCGCGGTGCAATTCGCCGCCCGTTATCCGGACAAGGTTTCGCATCTGATCCTGTATGGCGGTTACGCCCAGGGTTGGCGCTTCCGCGAGAACGCGGAAGGCAGAAGAGCGTATGAAGCGACCGTAGAACTGGCGCGCTACGGTTGGGGCCAGGACAACCCGGTTTTCCGCCAATTGTTTACTTCGAGATTCGTACCCGAAGCTACCGACGAGCAATTCGCGTGGTTCAACGAACTCTGCAGGCGGACCACCAGACCGGAGATCGCCGCCCGGCTTCTGGAGGCGCGCTCGGAAGTCAATGTGCAGGAGTACCTGAGTCGGATCCGTGTGCCCACGTTGGTGATACATGCGCAGGATGATGAGGTCGTTCCGTTGAACGCGGGACGCAATCTGGCGTCGGAGATACCGGATGCCGAATTCGTCCAGCTGGAGTCGCGTAACCACATCCTGCTCGAGGACGAGCCGGCCTGGGGCCGTTTCAAACAGGTGGTGTTGGCCTTCACCGGCAGGCCGACCAGTGGCGCCACTACCGAGGACCCGATGTTCGCCTGCCTGTCCGATCGGGAGCGCGAGGTACTGGCCGGGATTGCCTCAGGTCGGTCGAACGCCGAGATCGGCAAGACGCTTTTCATCAGTGACAAGACTGTGCGCAATCACGTGACGAAAATATTTGAGAAACTGTCGATCAGTTCCAGAGCACAGGCTATCGTACTGGTGCACGAGAAACGTTTCCGCGGCACCGCTTGAGCCAACCAGCTCTACCCGAGGATCAGCCGGCCTCGACCTCTTCCACCAGGCCGCGGATCTTCAGCAATGGCTGTATGTCGGGGTCCTTGCCGCGGAACTTGCGATACAGGACCTCCGGCTCCTCCCGTCCCCCGGCTTCCATGATGTAGGTCTTGAACCGGTCCGCCAGTTCGGGATTGAAGATGTCACCGGAATCCTTGAAGGCAGTAAACGCGTCGGCATCCAGGATCTCTGCCCACAGGTAGGCGTAGTAACCGGCCGAGTAGCCGCCGGCGAAAATATGCGAGAAGTACGGGCTGCGATAGCGCGGCTCGATCTCGGGCAACAATCCGTAGCCGTTCAGGACTTCCACCTCAAACGCGCGGGCGTCGTTGACGTTTTCCGCCTCTTCGACCGTCATCGTATGCCATGCGAGATCGAGTAACGACGCCGCGACATACTCCGTGGTCATGAAACCCTGATTGAACGTAGCAGCAGCGCCAATGCTGGTGATCAGAGCGTCTGGGATGACCTCGCCCGATCGGTAGTCTTTTGCATAGACCGATAGCATCTCGGGCTCCTGCGCCCAGTGCTCCATCACCTGGGAGCAGAGTTCGACATAGTCACGGGGCAGCCCCGAGGTTCCCGAGAAACGCTCATAGCGAACTGTGGTCAGCAAGCCCTGCAGCGCGTGCCCGAACTCATGGAACAGGGTGCGGACTTCGTCGACGCTCAACAGCGTCGGTTGGCCTTCCGGAGGCTTGATGAGGTTGAGGTTGTTGGTAACGATCGGCCGCACCTCGCGGCCGACGTCAGAGGCATTGCGGTAGGTATTCATCCAGGCGCCGCCACTCTTGGAGTCGCGGGCGTAGTAGTCGGCCATAAAGATGCCGATGAGTTCGCCCTCCGGTCCACGCACATCGAATGCCTGCACGTCTTCATTCCAGATCGGGACATCCTCAAGCCGGTGAAAAGTGACGCCGAACAGGCGATTGGCTGCATAGAAGGCGCCATCGCGCACGCGGCTCAACTCGAAGTATGGTTTCAGCTGGTCGGTATCGAGCGTGAAACGCTGTTCCCGGACCCGTTCAGCGTAATACCACCAATCCCATGGGCGGAGTTCGTCGATGCTGTCCCGGATGGCCAGCGCGCGCATATCCCGCAACTCCTCCTGAGCACGTTTCAGGCCCGGTTGCCACACCTGCAACAGGAACTTTTCGGCACTGGCCGGCGTCTTGGCCATGCGGGTCGCAAGCTGGTAGTCCGCATGCGTCTCGAATCCGAGGAGGCGTGCACGCTCCGCTCTGAGTTTTGCCATCTCAAGCAGGATTCTCTGGTTATCGGTATCGTTCTCATGGGCCGCGCGTGAGCGGTATGCCTCGAACAGTTGCCGGCGCAACTGACGGCTCTCCGCGTGGGCCATGAACGCCTCGAACGAGGACCGATCGAGACCGAATACCCAGGCGTCCGCATGGCCTCGCTTGCGGGCCGTCTCGCGTGCGCCGGAGATGACGTCACCGGGCAGGCCGGAGAGGTCCGCTCCGTCGACGATCACCATCTCGAACACTTTGGTTTCTTCGCGCAGGTTCTGGCCGAACTGGGCGCTCAGGACAGAGAGCTCTGAATTGATTGTCGTCAACCGGGCCCGCGATTCCGGATCGACTGCCGCGCCGGCCCTCACGAAATCCCTGTGGGTCAGTTCCAGCAGGCGATGCTGCTCCTCGTCAAGATCGAGTTCGGCGCGTGCCTCATAGACGGCCGACACCCTCCGGAACAGCGCTTCACTCAGGTAGATCTCGTCCTTCTGCCGTGAGTAGCGGGGATTCATCTCCAGTTCCAGCGCATCCAGTGTGTTGTTGGTGTCGGTGCCGGAAAGATTGCCGAAGATCTTGAATGTGCGTTTGATCAGTGCGCCCGACTGCTCGAGGGCTTCGATCGTGTTCGCAAACGTCGGTGGATCCGGGTTGTCCATGATCGCCTTCACTTCCACCCGTTGTTGCTCGAAGCCAGCTTCCATAGCGTCCCGGAAGTGCTCATCCCGAATCAGGTCGAAGGGTGGGATGCCGTAGGGAGTGTCCCACTCCTGAAGCAGGGGGTTTGACGCGATAGCGGCGGTGGTGCTCATGGTCGTATCCGAAGGCGAGTCAGACTGCGCGGATGCGAATAATGGCACGGCTGTCGCTGCGAAGGTAAGGGCTAGGCAAAGCGATTTCATTAGTTTTCCGTGGCGATATCTGCGAATTCGTGATTGGTAGCCGGCTCGGGGGAGCGCTCTGTCCGACGGCATCGAACGAATGGTACAGGCCGTGATTACGATGGGCGAGTCTCCACTGCGAACACAGGTAAGCAATCTCCCAGGGAATCACCCTGAAGTCCATGAATGCTTCATAACTGATCATGACGGCTGGCGCATTGAGGGAGGTCAAGTCGCCGCGGAAAACGGCCTGCTGCCGGCGTCGGTTGTTCAAATTCCATGCGCTGCAGGCGCTACACGGCTTCGGCTTCTTCCTCTTCCTCGTCTTCCGACTTGGCCAATGCGGCGCGCAGATCCGCGTATTCTTCGAGACGTTCCACGATCCGCCTATTCAGGGAACCCTCAGGGAAACCGCCGTCCGTGCCTCGCTCGCCCGATTCGAGGCCAGTCAAAATCGCCATACATTCGTCGACGTGCTCGACTGCATAAATGCGGAACCGGTCCTCCATGACGGCATCCCGGACCGCTGACTTGAGCATCAAATGCTTCACATTGGCTGCCGGGATTACAACGGCCTGATCACCGCTCAGGCCGCGGTCCAGGCAGGCCTGGAAGAAACCTTCGATCTTTTCATTCACGCCGCCGATTGCTTGAATCTGGCCGTGCTGGTTGACGGACCCGGTCACGGCGACCGACTGCTTTAGCGGCAGATCGGCGATGGCTGAGAGCAGCGCGCAGAGCTCAGCCGCAGAGGCACTATCGCCCTCGACGCCTGCGTAGGACTGCTCGAATACGAGGCTGGCTGACAATGAGAACGGCTTATCGGTGACGTAATTGGCGGCGAGGAAGTTGGACAGTATGAGCACACCCTTTGAGTGGATGGGGCCGCCCATCTCCACCTCTCTCTCGATGTCGACGACTTTCCCCGATCCCAGCGACACCCTTGCGGTTATGCGAACCGGGTGGCCGAACAGATGCCCGCCGCTTCCGAAGATCGCGAGTCCATTGATCTGGCCGGTGCGTTCGCCATCCAGGTCGACTATGAGTGTGCCCTTGCGAATCTCCTGGAAAAGTCGATCCCTGATCCGGGCGGCTCGATACTCACGGTTGTTGATAGCCTCCTGAACTGCGTCGGCATCGATGACATTGCTGCCCTTCCGTGCGGCCCAGTAATCCGCTTCGCGAAGAATATCGCCAAGCTCAGTCATCCGTGTGCTGAGCTTCTCCGAGTCGCCGGCGTGGCGGCTGCTCTCCTCGATCAGCCGGGCGATGGCTTCACGTCCTGCAGTCCTCAGGTGATCCTTTCGAAGGAGCGTCGCCACCATCCGGGCGAGCTCAAATGCACGTTCCTTGTTTCGGTCGGTTTCGGTTTCGAAATCGACCCGAACCTTGAATAGATCCCGAAACTCGGGATCGTATTCCTGCAGAAGGTAATACAGGATCGGTTCCCCAACGAGCACGATCTTGACGCT
>Ga0316191_10002645_pt1 | contig 13082 bp, 15 predicted proteins | sample Eddworburr2cm_MG_FD_204928 | JGI IMG/M metagenome (GOLD analysis project Ga0316191, IMG submission 204928) | Coastal sediment microbial communities from Maine, United States - Eddy worm burrow 2 cm | ecosystem: Environmental > Aquatic > Marine > Coastal > Sediment | place: USA: Maine...
CCCCAAATTTTGTCTACGCCCCCTCGATACGACGTGGTTTATTTTGTTAAACTACTGAGTACTTTTAACTTCGGCAGGTGTCTTTGTGATGATGAATGATTTCATATGGGTTGCAATAATTAGTGAAGGTTTTGGGTGCTAATAAAATTAACTATTTTATATCTAGTCACTTATCAATTACTCAGGAGAAAAAGGAATTCCATGGAGATTATGTGATGGTTAAAAAAATGGATGATATACATTTGACTGTGATTGTTTCAATGGATACCTTACCCAAAGTTTTACTGTAGTCGTTTTAATTGATTTTAGGAGAATAACACAGATGGCAATCATAAATGTAACTGATGATAGTTTTGAAAGTGATGTGCTAAAAGCATCGGGTGCGGTGCTGGTAGATTTTTGGGCACCGTGGTGTGGACCTTGCAAACAAATTGCTCCACTACTTAAAGAAGTCGCTGAAGAAATGGGCGACAAAGTAACAATCGCTAAAATTGATATTGATGATAATCCTAATACCCCTGGTAAGTATGGTGTTCGTGGGATTCCTACTTTGACCATGTTTAAAGATGGCAATGTTCAAGGCACAAAAGTTGGTGCTGTGAATAAGGGGAAATTGGTGGATTTCATCAACGAACACTTGGACTAAGTTTCAAAATTAGAATCAACGAAACTTGATGGATATATTAAGTTACATAAGAAAGGTGGAGCTTGGCTCTGCCTTTTTTGTGCGTAAATTAGTTGTTTTGTATGTGAGTTTAGCAATTTCTAGTTTGGCCTTAGGTTTTTTCTGGAAAAACTTTGATTTACCCACTTCTTCACCCCAGGGTTTTAGCATTCACTTCTATCAGCATGTGCTAGGCCATTTGGATGGACGATCTTGCCCGGCTTATCCTGTGTGCTCAGTCTATGCAAGAGAGGCTATTGAAAGGCATGGTGCTTTGGTTGGATCTTGGTTGATGATTGATAGATTGATTCACGAAATCAATGATTTGAAAGTTGGCCCTTGGATTAAGTGGACGGATAAAACTAGATTGTATGACCCATTAGACCGAAACGATTTTTGGTTGGAGGAAGAGCATTGAACAGAATGAAAAGTAATAGACAAAATGAACAAGGATTTACCTTGTTAGAAATTATGGTGGTGTTGGTCATTATTGGTGTCTTAGCAGCGATGGTTGCGCCTCGCTTCATTGAACGCGCAGATGAAGCCAAGGTAGATGCTACCAGGGCCCAAATGCAAAATATTGGACAGGCTATGAAGCTCTACCGTTTACAGAATGGTCATTATCCGTCTTCTTCAGAAGGTATCAATGCTTTAGTGACAGCAGGAAAAAATGGTAAACGTTATTTGGATAGTTTGCCAAAAGATGCATGGGGCAACCCATTTGTATATTTATCTCCAGGTGTGCATGGAGATTTTGATATTTTATCCTATGGCGCGGATGCAAAAGCAGGCGGTTCTGGTTTTGATGCAGATATTGGCAACTGGGATGAAGAGTAGTATTGCCTCTTAAAAAAAGTGCTCAAGCCGGCTTTACGCTGCTTGAGATACTATTGGTCATTGTCATGATTGCCATCACCTCTGCAATGATTGTTCCATCTATACAAATGTCTGGAGCAACGCTTGAAGAGGAGGCGAATCGATTGCGTTTGGTGATGCGTTTTGCCATGGAACAATCCCAATTCTCAGGCATGCCTATTCGCTGGGTGGGTACCCAATATGGTTGGCACTTTGAGTATTTAGAGCAAGGTGACGAAAGTTATACATGGAGTCCTTACGAGGACTCCCCGATTGGAACATATGATTTAGCAGATGGTATTATCATACAAGATGTTAACCATTCAGGGGAACTTGTATTAGGTGTAAAAACGATAGCCGCCGAGAAGAAAAACGACGAACAATCTGAGGTTGGCATTGTTCTTTTGCTGCCAGATGGAACCACGTCACTAAGTGATATCAGGCTTGCAGATGAGCATGATGAGAGCAACGTGGCTACTCTTGAGGTTCGTCCTGGGCCTGCAGGGATTAGGATAAAGAAGCAGATAGAGTAGTTTAGTTGAAAACCTTAGCTTTGAACCAATTGGATGAGTTCGGCCAGCGCTTTTTCAAAATCATTGTTTATAATTTGATGCTGAGCTTCATGTGAGTGGTTCATTTCAGCTTGGGCTGCGGCGACACGTTGATTAATAATGTTTTCATCATCTTGCCCGCGCTCTGTTAAACGTTCTCGTAATGTTTCAATAGAAGGGGGGAGAATGAAGATCCGAATGGCAGAAGATATTTTTTCCGCAACTTGCGCAGCTCCCTGCCAGTCAATTTCAAGTAAAGCATCTTTTCCTGAGTCCAGCATGGTTTGCACGTCAGTTTGGCGAGTACCGTAATAGTTACCATGAACCAAAGCGGACTCTAAAAATGCGCCTTGTTCTTTTTGTGCTTCGAAATCAGCCATGCTTAGAAAGTGGTATTCCTTACCATTTATTTCGCCAGGCCGCGGATTTCGAGTCGTGCAGGAAACTGATATATTTAGATTAGGACATGCTTTCAATAGCGCAGTACATAAACTTGATTTGCCAGCCCCAGAAGGACCAGATACGATAAATAGTTTGCCTATCATGCTGGTTTTCCTGTCAGCTCCATGTATTTTTGTTTCAGTTCTTTCTCGCTTTCAACCCGATTGGGATCTTTAGGTATGCAATCTACTGGGCATATCATAACACATTGTGGCTCATCGAAATGACCTACACACTCAGTACACAAATTGGGGTTAATCTCAAAGATTTCTTCGCCTTCAAAAATAGCATCATTGGGGCATTCTGGTTCACACACAGCACAATTGATACAGTCGTCAGTGATAAGTAAAGCCATGCGTTAGATTCTCCAAATGCTATAGGGTCAAAACTCTACTAATATGGGGCTACAAATAAAGGATTGAATCAAATGCTCAGAACTGTTCAACTTTGGCTCAATTCTTAAATCCAATTTGAAAAGGGTGCCTGTGAATACGCGAACCAAACAACAAGTCTTAGTGTTTATGCTGCTGGTAGCTGCTGATCAAATCAGTAAGTGGTGGATTGAACAACAATACCCATTTTTTCAAATGGTAGTGATTGATGGTTTCTTTAACATCGTTAAAGCACATAATTTTGGCGTTGCCTTCTCTATGTTTGCAAACTGGGGTAATGAGTGGAGAACTACATTATTGCTTGGGCTTACCAGTGGTATTTCGGTAGCAGTTTCAATTTGGTGGTGGAAGGAAAGTAAGAAAAGCCATGGTGACTCTTGGTTTTTGATGCTGATATTGGTTGGCGCTGTTGGCAATATTTGGGATAGGCTTACTTTAGGCTATGTTGTTGATTTTATTGATTGGTTTATTGTTTGGGATGGCAAAGCCTACCATTGGCCAGCATTTAATGTCGCTGATGCATGTATTTTTGTTGCAGTTGTATTATTACTGCTTCGCAGCTTTAAAGCGAATAATCATTAATCTCAGGTTTGTTATAGAAAAGGAAATGTTAAGACAGAATAGCGAGCTAATTTCCCAATGCTCACCAACACAAGAAACCATAGAATATTAAACCTTAATACGCCTGCAACTAAGCAGAGTGGGTCGCCTATGACGGGAAGCCATGCAAATAACAATGCAGGCTTACCAAACCGATTGAACACTGTTTCCGCCTTTTGTATTTTTTCTTCTGGAGTGTGAAACCACTGATGACTTATCTGCACTCCAAGTCTACCCATGGCATAGGTTATTATACTACCCAAAACGTTACCAACAGTTGCTAAGCACAAAAGTTCTAGTGGCTTTGATGCTCCTTCATCTAAGCGATAAAGAAGTAACGCCTCTGAACCACCTGGGAAAAGTGTTGAAGAAATGAGAGCAGAGAAGAAAAGCGCCCAATCAAGTTGCATAAGTATGGATATCACTGGCTAACTTCAAAGGTGATTAGCTAAGAATGCAAGGTTTGTCTGATATAAAGCCTAATTGTGAAATAGCATGGGATACTGGTTACTGGCTTTCCTATTGATTAAAGAATGGGGAATTTGCTATTTTCATAATGGTGACAGTAGTTGCCTGAGCACTCCCAATGGGTTTCCGCGATGTCAGCAAATGAAGCGAGTTCGTCTTCCACCTTTGGCTGAATTTCATTGCAATCAGTCAGGCAGCGTAGGCCAAGTTATCTACGGATATAAATAACTCTAGGGTCGATTGGCGTAAACCTTGTTGATTTCTCTGTACTGCCTTAGAAATACTTCAACCAAAATAAGTGACATTATGTCACCTAAGTGTTTCCCAAACGATAAAAAAGCATTTGTGATGCATGTCATTTTCTGATGAAACTGTAAGAGTAGCAGGTGTAACTGTGTTGTGCAGAAGCGAATTAGAAAGTATGCAGGTGACAAGCCCTGTCTTTCCAACTAAGTTTCTGGACTAAAGTAATTAAAGAATCTCATTTCTAAGGAGAAATTATGAAAACAATTTACTCAATTTTCGCTGCTTCGGCTTTGTTATTGGGCGGTACCGCACAGGCAGCTACTCTAACAGTAACGCCCGCGGACCTTCTAAACCAAGCACAGGCAGATGCTCAAAATCAATTCAACGCGTTATCTGATGATTTAAGTGCTGGTATCTGGATGAACCCTAGTAATTCTGCAGAGGCACATTCTGCGGGCATTATTCCAGTTGGTTTCCAAATAGCTGTTGAAGCAGCTGCCTTGACTATTGATCCCACCGCTGCGCATTGGGCAAATATGAATGCTGATTTGCCAGAGGCACTTCCTTTCCCACGGTTACGTATTTCGGCAGGTATTCCTTTTGGCTTGGATTTTAGCTACATGACATTGTCCATGCCTGACTCCAATATCGAAATGACTGGTTACGAGGGTCGTTTTGCACTTGGGAGTTTTATTCCTGTGCCATTCGTAGAAGCTAATATACGTTATCACCAAAGTTCATTGACAGGTGTTGACGATTTTGAAATTAAGAACTCAGGTTTCGGAGTGATGATTGGCGCCAATTTTCCAATTATTAAACCGTATGCTGAGTTTGGTACTGTGACATCAACAGCAACGCCTTCAGGCCAATTGGTAAGTGGCCCAGTTGTTTTGCAAGAATATGAGTCGAAGAAAACCACAACTACGATTGGTGCAAAAATCGAATTGGCTTTCTTTATCATTAACCTTGAGCAATCAACAGTTGGAGACCAGAAGCTAACAACTGCAAAACTTGGTTTTGAATTTTAAGACTTATACTTAATAATATACACTGATGTTTTTAAGCCCACCTCTAGCAGAAGCTGTTTTTGGTGGGCTTTTTTATTGGCACTATGAACCCTAAAGACTGGCTAGATGAACATGGGGATGCGCTCTACCGTTTTGCCATGCAACGAGCTCAGAATGAAGAGGTGGCTTCGGACCTAGTTCAGGAAACATTGCTTGCAGCCTGGAAAAATCATACATCATTCTCTGGGGAATCTAGCGTTCGCACCTGGTTGATAGGCATTCTTAAACACAAATGGATTGATCACTTGCGAAAGGAAATTCGTCAGCGCAACCAAGCTGAAATAGCAGATGGTGACCCCACAGCGTGGTTTGATCCTCAAAATGGGGCGTGGTTAAATCAACCTCACCAGTGGCGTGATGACCCAGCATCATTGTGCCAGGATGATCAGTTTTTTAAGGTATTAAAGTCTTGTGCAGAGGCTTTACCTGACAAACAGCAACTGGTTTTTGAAATGAGGGAGTTTCAAGGCTTAGAATCAGATGAGATATGTAAGGTATGTGATATTTCTTCGACCAATCTTCACGTGTTGCTTCACCGGGCAAGGCTTGGGTTAAGGTTATGCTTGGATAAGAATTGGTTTAAATGACAAATAATGGTGATGAATAGATGAAACATTCTTGTGAAAAAATAAGTGTTCTTATTTCAGAAGAACTTGAACGAGAATTAACGTTGGTTGAGCGTATTTCGATGCACTTTCACTTTTTGATGTGTGGGGCTTGTAAGCATTATAATGATAATATTCAGAAGCTTCATCGTATATTCAAAATGAGGCTGAAGAAGAAATATCAAACCATGACTTTGCCTTCAGAAAAAAGAGATATAATCAAGGCCGCTCTTCGTAAAGAGACTCTCAACTCGTGATTTAAAGTACATTCCTCCCTCTCAGGAAAGTATATTTATTTGTAAAACGTTTCGATGCTTTTAGTATCACCCCATTAATGCATATTTGTTAGGCCGAAGAAATGGAGATAGGGGTTTTAGTTGACCAATCACAGCGCAGCAGTTGAAGCAAAAGTTAAAAGAACTTCACCTCGTTTTCCAGTCCGTTGGCGCTGGACACTGGTTGTAGGCGTTGCTGTATCAGCAGCAGTTGTCGTTTTATCCATGATTGTTTTGGATATGGAACGTGCTGCATGGCTTCAAAATCAGGAAACTCAAGCAGGAATTCAAGTGAATCGTTTAGGTGATGAACTGAAAATACCAATGTTGGCCGGTAGTTCTGCAGAAATAGATTTTGTGATGAGTAATTTCTCTGAGAAGGTGCCTTATGTTGAGGCGGTGGTGTTTAAAAATAACTCTTCAAAAGTTTGGTCGATTGGTGAACTTGAACAAATTGAAGATATCTTATACGCATTAGAATTATCAACAAAGACAACCCGCTTGCCAACAGACAGTTTGTGGTTTGCAAAGAAAGTAACTTACGGTGGCGCAGATGTGGCAGTGGTTGCTGTGCGCTATTCTGAAGAGGCATGGGAGAATTTGGCTAGCGATCTGCTGCGGAGAATGTTGTTTGCGGCATTTGGCGTAATATTGCTTTCTGGCGTACTGGTATATTGGTTAACAGGGCGATTAAGCAAGCCGTTAGAGGAGTTGGCACTTGCAGCGAGACATGTTGCGCAAGGTAATTATAAATACCGCTTAAATGTAGTTGGAAATGATGAATTAAGTGATGCTGCAAGTCAGTTTAACAAAATGGTTGATGAGCTTGAGCATAAAGAGGAAATGCGAGAAGTGTTGGGTCGCTACTTAAACCCAGAGCTTGTTACTGATGTGTTTGATGGTGCTAGCTCAGGTTTATTACTAAATAGAAAGCTAGAAGTTACAGTTTTATTTGCAGACATGGTCGGTTTCACAGCATTTTCAGAATCTACAGAAACTGAAGAAGTGGTAGATGTTTTAAATCAACATTTTGAGGTGTTTCATAGTATTATTGACTATTATGGTGGCAATGTTGATAAATATATTGGTGATGCAGTGATGGCTGTGTTTAATCACCCCAAAGAGGATGATAACCATGTGCGTAATGCAGTGATGGCTGGAGTGGCTATGACTGAAGCATGCAGAAGACTTGCAATTTTACGTAAAGATGGCGCGGAGGTTTCCTTCCGCTTAGGTCTAAATTGTGGAGATGTGATTGTAGGTAATATTGGAGCAGCAGAGCGACTTGAATATACTGTCATTGGTGATGCTGTGAACGTCGCATCGCGTATGGGCGGCCTTGGGCAAGGTGGAGAAGTTGTATTGCCTCTGTCAACATTTGAGCGTGCTGGTGATGGTTTTTCTTTCAAAGACATGGGTGATATTGAGGTTAAGGGTGTACGAGAACCTCTACGCTGTGGAGTGGTTAAGATTACAGATGATACATTGATTGATGATATGTGTTTGTCTGTAGGGTTAGCGTTTGATTTAACACTGCCAACAAATGTAAGAACAATTATTGGAGATATTGAACGATGAAACGGTTTGCGTTTTTGATGACGCTCACAATAGCTTTATCTGGATGCGCTGGAAAGAGTAGCATAAACGACTTTCGAGTATCATTAGGATTTGTCAGTGCATATGAAGCAGCTGTAGATGAGTTTAAACAGGGTCAGGTGATTGAAGCACGCACGCGCCTTAAAACTATCAAGAAAGGTCATTCAGACTACAAAAATGCACAAACATTCTTAACCAGTAAAGTTGAACCTGCGCGTCTCAAACTTTTACGTTATTACGCCAAGAAAGGAAAAAAAGAAGAGTCTCAAAAAAAATGGGCCCAAGCTGAAGAAGCATATAAAACTGCAGCAGGCTTATCAATAAAACCGAAAGCATTATTAGACTATCAAAAAAATATGAGTCTTAAGGTTCGACAGCTTAGAGCTGATGAAATTTATGCGCAACGTCAAAAAGAAGATGAGGAATGGTTGAAATGGCAGAGCGGATACAATCCGCCAAAAGGATTATTGGGCGATGATGAAATATTTACCATCGCGCGTAATGACTTGATGGATGCATTTGATAAGCGTATGGCTCAAACTTGGATTTTAGCAGAAAAATATAAACGCATGGATATGCCCGAGATGGCATGGGTGTATGCAGAGTCATATTTGCGTTTCAAGCCAGAATCCAAAAAGGCTCAAGATTTAAAAAATGCGATGGCAACAGCGGTACCTAAAGGATTCCGACTTGGGTTACCAAGTTCTCAAAAAGGGAAGTCGCAAAATAATATTGGAACCAGTCGCTTAGACACTTCTGCTAGTTCTGCCAGTGTTAAAGCTTTGATGAAGAAAGGTTTGTGGCTCAAAGCTAAACGTGAAGCTTTGGCTTTGCGCAGAACAGGTGATGCCAATGCCGACAAATTGCTAGAAGAGATTCAAGTGAAAGTTGCTGATTTGGCTCAAAAGGCTTACTCAGATGGCAATTTGGCTTTTCGTCAGGAGAAGATTGACCAAGCTGTAGACTCATGGAGAGAAGCTGTGAACTTGATGCCTAATGAGCAATTGTATGTCGAAAGCTTAAGAAGGGGTGTTCAAATTCAAGAGCGTTTGGCAGCATTGAAAACAGAAGAAAGCGAGTCTGAACGAGAAGCAAGGATTGAGGAATAAAAATGCGTGATTCGATTGTAATGCCACGAAGAATAACACGCCAAATCATGGTGGGAGATGTTGCGGTAGGTGGGGATGCACCGATTGCTGTGCAATCCATGACGAACACCCTTACTACTGATATTGATGCAACTGTGGCTCAAATACATGCTTTGGAAAAAGCGGGGGCTGACATAGTTCGTGTATCCGTTCCAGATGCGGAGTCTGCGGCAGCAATGCCTGAAATTCTGGCTCAAACAACTGCACCCATTATTGCCGATATTCACTTTAGTTATAAAATGGCGTTATTGGCCTTGGACGCAGGTGTTCATGGATTACGTTTAAATCCAGGGAATATTGGTAGCCGCGATCGAGTAGAGCGCGTCGTAAAAGCTGCACAGGAGCGAGGTGTTTCAATTCGAATCGGTGTGAATGCGGGGTCATTGGAAAAAGAGTTGAATGAAAAATATGGTGAGCCCTGTGCAGATGCTATGGTTGAATCAGCATTAGGGCATATTCGTATTCTAGAAGACATGAATTTTAACGACATTAAAGTGTCACTGAAGGCTAGTAACATTCCCATGACTGTAGCGGCATACCGCAAGCTCGCGGATATAGTGGATTATCCTTTTCATTTGGGTATTACCGAGTCGGGTAGCTTGTTTGGAGGGACCGTAAAATCTTCAGTGGGGCTAGGCTTGATTTTAGCAGATGGAATCGGCGACACCATTCGTGTATCTCTAGCGGCCGAACCCAAAGAAGAAATTAAAGTGGGCTTTGAAATTCTTAAATCTTTAGGACTGAGGCACCGTGGTGTAAATTTGATTGCATGTCCATCCTGTGCACGTCAGAAGTTCAATGTGGTTGAAACGGTTCAGTTGCTTGAAGAGCGTTTGGCTCATATTCAAGAAAGCGTTGAGGTTGCTGTGATTGGTTGTGTGGTCAATGGCCCAGGTGAAGCTAAAGAAGTCGATTTGGGCATCACTGGAGGCTACCCTGTGCATACGTTTTATCATGATGGAGAGAAGTTCGGAAAAGTACGTTCTGATAATATGATCGACAGCTTGGTTGAAGAAGTTGAAAAAAGAGCTTTGGAAATTCGCGCTAATAAGGAAAGGGACAATGTTTAGATATATTGTGATTGTGGGTTTGCTTCTGTCCTTCTCCAGCTGCACGCAAGAAACTCAAAATAAACTTGGTCGCGCTGTTCAAAATTGGACTGGCGTGGATGGGGTTTTAGAAGTGTATGCGGGGAACAAACTGGTCAAACGTTTCCTTGAAATTGATAAATTAAGTACCGCAGTTTCCACAACAGATAGCCAGCCTCGGCCTTACCGCTTTGGTTATGGTATTTTAGATGAAAACCTAAATATGGTCGCTGATAGAAATGAGAAAAAAGTCTACTTTGAATTTTCAGACTATTCCACTTCTTACATTTTTTATACTTACCCGAATTAAACTACTACTGTGCAGCCTAGGCGAAATTTCATCTAGGAAGTAACTTGGTAGTCATTTATTTACAGCTAATCCATACTGTTTATTCATCATCGCTATCCGCTAGAGGTTCGAATAGAGACTGAAGCTCTTCTTCTGTCCATAGCGCACTACGTTTGCCGCTACTACCATGTACACTTTTTGCCAGTTCGCGTTTGCGATCTTGCATATCAAGTATTTTTTCTTCAACAGTCCCTACGGTGGTCAGTTTGTAGACAAACACAGGTTTATCTTGACCAATACGATGTGCGCGATCAGTTGCTTGATCTTCTGCAGCAGGATTCCACCATGGGTCGAAGTGAATCACTGTATCTGCAGCAGTCAAATTCAAGCCTGTACCTCCAGCTTTTAGACTAATTAGGAAGATAGGTACTTCTCCATTCTGGAAAGCATCCACAGGTGTAATTCTATCACGTGTTTGCCCTGTCAGTTTCACATAGGGCAGCTCTAGCTCGCTGCAAAGCTGCTCAATCAAACGTAACATTTCTGCGAATTGAGAAAAAATAAGAATCTTTCGTCCTTCTTCTACCATTTCAGGAACCAAATCTCTCAGCATTTCCATTTTTGCTGATTTGACTCCTGTCGTATCCATTTGTTTGAGTAAGCGCGGGTCGCAACATACCTGTCTCATTTTCATCAAGGCATCCAAGACAATTATCTGACTTTTTGCGACGCCCATTGCAGCAACAGAATCACGTACTTTTTTCTGCATCGCCAATCGAACACTTTCGTATAAGGCCCGCTGACTACCTTCCAATTCAATGCTGCGAATGATATTGGTTTTATCTGGAAGCTCTTTGGCAACATCTTCTTTGAGACGGCGTAATAAGAATGGGCGCACTCGGATATTTAATGCCTGTTGTCTGTTTTCACTGCCTTCTTGCTCAATGGGTTTTCTGAACAACGAACTAAAATTCTTTTGGTCATATAAATACCCGGGCATGAGGAAATCAAATTGTGCCCAGAGTTCACCAAGGTGATTCTCAATGGGGGTTCCCGTTAAACAAATGCGGTGGCGCGCATTAAATTCACGTACAAGTTGAGATGCTTTTGCTCGTGGGTTCTTTATGTTTTGGGCTTCATCAAGGATTAACATATGATAGCTTTCTTCTATAAGAAAGCCTGCATCCCTTGGTAATAGAGGATATGTGGTTAATATCAGGTCATACTTTGAAATATCATCAAAGAACTTGGCACGATGAGCGCCATGCAATACCAAGACACGTAAGTCAGGCGTGAATTTCTGAGCTTCCATGCGCCAGTTGTGCATCAGGCTTGTGGGGGCAATGACTAATGCAGGGTTATTTAGGCGACCTTCCTCTTTCTCCTTCAAGATACATGCTAAGGTTTGGATAGTTTTACCCAGCCCCATATCATCGGCTAAAATTCCATGCACTCCTGTACGCAACATCATTTGTAACCAGTTTAGTCCCTCACGCTGATAATCGCGTAATTCTGACATTAAACCTTTTGGTGGCTCGACTTTTGCAATGCTGCCGCTATCTACTAGTAAATGGACGCGTTCTAACCACTTCTTATCATCTTTTATTTTGACTTTCTCGTGGCCTTCTAAATCTTGTTTAATGGCCAGCATCTGCACACCAGAAACTTCCTTGTTTAGGACGCCTGTAGTTGCAAACAACTCCATCATATGTTTAAGAATACTGAAGAGCATGTTGCCTGGAATAGATAACATTCTGCCATCATTGAGCGGGAGTGGCACATGTTCTAAGTGTTTAATCGTTGAAAGCATTGAGTCAGATAAACGCTCTGGTTCTTCTTTTATCCATGATGCTATGGCCTCAATCAGGTCAATTGATTCTCCATTTTCCATAGTGGCGGTGAATTCAGCGGTGCCCATTAAACCTTCGCCTGCAACACCTAGGTTCCAACTTTCAGCTTTGACTAGGTTAAAGCGAAAGCGTTCACCCATTTCAATGCGGAAGCCTTCATCTTCAAGCGTTGGTACGGTTTTAGCCATAAACTCAATCCAGTCTTGATTTGAGATGGTAAAGTTAGGAAGAACGCCTGCTTTTTTCAGTTTGATGCTCATGGCTCTGGGTGTAGAAGAGATACCATGTCCTAGCATTTGAATCATTGCTCGGTGTTCGAACTCAGTATCTCGGGCATACTCAATCAGATAGTCGCCTTCTCTCACACGAACAGGTTCATCTGTATCGCCATATTTTATTTGCTCATCTCCATATTCAAACCAAATATCAAGCCCATCATAATATTGTCCGAATAAGGCCGAGTGAATTGCCAATGAATCAAATACCAAAACAGCAGTGGGTTGCGCCACCTCCTTCTTCAATTGTAGGTGTTCTGGTTGAGGTATGAACTCAGGAAGTTGAGGATATAAAATATCAACGTCACCCTTAATATCCTGAGGTTTCAGGGGCAAGATGTTCAAGAATTCTCTTGTTTGCTCTGGAGTGCAGGGCTGAATGATTTCACCACATAAGTTTTCGCTAATATCTAGGTAATGAGGTGGTGAAATATTGAGCAACATGGCTTCAGGCTTTGTGCGTAGGGACAGAGTCTGAATACCCTGTGCATCCATATCCCAAAACCATTCACCTTGACGAGGGTCTGAAAGCGTAAGCGCATCTCTATCCTTATCCCACCAGTGGCAACGTCCTGTTTTAATGGCTCTCTCCAGCATTTCTTGGCCAGCCACACCTTGTAGAAGAACAGTTTCTCCACTCGCAGATAAACTCATGGCAGCATCACGTAATAT
>Ga0316191_10002646_pt1 | contig 13081 bp, 13 predicted proteins | sample Eddworburr2cm_MG_FD_204928 | JGI IMG/M metagenome (GOLD analysis project Ga0316191, IMG submission 204928) | Coastal sediment microbial communities from Maine, United States - Eddy worm burrow 2 cm | ecosystem: Environmental > Aquatic > Marine > Coastal > Sediment | place: USA: Maine...
CGATCACGGTGCCGACTTTGTCGATATCAACATGGGCTGTCCGGTGAAGAAGATTGTGAAACAGGTTGCCGGCTCCGCCATGCTGCGCGATGAGAAGCTAGTCGCTTCGGTGCTTGAGGCTGTGGTGAAGGCCGTTGAGATTCCCGTTACCCTGAAGATTCGTACCGGCTGGGATGAGAAGAGCAAGAATGTGGAGAACATTGCTCGCATTGCTGAAGAATGCGGTGTGCAGATGCTTACGGTTCATGGCCGTACCCGTGCCCAGATGTTTAATGGTCATGCCAACTGGGAGGATATCGGGCTGGCCAAGGCCGCCTGCAATATTCCGGTGATTGGCAATGGCGATATTGTTGATGCCGCCACAGCTCTGGAGATGGTGCGTGTTTCAAACTGTGACGGAGTCATGGTAGGTCGAGCCGTTCAGGGCAATCCGTGGGTGTTGGGAGAGGTGGGAGCTGCACTGACCGGCCAGCCGATTCCTGCCAAGCCAACTGCTGCAGAGCGATGGGCTATTGTGAAGGAGCATATGCAGCTACTGATTGAGCATCATGGGGAATATTCTGCCAGTCGTATGGCGCGCAAACATGTGGTCTGGTACAGCAAAGGCCAGCGTGGTTCAGCTGAGTTCCGTGGCACTTTCCAGCGATTGGAGAGTTGTCAGGAGCAGATGGAGCAGGCGGAGGCTTATTTCCTGGGGCTTGAAGAGGGCGTTCAACTTGCCGCATGAATCGGCACACTCTCCTCTGACGCTTGATCAGATGGAGCTCGCGATAGCGAGCATGCCACTCTCTACCCTGATTCTCGATGGCTGGGGAAAAATCACCAACGTCAATTCACTGGCTGAGGAGCAGTTTGGCACTTCTGCACGGCGACTGTTCGGCAAGCATCTCTCCAGCTTTTTTCAGCCTGTTTCGGAAATTAATGACGTACTGGAGCGCGTCTTTGAAGGTGAGACAGTGACTCTCGATGGGTTGAGCCACACCCACACGCACATACCCTATACACTCCATCTGGGTCCGAGATCCGGTGGTGTGGTGGTGTTGATGGTGCCGGAGGGAAACCGAGCTGAGGCTGAGAAGCAGACCAAACGACAGGATCTGGCCGAAGCGGTTGCGCGAATCGCACTGGAGATGGCGCATGAGGTCAAAAATCCATTGGCATCTTTGCGTGGTGCGAGCCAATGGCTGGCGGAGTCATCCAAAGATGATGAGGTTAAAGAGATCAGTACCCACATGATGGCCGAAGTGGATCGAATCAAGGAGCGGATCGACTCCTTTCTGCAGCTGGGGCCACGTGCCGATATCGCTATGGAACCGATCAATATCCATGCCCTGCTTGATGATGTTTGTCGTCAGCCTGATGGTGGGGTGCAGGTTCATCGTGTCTATGACCCAAGCCTACCCAACTTGATGGTGCATGAAGCGCGACTCAGGCAGGCGATAGAGAATCTCTGGAGCAATGCCCTGGAGGCGGGCTCCACACATATTGAGTGGCAGACACGCATGGCACCGATGGTGGCGCTACCCGGGCATCAGGGGCAGGTCGTTGAGTTGAAGATCACCAGTGACGGGACACCGATTCCCGATTCTCTCATAGAGCATCTGTTCCAGCCGTTTGTGACAGGTAAAGAGCGCGGTAGTGGGCTGGGGCTGGCAATTGTACAGAGGGTAATGCAGGAGCATGGCGGTCGGGTCAAGCTGGCCAGTGCTCAGGGACGAACAACATTTGTACTGCATTTCCCCTTAAAAGTGGAGAAGAGCGAGGAGCAGAGATGAAAGCACTTATCGTGGATGACGATCAGGGAATTCGCTGGATTTTAGCCCGCGTCTTGAAGGAGGAGGGGTTTGAGGTCAGTCAGGCAGAGTCGATTGCCGAGGCTGAAGCACTGGCTCAAGAGAAGTTTGATATTCTCTTCCTTGATGTTTATCTGCCTGATGGAAATGGCATGAAGTTGCTTGAATCAAAAACGTTTGATGTGCCAACGGTGATGCTGACGGCTGAGACCACCTTTGGTCATGCTGCCGAGGCCTATCGCAGTGGTGCTATGGAGTACCTGCCCAAACCATTCGATCTGAATGAGGTGCGTCAACTTGCCGGACGGGTCGCTCCTGTTCGCGAAGAGAAGCCAGTTGCCAAGGTAGAGGATAAACCAAGAACCGACACCATCATTATCGGCCGTAGCCAGGCGATGCAGCAGCTGTTCCGTACACTGGGGCGTGTTGCAGCCTCTGATCTGACAGTGATGATTACCGGCGAATCGGGAAGTGGTAAGGAGCTGGTAGCACAGGAGCTTCACCAGCGAAGCCAGCGTAAAGATCAGCCATTTGTTCCTATCAATACGGCAGCCATTCCAGGTGAACTTCTGGAGGCCGAACTCTTCGGTCATGAGAAGGGAGCTTTTACCGGTGCCGATAAGGCACGCCCCGGTCGTTTTGAGCAGGCCAGTGGCGGCACACTCTTCCTTGATGAGATCGGTGATATGCCGGCAGCACTCCAGGCCAAGCTATTGCGTGTGTTGGAAACGGGAACGGTTCAGCGCGTTGGTTCCAACAAAGATATCTCCGTCAATGTTCGTCTGCTGGCAGCGACCCACCAGGATCTGCAGGTGAAGATTCGCAAAGGCGAGTTTCGTGAGGATCTCTACTACCGACTCAATGTGATTCCGGTTCATATCCCGCCACTGCGCGAACGGCGTGATGATATTCCTGAATTGGCCGAGTTCCTGCTCAAGCAGGCTGCGGTTGAGTTGGATATGAATGCACCCATCCTGCTTGATGATGGATTGGAACTTCTCAAGCGTTATGACTGGTACGGTAACGTACGTGAGTTGAAAAACGTGATGCGCAGGCTGGCGATTCTCACTCCCGGCGCCAGCATCACACTCTCAGATGTCGCCTTGGCTATTGGGCACGCTGAACCTGAAGATGGACAAGAAACATTGGGCGATGCGGTACGTCGTACCATCAAAGCCTATATGGATCAGTTGGGTTATGCTGAGGCTACAGGTCTGCATAAGCATCTTCTGGAACAGGTTGAGCCCGCTCTATTGGTGTTAGTGATGGAGAAGTGCCACGGTAATCAGCTCAAGGCATCCGATATGCTCGGGCTGAACCGCAACACAGTTCGCAAATTGCTGAAGCAGTACAAGGTCGATCCAGCCTATTTCAAGGATTAATAACTACTCTGAAGGAAGTTTGTTGCCTGCCCATACAGACCAATCGCCATCCAGATGTTTTACCTGCGTAAACCCCTGCTCGATCAGATAACTCTCAACCATGCTGGCACGCATACCGGAATAGCAGTAGACAATGATCGGTTTGTGACGAAAGGACTCGATTTCTTTAACGCGGGATTCCATCTCACGATGGTCGATGTGAAATGCGCCCAGTACATGTCCGTCACTGAACTCACTCGGTGTGCGCACATCAAGGATTAACATATCCGCTTTGGCTTCGATCCGTTGCAACAGTTCCTGCTGAGAGATAGCCGGAGCACTACTATCGAAAGCGGAGCAGGCGGTCAGCAGAAGCAGCGCAGCGAACAGGCGAAGCATCGATTTACTGAATCCCTGAATGACGCAGCAGGGCATCAACACTCGGTTTGCGACCACGGAAAGCCTCGAACCCTTCCATCAGATCACGGCTACCACCAATGGCGAGAATCGATTCGCGGAAGCGGGTTGCTGTCGCCGGATTGGTAATGCCCTCCTCTTCAAAGGCGGCGTAGGCATCGGCTGAGAGAACTTCCGCCCACTTGTAGCTGTAGTAACCGGCACCGTAACCGCCGGCAAAGATATGCGAGAAGCTGTTCTGGAATTTGTTGAAGGATGGAGGCGTGAAAACAGCTACCTCGCTGCGTACTTCATCGAGAAGTTGCTGAACCGACCTGTCACCCTCGGGCAGAAACTCGGTGTGCAACAGCATATCAAAGAGCGCGAACTCAATCTGGCGCAGCATCTGCATACTGGACTGGAAGTTCTTGGCAGCCAGCATCTTTCCGAACAGGACATCGGGCAGTGGCTCATCTGTTTCGAAGTGGCGAGCAAAGAGATCGACCACTTCCCGCTCCCAACAGAAGTTCTCCATGAACTGGCTGGGAAGCTCGACACCATCCCACGGTACGCCATTGATACCGGATACACTGCGTGTGTTCACTTGAGTCAGCATGTGGTGCAGGCCGTGTCCGAATTCGTGGAAGAGGGTGAGTACCTCGTTGTGGGTCCATAGTGCAGGTTTGTCACCCACTGGCGCATCGAAGTTACAAACCAGATAGGCCACCGGCAGTTGCAGGGTGCCGTCCTCTTTATGAAAGCGAACCGTGCACTCATCCATCCATGCACCGCCTCGCTTGTGAGCACGGGCATAGGGGTCGAGATAAAAACCGGCTATTTTTTCACTATTTTTGTCATAAATATCAAAGAAACGAACGTTTTTATGCCATTTTGGAGCGGGTTCTTCGCGAATTTCAATGCTGTAAAGGCGCTCAACCAGAGCGAACATGCCGTTCAACACCTTCTGCTCGGGAAAGTAGGGCTTCAGCTCCTCGTCAGAGATAGCATAGGTGTGTAGGCGCAGCTTTTCCGAGGCAAAAGGCACATCCCATGCCTGAAGCTCATCGATTCCCAGATTCGCTTTGGCGAAGGTCTCGAGTTCAGCCACCTCGCTCTCTGCCACCTTGCGGCTCTTCTGGGCCAGTTCGCGTAAGAAGTTGACCACCTCGTCCGTGTTTTCCGCCATTTTTGTGGCCAATGAGTAGCTACCATAATCATCAAATCCGATCAGGGCTGCAGCTTCCCGGCGCAGCTTCAGTGTCTCATCAATCACCGGCGCATTGTCCAGTTCACCCTCGGAGGCACGGGTGACATAGGCGCTGTAGATACGCTCCCTTAATACGCGGCTCTCGGCGTACTGCATGAACGGCAGATAGGAGGGGATGTCGAGCGTGAAGAGCCAGCCTGACTCATATTTGTCGCTCTCCGTGGCACGCTGTGCCGCTCCATCACGAATGGAGTCCGGCAGTCCGGCAAGATCAGTCTCCTCGGTAATGTGTAGTTCGAAGGCACGTGTGGCATCGAGCACATGTTGCTCAAAGGTGGTGGCCAGTTCGGAGAGGCGCATCTGAATTGCTTTGTAGCGTTCTTTGTCAGCCCCTTTAAGCTCAGCGCCAGAGAGACGGAAATCACGCAGAGCATGCTCGACCACCTGCTTTTGTTCATCATTCAGTGCTGCAAAAGATTTGTCTGAACGGACCTGCTTGATAGCGGCGTAAAGCGCCTCATTCTGGGCCAGATCAGCATGGTAGGCGGAGACCTTCTGTACACTCTCCTGATAGATCGGACGCAGTTCATCGGAGTTTTTCACCGCATTAAGATGGGTGACCGGCCCCCATACGCGTTGCAGCTGCTCGTCGAGTCGTTCGAGCTGCGCCATGAAGTTGTCCCAAGTGGGATTTTCGACAACGGTGAGTCGTTCGAGACTCTTCTGATTGGATTCCAGAATGTGATTCAATGCCGGTAGAACATGCTTCGGCTCCATGTTGTCAAACTGGGGAAGCTCGGTGTTTAGGCTTTGAAGAAGGGGATTATCTTGGTTGCTCATAGAGCAGAACGTTGGATGTTACGAGGCATCCTTTCAAGCACAAAAACAGAGCGGACATAAAAAAAGAGGCGGGTGTACTAAGCCCGCCTCTTTTTGATTCTATTAAGAGATAGAAAAGGATTTAAATCGCGTCGATATAGCTGACCACAATACCTGTATAAAGCCCAATCACTGCAAAGGCCGGGCCATTGTTGGTAAAGAATTTTCCAGTTGCGTGAATCAAATCTGCCAGTCTCATTCAAGCCTCCTTCTGCTAATCAAGGCCAAACTTTAACCAGTAAAGATCAAAGGCTCGTTAAATGACTCTTAAAATTTATTAAGAAAGAGATTTGTTAACGGGTTTGGTTAGTGGACGCTTCCTGATGCATAGAGCCGCGCAAGAATCTCGCGGGCACCCGCATCAAGCAGCTCCTCGGCTAGGGCAACACCCATTCTCGTTGCGTCAATGGCAGGGCCGGTGATTTCACTTTCCAGCACCACCGAGCCATCGACTTCACCAACAAGACCTTTCAAGGTCAGGGTATCGCCATCGAGCGTAGCGTAGGCCGCAATCGGTACCTGACAACCACCTTCGAGATGGGCAAGGAAAGCACGTTCCGCCTTGGTACGGATGACTGTTTCAGGATCATTCATTTGATCCACCAGTGCGTTGATGGTGTCGTCCGCATCACGGGTCTGGATACCCAGTGTTCCCTGTGCCACAGCCGGAAGCATGACATCTGTGCTGATGAACTGGTGCATCTTATCAGCCATGCCCATGCGGCGAACACCGGCAGAAGCAAGAATCACGGCATCGACCTCTTCACCAAGCTTGGAGAGGCGTGTCTGGATATTGCCGCGAATGGAGATGAATTCGAAAGAGGGGTACTTCTTCTTCAGCTGGGCAATGCGGCGCAGGCTGGAGGTGCCGATCTTGGCACCGGCAGGCAGTGTATCCATATCACCGCCGGTAATGGTGGCAATGGCATCGGTCGGGTCTTCACGTTTGGGGTGGGCACGAATACTGGTGCCTTCAGGCAGCTGGGTTGGTACATCCTTCATGGAGTGAACAGCGATATCGGCACGGCCATCCAGCAGTGCTTCATCGATCTCTTTGGTGAAGAGCCCTTTACCGCCTACCTGTGCTAATGGCACGTCGAGGATCTTGTCGCCCTTGGTGACGATCTTGACCAGTTCGGTAGTGACAGTTGGATCGAGCCGTTTGAGTTCGGTGGATACATATTCAGCCTGCCAGAGGGCAAGCGGAGAACGACGGGTTGCAATGCGGATGTGGGTCACAGTTTTAGTCACTTAGAGCCTCCAATAAATCAGGGGCGGGAAACTAGCAGAAATGTTGTGAAATTAAATGCGTCGGTCGATGATCCTCACCGACTTCTCGTAAACATCTCTCCAGTAAGGATTGGATAGCCTAGATAGAGTAACGCCATGACTCTTGGAGGCGTGGATAAATTGATCATTGCCGACATAGATGCCGGCATGAAATTTCTTTCCATATATCCTGAAGATGATGATGTCACCGGCAGCCAGATGCCGGCGTGAAATGCGTGGTCCGGCTTGCGACAGAAGGCTGGTTGAGCGGGGCACTTCTATACCGAGCGCATCGCGAAAAGCGATATGGACAAAACCTGAACAGTCCACGCCGTAACGACTATTACCGCCAAAACGGTATGGTGCACCCTCCCATCGAGAATAGTGATTTAGTAACGCCGTGCGCAGAGAAGATTCGGAGATTTGAGTTGAGGGATTGGTTGCCGAAGCAAGCATTGGCCAGCTAAGTATGAGCACGAGAAGAAGTAGAGGGAGTAGGAGTTTTCTACCTGCGATGCGGTTGTAGGTGACCAGCGTGCGGGGATGTTGCATCGCATGTCCGGATATCCATAACATCAATTCAAACATGGATTCAGGTTATGAAAGGAGAATCCCTCTAGCCGTGTGTCAGGTCACTAAAGAGCTTTTTGCTCGAATGAGTATTTTCGGTCGAATACGATTATTGTTGGTCAATAATAGCGTTGAGGCGTTGGGAGAATTCTGGGTTGGCGCTGCTTAGTGCTAGGCGAACAATGAATGTTGCACCTTCACCCTCTTGGCTCACGACCTGAATTTCACCCTTATGGGCCTCCACAATGCGTTTGCAGATCGCAAGGCCAAGGCCTGCACCACCACCCTCATTGCGGGCGCGGGCATCATCGGCTCGGTAGAAGCGGTCGAATAGGCGTGCCTGATGCTCCTGTGAAATACCCGGTCCTTCATCCATAATGCAGATAACAGCGGTGTCATTTTCGGCGTAGGCGGAGAGGGTCACGGTTGAGAGTTCAGGCGCATATTTGAAGGCATTGTTGAGCAGGTTGAAGATGACCCGCTCAATATGATTGTGATCGCCCATCACCTCAAGGTGATCCTGAATATCCATGTTCAGATTGATGTGGTTGTCGGCAAAGAGAATCAGGTGATGTTGGGCGACCTCCTGTAACAGCAAAGAGAGGTCAACCGGCTCCTGAGCCAGCTCTAGAAGGCCGGCATCAGCACGTGCCAGCGTCAGCAGGTCATTCACGATACGCTGCATGCGCTCAATAATATCGAGATGCTGTTTAAGGAGATGTTTGTACTCCTCTTCACTACGCGGATGACGTAGAGCCACTTCAACCTCGCCCTTAAGAATGGTCAGTGGAATGCGCAACTCATGCGAAGCATCAGCGGTGAATCGCTTCTGAGCCATGAAGCTTAATTCGAGGTCTTCAAACATTTTGTTCAAAGATTTTACCAGCACGCGAATCTCTTTGTCCTCAACTTCCGATTGCAGGCGACGGGTCAGGTCACCTGCAGCCACCGCTCGCGCTGTTGTGGTGATCTCGTTGATGGGTCTAAGGGCTCTGCCTGCCATGATGTAACCTGCTACGCCACTAATAATCATGGAGATGAGACCAAGCAGGCCACCAAGCAGGTAGAGCCATTTGAAGAAACCTTGAATCTCACTTGTACTGCGTCCCAGAAGGAGCACGCCAACAACATTGCCTGCACGGCGAACTGGCATAGCAATGACACGGATATTATCTTTCCTCAACAGTGAGCGGGTAGAGATGAAGACCGTGGAATCACCTTTCAAGGCTTTGCCCAGTGCTTTACTCACCTCATTGCCACCCTTGCCAATCAGGTTGCTTCGCGTGGCAAACTGAACAATGCCGTTGGCGCCGATCAACTGGACGGTACCGTAGAAGTGTTTGGAGAACTCATTCAGGTGAAATGACCAGTAGTGGAAACGGGACTGCTCCAGCTCTTCAACGACACTTTGTGCCTGCTGAAAGAGAGATTCATCCACCTCATCATAAACTTGCATGGAGAGGGTGAAGTAGATGAGCACTGCTGCCATCGCGAGGATGAAAAGTTCGACGCCGATATAGAGCATGGCCAATCGTCCACGGAAGGTGTGGAAGATATTGGAGCGGATGCGGTTAAGCTTGGAGTTGGGGCTCAGTGAAGACAGAGGTGCTTCCAGTGGCGCCTAAGCAGGCGGTGCGTCGTCGCTCAGGATATAGCCCTGTCCACGTAGCGTATGAATCAGTGGTGGTTCAAAACCTTTATCCACTTTGGTGCGCAGATGACTGACGTAGACATCAATCACATTACTTTCAGGATCAAAGTTCATATCCCAGACATGCTCACCAATCAGTGTGCGCGACAATACTTTTTTCGGATTGCGAAGCAGGTATTCGAGTAGTGCATACTCTTTGGTAGTGAGGCGAATCGGTTTGCCGGAGCGGGTAACCTGACGACTCATTGGATCAAGCTCCAAGTCGGCAATCTTAAGGGTTGGCGTTTTACTCTCGGACTGACGGCGCAGCAGTGCCCGTACTCGAGCGAGAAGCTCTTCAAAAGCAAACGGCTTGGCCAGATAATCATCGGCACCGGCATCAAGGCCGCGCACCTTATCTTCAACACTGTCACGGGCAGTCAGCATCAATACAGGCGTATTGACACCATGATCCCTGATCTCTTTGCAGGTCTGCAGTCCGTTCTTTTTCGGCAGCATCAGATCGAGGATGATCAGATCATAGTCGTTGACCTCGGCAAGGAAGCCACCATCTTCGCCATCATAGGCGACATCGACAGCGTGCCCCTCCTCTTTCAATCCCTTCTGGATGAACTGGGCAACGCGCTCTTCGTCTTCAACGACCAAAATCTTCATGTGGCCCAGTGTAGCAGTAACAGATCGGTTTCGTGAAGGGTGACCGTTATTTTCCGTTTTGTCAGAATGTCGATAGTGTGATGCCAGAGGTGATCTATGCAGTACAAATTGATCGATAAAAAGCCACTCTACCGCGGATTTTTCAAGCTTGATGGCTATGATATTGAACATGAATCATTCGAAGGTGGAACGATTAAGATGCATCGCGAACATCTTGAGCGTGGCGATGCCATTGCCATGCTGCTCTACGATCCGGATGGTGATGAGGTGCTGTTGATCGAACAGTTTCGCATCGGTCCTGCTGTGCGCGGCGATGAACCGTGGTTGATTGAAGTGGTGGCAGGCATGATTGATGAGGGGGAAGATGCTGAAGCGGCTGCATGTCGTGAAGCGGTGGAAGAGGCGGGGTACGAGCCTTATAAGGTTGAGCATTTGGGTCGTTACTACTCAACACCGGGAGGCTCTTCAGAGCGTATCGATCTCTATTTGGGCCTTGTTGATAGGTCGAAGCCGGTTGGGGATGGAGGTGGAATGAAGCATGAGCACGAGGATATTCACCCCTTCTGGATCAGTCGCGAAGAGGCAATGAGTTGGCTGACAAGTGGAAAAATTGATTCAGGAGCACCAATGTTGGCGCTGCTGTTGTCTTTCGGCTCTAGCGGACGAATTGGGCCCAGATAATCAGACGTTCACTTGCTCAGAAGGATCGGGTGAAAAGATGTCAGACATTTGAAATTCAAACATATCATAACGAAACGGTTTGCCGAGTACGCGGAGATCTTGATCGGGTAGCTTCTCATATAGTTGGTTTGGAGAGCCAGTGATGATAATAATGCGATCCAGTAGCTCGGGCATTTTTATGGACATGATTTTATATATCTCATCGCCACCAAGTTTTGGCAGTCGAATATCAAGAAGAATGACATCGTATTGAGAAGCATTCTCTGATAACTCTAATACACCTTGAACCGAATCGTGTAGTGCTTTTATGTCGATGTCGATTTGCAGTTCCTGTGCGAAACGACGAAGAAATCCCCTTATGATATCGTGCGTTAGCACGTCATCATCAATTAACAGTACTTTCATTTGAAGTTACCCCTTATTCCCTTAGGGGCATTATAGTTGACGGGGTTACTCTTTTGCAAGCAGGCCGGATATGAGTGTTGAAAAGTCATCATCCTTGGCTTGATTTGGAATGGTGATCAGCTGACTCTCTTTAGGTATGAGCGGTCGAATCGACGTTTCAGCCTGAATGGCAGCAGCATGATCATCTAATGCATTAATAACAATATACGTTGGATTCATGCCCATCTGTTTGATTTGTGCCAGCGTCAACAGAGCATGGTTGATGCAGCCGAGGCGCGCACCGATCACCAGTAGCACTTCACAATTCTCTAGATCACTGATCCAGTCGCCTACCAGATAGGTGTCATTAAGTGGTACCATCAAGCCACCGACACCCTCAATGAGACATAAATCGACTTTCTCCGCTTGCGCATTACACCATGAAATCAGTTCTTTGGGTTTGATCTGTTGTGCTTCGGCAGCCGCAGCGATGTTTGGCGATGCCGGTAGCTGGAAGGAGTAGAGGTTCAGTAGGTCGGGATTGTTGAGCTGTTGCGCCTGCATCAACGCTTCGACATCCTCATTGATGCCATGATTTGAAATACCACTGGCGACCGGCTTGATAGCTGAAGCAGAGATATCCTGCTTCAGTAGAAGCTGGATCAGATTGGCAGTGACAAATGTTTTGCCTGCACCCGTATCAGTGGCGGTGATGAATACCTTTCTACCCATGGTTTACTCGATGTCGCCCATCTCAATTGGAATCACCCGGTCTGAGTGCTCGTAGCCAGGCTCTTTATACCATGCCTGTGCATAGAGCGCTTCGAAGGTGGCGTGAACACGGCCTTCCTCATCCCGGTATCGCTCTGTATAAGCCTCGTCGAGCTGCTTGAGCAGACTGCGTCCATAGAGGCCGTTGGGGCGCGATTGAATGGCAGAGGATGAAGCGCCGATATGCTTAAGCTCCCGCACCAACGCCATGGTGTTGGGGTAGGTAAGGGTGAAGATATCGGTGTCGGTAACGGGCAACTCCACAGCCAGTTCCATCAGCGAGTCACCCAGAGAGGTGACATCGGGGAACGGCAGCACAAGCCCTGCCCGTTCATGTGAAATATCGGCAAGGGCCTGTCGAAGTTCGGAGAGGGTACGCCTGCCAAATGTGGAGAAAATGAGCAATCCTCCGGGGGCGAGAACACGGCGCATCTCCCGCATCATCTGCATCGGTTCCGGCACCCACTGCATGGCGAGATTGGAGGTGACCAGATCAAACGAGCCATCAGGAAAGGGGAGAGAGCAGCCATCGCTGACAACATGATGACGTCGGCCATGCCATGGCATGCGTCGGGGATGGGCGCGATGCGTGGCTTTGACCATCCCCTCTGAGAGATCGAGTCCAGTGACGTCCGCCTTTTTATAGCGCTGACAGAGCAGGCGGGTGACGTAGCCGGTGCCGCAACCGATATCGAGAATTCGTTTGGGATCGATTTTGGTGAATTCCAGATGGTTAATCAGTCGGTCACCAATCTCGCGTTGCAGCACGGCATGCTCATCATAACTCTCTGTAGCAGATGAGAACGAGCGTTTTACCCGGGCTTTGCTGATGTGAGTGTCGATGTCTGGGGGATTCATATCGTTTGGCACCATCTCTCCAATGTTTCGTTAAATGTTTCGGGGTGTGTCAAAAAGGGGGCGTGGCCACAGCCTTCAAATGCCTGCCATGTCGGATGCGGTAGCCTCTTTGCAAGCCATGCTCCGGCAGCTGTCGGAATGATCGCATCCTGCGCTCCATGCATCAGCAGGACTGGTGTGGAGATCGATGAAACGTCGCTCCGCAAATCTGTAGAAGCCAGATGGTTCAGTCCTTTGGTGAGTGTTGCCTGCGTTGGTGGGTGGCCTCTATCGATGCTCGAGAGCGCTATCTGGTTGTAATCGCTACGGCTGATGGTATCGCCCTGCAACATCAGCATGAAGAAACGCCCCATGGTTTTGGCCGAGTTCGCTTTGATGCCGCTTTCAAAGGCATCAAATATCTGCTGTTGGCAGCCGTAATTCCAGACTGTTTGGTCACGATTGGTCCGGTTGCAGAATGATGGTGTGGTTGAGATCAGTGCCATCCCTCTGACTTTTTCAGGGTGTTTCAAGGCTAGCTGCATAGCGATGATGCCTCCCAGCGACCAGCCGACGATGATGCTTGGAGAGTCGGGAAGCTGCTCGGCGATGGCTTCAATCCAGTCAT
>Ga0316191_10002649_pt1 | contig 13074 bp, 10 predicted proteins | sample Eddworburr2cm_MG_FD_204928 | JGI IMG/M metagenome (GOLD analysis project Ga0316191, IMG submission 204928) | Coastal sediment microbial communities from Maine, United States - Eddy worm burrow 2 cm | ecosystem: Environmental > Aquatic > Marine > Coastal > Sediment | place: USA: Maine...
CGGTACCGTATTTCGTCTCGCCGGCAATCTCCCGGCGTCACTCGAGTGGCACGGCAAGGCCGTAACAGCGGACAGCAATCACCCGCCATTTCAAATAAACCTTGCCAACGCACACCTGTATGTCGGCGATCGCGACGCGGCCCGCGATGTGCTGCAGGCATGCATCGCACTGGACCCGGACAACGCGCAGGCGCACTGGCTGCTCTCTCGCACGGAGACGGCAACGTCTCGAGACCATGTCGAAACGATGCGGCATATGCTCGACGCTGACCTGCCCGACCAGTCTGTTGCCTACCTGCAATATGCGATCGGCAAGGAGCTGGAAGACCTCGAAGATTGGGAGAATGCATTCGCTGCATGGACATCGGGAGCCCGGGCGAAACGAAATCTTGTCGCGTACGACGAAGCACAGGAAATCAAGTTATTCGACACGCTCGCGTCGACACTCACGAATGAATGGCTCGAACGCAAGCGGGGTGACTGCTTCGACGCCGGGCCCGTGTTTATTGTCGGGCAGCCACGCACCGGCACGACCCTGCTCGACCGCATGCTGGATGCTCATCCCGCCGTTGCATCGGCCGGCGAGCTTCGCCACTTCGGCATCGCCGTTCGACAGGCCACCGGGTTTGATGAACGTCGCCAGTTCTCGGCCGAGCTCATACGGCAAGCTTCCCAGGCCGACATGGCGGCAATCGGCGAGGCATATGTCGACATGACATCCGGTCTGCGCCTGGACTCGCCACACATCATCGACAAGTTACCGTCGAACTACCTGTACCTGCCCCTGATTTTCGCGGCACTGCCCAACGCCCGGGTGATCCATCTGCGGCGCAACCCGATGGACACTTGCCTCGCGATATTCAAACAGCTGTTCGCAGATGCCTACCTGTATTCCTACGATCTCGGCGAGCTTGCGCGACACTATCGGCGCTACCAGCAGCTAATGGAAACCTGGCGGCAACGCTTTGGCGAACGTTTCATCGAGGTCGACTACGAGGCACTGGTCGGCGACCCCGAGGAAACTTTGCGGCCGGTATTGCAATTTATCGGCCTGTCCTGGAATGAAGCGTGCCTCGAGTATTTTAATAGCGACTCGGCCGTTACCACGGCAAGCGCCCACCAGGTCCGGGAGGCGCCCCACCAGCGATCGATAGGGCGCTGGAAGAAGTTTCCCAAGGCACTCGAGCCGGTATCTGCGGTACTGGGAGGATGATCTCTTACGAGAATATTCGCTCTTTTTCCGAAGGATTCTCCTGTTTTTCCTCTCTTACTCAATAGGTTCCATACAACCCGAATATTCTGATGGCAAAAGAGTCACCACAACTCGTCGAAGACAGAGCGCTTGCAGCCAGGGTGGCTGCCAGCGACAAGACAGCGTTCGACCAGTTCTTTCGCGAGTATTTTCCGCGACTCTTTCGATTCACGCTGCTGCGCGTCAACAACCCGGATCTTGCCGAAGAAATTGTGCAACGAACGATGTGCATCGTCGTCAGGAAAATGGGGACGTATCGTGGCGAGGCCTTGATGTTTACATGGCTCTGCCAGATTTGCCGAAATGAAATGCATGCCGTCCTGAAGCAACGCCATGTTGAGATAAATGACGGCATCCCGATTGAGGATCATCCGGACGTACAGGCGGCACTGGAGTCCATTTCCGGCAATGACCACCGACCCGAGACAGAACAGCGACGGGCAGAGATCGCCCGCTTTGTTCGCACGACCCTGGAGTATTTGCCGACAAACTACGCGACAGCACTGGAAATGAAATACATACAAGGCAACAGCGTTGCCGAAATCGGCGATGTACTCGGCGTCGGCCCCAAAGCCGCCGAGTCCGTTCTCAGCCGCGCTCGGGCGGCATTCAAGGAAGGGTTCCGGTCCATGTGGGACTTCGAACCCGGCTTCATAGTTGATTAGGCGATGGTGACGTGAAATGAACGAACGTCCTGAACACGATGAGGAGATCACCGCCAGGCTAATGCGCCTCGCCGGCCCACGCGCCGAAATTCCAGCGGATGTGGAGTCACGCGTGTACGAGCGTGTGTTTGCGGAGTGGACCGGAGCATCGGAAAACCTGATCGAATCCCGTGTTTATGAAAGTGTGCAGCGCAGCTGGAAAAGTAGTATCGATCGGGCACGCTTTTTCCGCTGGGCCGCGCCAATCGCCGTAGCGGCATCTGTGTTTGTCATGGCGATTTACGTTGCAGGGCCAGCCCCTGTGCCGGCAGCCACCATCGGCAAAGTGGCAAGAATAGTGGGCGCAGAAGACAGGGGTGACTCACTGCAGGTCGGTGACGACGTGATCGTCGGCGCAGTTTTGACGACGGGCGATGGTGACGGTCTCAGTTTGCTGTTGACACAGAATGAGTCACTGCGAATTGGAGAAAACTCACGTTTGCAGGTTGACTCGAGAAATCATTTCACGCTGCTCGAGGGTCGGCTCTATGCGGACACCGGGCAGTTTGCTTATCGCAACAAGAGCCTGCAGATTGATGCCGGCTTTGCCACGGTTCGGGACATAGGCACCCAGTTTGCGGTCACATTCGACGGCACAGCTGTCGACGTCGCAGTCCGGGAAGGTCGTGTCGACGTTCAGAGGGCCGATGAGCAACTGGTTGCAGTCGCCGGGGAACGCATGATCATCGGCGAGCGCGGCGGTGCGGTGACGCAGGAGATTGCTCCGACCGCCACGTACTGGAGCTGGGCAACCGGCCTGGCGCCGAAGTTCGAGATCGAAAACAAGTCGGTGATGGAGTTCCTGAACTGGGCCGCCCGGGAGTCCGGGATGGAGCTGGTATTCGAAGACGACGAGCTTCGCATGGCGGCAATGCGTACCGATTTGCATGGCTCAATCGCCAGCTTCACACCGCTTGAGGCCATCGCTTCGGTGCTGGCTACCACGAGTTTTCGACACCGCATCGAATCCGGAAGAATCTACATCGAGCGATAGCATCCGCGCCCGCATATTTGTGGTGGTTTTCGCCTGATGCGGCCACTACTATCACTTGATGCGCGCCCTTACCCGATGCCTTTTGGCGTTTGTTTTTGTCTGTATTTCGGGCGTCGCAACGGCCGATCCTGCTCAAGGCCAGGGAATCAGGCTGTCTGGCTATCTTGAGTCCCTGAATGAGCAGGGAAATCACATCATCTACAGTAGCGACCTCGTCACTGACGAGCTTCGCGTCCCCGAGGATACGCCACCCATAAGCACACGGGCGGATCTGGTCGCACTGCTGCAGCCGTTCGGTCTGACAGTCCAGGATGGCCCTTCCGACAGCCTGCTTGTCGTTCGGCTCGAACCAAACGCAACAACCACTGCGACGCCAGTCGAAACGCCTCAACAAGAGCCGCTCGCAGAAATTGTTGTGACATCGAGTCTGCGCCGACTGGAATATTCAGGCCCGGGCAACTACTCGTATCTGGACCGGGACCTCGCAACGCGAGTTCCGGCAGCTGCAGAAGAGGCCGTCCGCCTGCCGAACCGATTGCCTGGCCTGGCCAACGGTGGCATTTCTGCTCGTAGCTACATACGGGGTGGCGAGTCGAATGAAACGCTTTTCCTGTTGGACGGCCTGCGACTGTATGAGCCGTTTCATCTGAAAGACTTTCAGGCGGTTGCCACAACGGTCAACTCCAACGCCATCTCCGGCATGGATTTCTACGCCGGTGCGTTTCCTGCGCGCTATGGCGACCGTATGAGCGGCGTTATCGAAATGTATCTACGGCAACCTGAGAAGGATATGCAGACGGAACTGGCACTCAGTTTCTTTAATGCATCACTATTGTCATTGGGTAACTTCGGTTCTGCGGGCCAGGGCGACTGGCTGGTCGCCGCACGGCGCGGTAACCTCGACCTGATTGTGGACCTGGTAGATCCGGACATCGGCAGTCCCGACTATCGCGACTTTGTCGGGCATGTCGGCTACGAGTTCGGCCCGCGCACTGACCTGAGCTTCAATTTCCTGCTGTCGGTGGACGAACTTCAGATCAACGATCTTGACCGCGGTGAACAGGCAACAGCCCGTTACGACAACCAGGTTGTCTGGCTGAATTGGCGCGCCCAGTGGACAGACATGCTCCGCAGCGAAACGGTCTTCTCCTTTACGGATATCGACAACAGTCGCAACGGCACTGTGGACATGCCCGGCATCGTTATCGGTGCGTTGGACGACCAACGGGATTTTCGTGCGCTCGCGTTCAAACAGGACTGGACCTTTGTTCCATCATCGAAGTGGTTGCTTGGATTCGGCGTTGACGCGAAGCACCTGGATGGTCGCTACGATTTCGAATCATCAAAGTTGATAGCGCCACCGTTTGACGGGATTCTCCAGAATACGCCGATCGAGGCCTATGACATTTATCTGCTGTCGGACGGTGCGCAGTACGCGACATACGCGGAACTCCGGTGGCGCATTACTGACCGCTTTACCGTGGACATTGGTTATCGGTGGGACTATCAGAGTTATACGACCGCAGCGGACGACGCGCAGTCCAGCCCACGTATCAGCGTCCTGTATGAACCAGGCGACCGCACATCACTCCGGCTTGGGTGGGGCCAATACTCGCAGGCGCAGGAGGTGAGCGAGCTGCAGGTCAGTGACGGCAACGACGAGTATTTTCCGGCGCAGCGCGCGGAACATATCGTCGCGAATCTTAAGCACACCTTTGTGTCGGGTATCGACCTGGACGTGTCCCTGTTCAGAAAGAGCTTTCGGGCGACTCGGCCACGATACGAGAACGCTTTCGATCAACTCAGTGTCGTTCCGGAAATTCAGTTCGATCGCATGATGGTCGATGCAGACACCGCGGAATCGAGAGGGGCGGAAATACTGCTGTCACACGGATCGGGCATGGACAGCGTCTTCTGGTGGGTAGGATATACCTGGTCAAAAGTCGAAGACTCCTTCCCCGATGGAGAACGGGTGCGCAGCTGGGATCAGACCCATGCCGCGAAACTCGGGGCGAGCTGGCGCTGGGGTCACTGGAACTTCAGCACGGCGGGTGAAATCCATACGGGATGGCCGAAAACCGAGCTGATCCCGGAAGTGCGGACAAATCCGGACGGCAGCCAGGATCTCGTGTTGTCAACGACGGCGCTGAACAGCCGGCGACATTCGGAATTCTCTTCCCTCGACGTGAGGGTCAGTCGCGACTTCGACCTGGGTCGTGGCGAACTCATGGTCTTCCTCGACGTTACCAACCTCTTCAACCGCGAGAACCCCTGTTGTACCGAGTACTCGCTGGCGTATGACGACGATGGCAACGCCTCACTTCAGTCGCGGACGTCGCACTGGTTACCCTTGGTTCCCTCGCTGGGATTTGTATGGACGTTTTAGAACATGATTGACATCAAGCGCTTCGAATCAGACTGCCGTCTCGACATTCCGCTACTGGATGCGATGCAGCTTTCATTCGTCACCTATGAACACCTGTCACTGACGATGGAGGCCCCCCTCGCACCAAATATCAACAACAAGGGCACGGCATTCGGTGGCAGCATCGCGAGTATCTGCCTGTTCGGCGGCTGGGCCGTCGCCACCCTGGCATTTATTGACCACGATATTCACAACACCGAGATCGTCGTCTTCAGGAACGAGATGACGTTTGAGCGCCCCGCAAGAGGGCTCCTGAGCGTGAACGCCCACATCAAGCCCGACGATTTCGAGGCCTGCCTGGCGCGGCTCAAGGCCGGTGACCCGAGCCGGATCCGATTGGATATTCATGTAGACCTGTTTCACGACGACGAGCGCTGCGCGACGATGAAAGGTCTATATGTCGTCTGGTTGAAGTAGAAATCTGACAGAACTATGAACGCGAGTAAGTACCCACGAGACGGTTCATCGCAATAACGCTGGGTTCGATTTTCTCCAGCAACTCCCACATCGTCAGTCCCGGCGCGAGATCGAGCTCGGCATCGAGCGCCAGTAGCCAGAAGAAGTAATGATGCGTGCCGTGCCCTTCGGGCGGCATCGGTCCACCGTAACCCGCATTGCCAAAGTCATTGACGCCCTGAACATAGTCCTCGACGGCTTCCGGGAGCCCGGACATCGAACCCGGCATTCCATAAAGCACCCAATGTACGAAGCCATAGGTGCCCGGTTTCACGAGGGGCGCATCGGGGTCATGGCAGATCAGGGCAAAAGACTTTGTGCCCCCTGGTACGTTGGACCAGGATAGCGCGGGCGAGACGTCTTCGGCGTCCCCGGTGAACTTGCTCGGAATAGCCCCGCCGTTATCGAAAACGGAACTCGTCAACGTCATTTCTGAAAGTGCGAAACCCATGTGCGCCTCCTGTTTTTGCTTAACTGGACCATCGTATACGCCTGCGCCCTCCTGGCAATAGGGTATGACCACAGCCGTGGCTCGCGGTATTCTGGAGGCTGGCGAGAACAATGGATGATCAATGGCCAAGAAACTGAAGAATGAGAAAGAGCTGCTCAAACTGGCTCTGGAAATGATTATCGAGGACGCTGTCAAACGCGGAGTCGTCGAGTTTGAGGCCACCGATTCACATGACCTCAAGATTCAGTACGCCTATCGGCTATTGATCCACGACAAAGCGATTAGCCCGCTTCCAAAGGGACAGGAGACGATGCCGAAGATCCGTCATCGTCTCGCCATGTGGGTGACACATAGACTACCCGAAGGCCATGAGCTCCTGAACTAGCCGGAGGCGTTGTAATACCTCGCCAGGTTTCGACCCAGCTGCATCATGTGCACCTCGTCGGGACCGTCGGCCAGGCGAAGCGTGCGGACCTTCGCGGTTGCGTCTGCAAGGAAGAAGTCCTGACTGACGCCCGCCGCGCCGTGAATCTGCACGGCTCGGTCCAGTACCCTCACGGCCATCGCCGGTGCGACGATCTTGATCATCGCGATCAGATCCTTCGCAGCCTTGTTGCCGCCCGCGTCCATCTTGGCCGCGGCCTTCAGCGTCAACAGCCGTGCCTGTTCGATCTCGCAGGCAGATTTCGCGATCGTTTCCCGGATCGATTGTTGCTTCGATAACGGCCGGCCGAATGCGATGCGTGTTTCCGCGCGTTTGCACATGGCCTCGAGGGCACGTTGTGCAATGCCGACCGAGCGCATGCAGTGATGAATTCGACCGGGACCGAGTCTGCCCTGGGCAATCTCGAAGCCGCGACCTTCGCCGAGTAGCAGGTTCGACACTGGCACGCGAACATTCTCGAGCAGAATTTCTGCATGGCCTTCCGGTGCGTCGTCGTAGCCGTATACGAGCATCGGCCGCACCACCGTTACACCTTCGGCGTCCATCGGTACGAGAATCATCGACTGCTGTATGTAGCGATTGGAGTTGTCGGGATCGGTCTTGCCCATCACGATCATGATGCGGCAACGCTCGTTCATCGCACCGCTGATGTACCACTTCCGGCCGTTGATGACGTAGTCGTCGCCATCGCGCACGATCGACGTCTCAACGTTGGTGGCATCGGATGAGGCCGTCTCGGGCTCAGTCATCGCAAATCCCGAGCGAATTTCGCCAGCCAGCAACGGTTTAAGCCACTCATCACGTTGTGCCTGGTTGCCGTACCTGGCGAGCACCTCCATGTTCCCTGTATCCGGAGCACTGCAATTAAAAACCTCGGATGCCCAGAAAACGCGGCCCATGATCTCAGCCAGCGGTGCGTACTCGAGATTGGTCAGGCCCGCGCTGTAGTCGCCATACGCCACCGGTAGAAAGAGGTTCCACAATCCCTCAGCCTTCGCCTTTTCCTGAAGTTCGTGGACTACAGGTGGCGTGCTCCATCGATTTGCATTCACTTCCTCATGAAAACGCTCGTCATTCGGATAAATGTGATCGTTCATGAAAACCGTGAGTTGCTCTCTCAGCTTTTCGACTTTTGATGAGAATTCGAAGTCCATCATGTGGCCCCTGTCTGCTTACGCCAAATTGATCTCCAGCCGCCATTGTAGCGCCAGATCCGGGGTGGCGATTGACCTCTATTGGAAATTATCCGCCTGGGCAGAAGCCTCGATCAGGCTGGTGGCCATCTCGGCAAGTGGGCGTGTCATTTTGCCAGCTTCAACGGCCTGGGGGCTGGACGCGTTGCCGTCGAGCGCACGCTTTCTTATGCCTTGGGCGATCGATGCCAGGCGGAAAAAGCCAAACGATAAATAGAATGTCCAGCTATCAATTCCGCTGCGCCCGGTACGCCGGCAGTATGATTCGACATACTCTTGTTCAGTCGGAATCCCGAGCGCCTTGCGATCAGCATTGCCCAGGCCGTGGACGACGCCCTTGTTTGGCAAACGCCACTGCATGCACTGGTACGCGAGATCGGCGTAGGGGTGGCCAAGCGTCGACAACTCCCAGTCAACGAGTGCCAGAATTCTTGGCGCCTCATTGTCGAAGATCATGTTGTCAATACGATAGTCGCCGTGTACGAGAGCCACTTCGCCGTCGTCAGCCGGGATATTGGCAACGAGCCATTCGATGAGTTGATCCATTGGCTCGATCACCTCGGTCTCACTGGCGCGATACTGCTTTGTCCAGCGCCCGATTTGGCGCTCGAAGTAATTGCCGGGCTTGCCGTAGTCGGCCAGACCGAGCGCATCGACATCGAGGCCATGCAGGGCAGCAAGGACTCGATTCTGCTCGTCGTAAATTGCGGTTCGCGCTGCGTTATCGAGGTCGGGCAGTGCCGGGTCCCAGAAAATGCGCCCATCGACGTAGGCCATGACATAGAACATGCTGCCCACCACGCTGTCGTCTGTGCACAGGTGGTAGCCGCGAGCTACCGGCACGTCCGTGTCGGCCAGCGCCGAAATTACCCGAAACTCGCGGTCCACGGCGTGCGCCGATTTGAGCAGTTCGCCGGGCGGTTTGCGGCGCAGGACATAGCGGCCACTGTCCGCGGTTAACAGATAAGTCGGGTTCGACTGCCCTCCGGCGAACTTTTTAGCACTGGTAAGCCCCGAGAAGCCGGGAATATGCGCGCTGAGATAACGATCGAGTGCGTTTATATCCAGGTTTTCGATTGACACCTACGCTCCCTTGAAACGATTGACCATTCTGGCCTAGGCCGCCCGGGTATTCTCGACATACCCCTGTGAACGCAGGTACTCATCGTAGGTGCCCGAGTAGTCAATGATTTTTTCCGGTGTCATCTCGATGATGCGCGTCGCAAGCGTCGACACAAAATCCCTGTCATGGCTGACGAAAATCAGCGTGCCAGGGTAATTTTCGAGAGCGAGATTGAGGGCCTCGATCGATTCCATGTCGAGGTGATTTGTCGGCTCGTCCATAACGATCACGTTCGGTTCCTGCAAGGCAAGTTTGCCGAACATCAGCCGACGCTGTTCACCACCCGACACAACCTTCACCGATTTCTCGCTGTCATCTTTGGAAAATAACATGCGACCCAGCGTCGCGCGCAGCAATTGCTCGGGCGAGCCGGTCGGTTGCCACTGTGTGATCCAGTCAAACAAGCTGATGTCGTGCTCGAACTCATGCGCGTTGTCCTGGGCGAAATAGCCGTGTTGCGAATTCTCCGCCCACTTGACCTCGCCACTATCGACATCCAGTTCCTGAAGCAGGCAACGAAGAAGCGTCGTCTTTCCAATGCCGTTCGGGCCGAGAATAGCGACTCGCGAACCGGCTTCGATGGTCAGGTCCAGGTTCTCAAAGAGCGGACCTTCGTCGAAACTCTTGCTCAGACCTGTCGCTTCGACAGCGAGACGGCGCAGCGGCTTTGCCTGCTCGAAACGAATGTACGGACTGACACGGCTCGATGGCTTGATGTCCTCGAGTTGAATTTTCTCCAGCTGCCGCGCTCGCGACGTCGCCTGTTTGGCTTTCGAAGCATTCGCGGAGAAGCGACTGACGAATGCCTGTAGCTCGGCCATCTTGACCTTCTTCTTGGCATTCTCCGTGTACATGCGCTCACGCGCCTGCGTTGCCGCTGTCATGTACTCATCGTAATTGCCTGGAAAGATCTGCAACTTGCCGTAGTCCAGATCAGCCATGTGTGTGCACACACGGTTCAGGAAGTGGCGATCATGCGAAATGATAACCATCGTCGATTTGCTGGAGTCCAGAAAATCTTCCAGCCATCGAATCGTGTTGATATCGAGGTTGTTGGTCGGCTCATCGAGCAACAACACGTCCGGATCGGAGAACAGCGCCTGTGCGAGGAGCACCCGGAGTTTCCAGCCAGGAGCAATGGCACTCATCGGTCCAAGGTGCTGGTTGACCGGGATACCGATGCCTTCCAGGAGCTCACCGGCCCGTGATTCCGCGGAATATCCGTCCATTTCCGCAAATTCGACCTCAAGATGGGCGACCCGTATGCCTTCTTCGTCACTCATTTCGGGTAGCGAATAGATCCGGTCGCGCTCCTGCATGACCGCCCAGAATTTCTCGTAGCCCATCATGACGACATCCAGTACGCGGTACTCCTCGTACGCGAACTGGTCCTGCGAAAGCTGTCCAACCCGGGCATTGGGCTCTACGGAGACGTTGCCAGCCGTGGGCTCCAGCTCCCTGGCCAGTATCTTCATCAATGTCGATTTGCCGCTGCCATTCGCGCCGATCAGGCCATAGCGGTTACCGTTCCCGAATGTTGCGGAAACATTCTCGAACAGGGGTTTGGCGCCGAACTGAATCGACAGATTATTAGCAGAAATCATGAGGTTGGACCGGGTGGGGGTGAATCAGCCGCCGGATGCTATCATGCTCCGCCCGCCGGTGGGGTCTCCGCCGGCTTTTTCCTACTCCAGAGCAATACGATGTCCAAGTCTGATGCCAAGCCTGGCACGACCAGTTTTCGCGATCTCAAACTGTCCGAACCGTTAATTCGAGTATTGGACGAAATTGGCTACGAGACGCCAACTCCAATACAACGTCAGGCGATACCGCTGTTGATGAACGGCCGGGACCTTCTTGGGCATGCACCCACTGGCACCGGCAAGACCGCAGCTTTCGCCCTGCCCTTGCTGTCCGGTATCGATGTGCAGAACAAGAACATTCAGGTTCTGACGCTGACGCCAACCCGTGAACTGGCAATTCAGGTTGCCGAAGCGTTTCAACATTACGCGTCCCACATCAAGGGGTTTCACGTTCTGCCTGTTTATGGCGGCCAGGAGTATGGCGGTCAGATTCGGCAACTCAAACGGGGCGTACAGGTTGTGGTTGGTACACCAGGTCGTTTGATGGACCACATGCGCAAGGGCACTCTGAAGCTCGGCGGATTGCGGGCCGTGGTATTGGACGAAGCCGATGAAATGCTTCGTATGGGCTTCATTGACGAAGTCGAATGGATTCTGGATCAGACGCCCGACAAACGGCAGATGGCTTTGTTCTCTGCGACGATGCCTAAGCAGGTCGAACGAATTGCACGGCGCTATCTCAATGATCCGGTGGAAATATCGATCAAAGCACGCACCGCGACTGCTGAGACGATTCGCCAACGCTACTGGCAGGTTAGTGGCCTGCATAAACTCGACGCACTTACACGAATACTCGAGGTTGAGTCCTTCGATGCCATCCTGATGTTTGTTCGCACCAAGACTGCGACGACGGAGCTTGCCGAAAAACTTGAAGCTCGCGGCTATGCCGCCGCGGCGATGAACGGCGACATGGCTCAGAATCATCGTGAGCAAATGGTCGAGCGACTGAAACGAGGATCACTGGATATCCTGGTTGCGACTGATGTTGCAGCGCGCGGTCTCGACGTAGACAGGATCAGCCACGTCATTAATTACGATGTTCCCTATGACACCGAGGCATACATCCATCGAATCGGGCGGACCGGACGGGCAGGTCGAAGCGGCGAAGCAATCCTGTTTGTGGCGCCGCGTGAACGACGCATGCTGGCGGCGATCGAGAGAGCAACGCGGCAGAAAATTGAACAGATGGTCTTGCCGACCACCGAAACCGTTAACAACAAACGCATCGCCGATTTCAAACAGAAGATCACTGATACGCTGGCCGTTGGCGAGCTCGGGTTCATGCAGGGCCTGGTCGAGCAATACCGCCAGGAGCACGACGTGCCTGCGGTCGAAATTGCGGCGGCCCTGGCGAAAATGACGATTGGCGATAAGCCGATGTTGCTGAGTCCGGACAAGGACAAAGGCAAAGCCAGGATGAAGCCGCTGCGGGAAATGGAGGGCGGCGCGGAACGCTACCGGATAGAAGTCGGTCATGTGCACGGCGTCAAACCCGGGAATATCGTCGGTGCTATTGCCAACGAGTCTGGTCTGGATGGTAACCACATCGGTAGCATCGAAATCGAGGCGGAATTCAGCCTGGTCGATCTGCCCGCTGGAATGCCGAAAGACGTATTCATGGACCTCAAGAAGGTCCGGGTATGCGGTCAGCCTATGAACATCTCGCGGCATGGCGAAGCCAAGACTCCACGTAAACGCAAAGGCAAGCCGAATCCCAAGGGTCGGCACAAAGCAAAGCCCGGGGCGAAGGGCAAGTCAAAGCCTGCGCCACGCAAAAAGAAATCGACAAAGCCGAAAAAATAGCAGGACGATGCGGGGCCCAGGTCGAAATGGGGCCCAGTATCGCGCTATTTTCTAACTTGAGCCCGGTACTTTCTGCCCTTGATTGGGCGACTCGCCAGCTGCCGCAGCGCTTTTGACGTTTCCGCATTGCGAACAGCAATGTAGGTGTAGGTGTCGAACAAGTCGATCGAGCCAACACTTTCGCCCGGCACGCCGCCATCCGCGGTGAGCGTGCCGAGTAGATCGCCGGGTCGCAGCTTGTTCTTTCGACCACCATTGATGCGGATAGTCGTCATCGCCGGACTGAGCGTATCCGTCGAACGTTTTGCATCCGGGATCCCACAGTGCTTTGGGAAAGCGTCCGGAAGCAGTTCTTCGATTTGCTGCCACCGCCATTCCTCGCGTTGCTCCACCATGCTAACCGCTACGCCCTGTTTTCCCGCGCGAGCTGTCCGACCGATACGGTGAACATATACTTCGGCCTGCTTGGGCAGCTCGTAGTTGAAGACAGCGTCCATATCCTTCACGTCCAGACCGCGCGCGGCTACGTCAGTGGCAACGAGAACAGCTGCGCTCCTGTTCGCAAATCGCACCAGCACTTCGTTG
>Ga0316191_10002650_pt1 | contig 13074 bp, 9 predicted proteins | sample Eddworburr2cm_MG_FD_204928 | JGI IMG/M metagenome (GOLD analysis project Ga0316191, IMG submission 204928) | Coastal sediment microbial communities from Maine, United States - Eddy worm burrow 2 cm | ecosystem: Environmental > Aquatic > Marine > Coastal > Sediment | place: USA: Maine | collected...
CGAGAGCAATAAAACCCACCCCCACGGCGACCGACATGTTGTAGCCCAACAGGTACAGCAGCCAGAAGCCACCAACCAGCGCCAGCGGCAGCGTGCCCATGATCACTGCAACCTCGGTGAAACGGCGGAAGTTGAGGTACAGCAGCAGCACGATAATAGCCAGTGTCACCGGCAACACGGTTGCGAGCTGCTGCTTGGCGCGCACCAGGTACTCGTACTGTCCGGACCATGCCACCGAATAGCCCGGCGGCAGCTGTACCTGCTCGCGCACCACGCGCTGTGCCTCAGCCACATAGGTGCCGAGATCGCGGCCCTCGATGTCGACGTAGATCCAGCCATTGAGGCGTGCGTTCTCGGTCTTGATCATGGCGGGCCCGTCGTCGATGCGGATGTCCGCGACTTCCGCCAGCGGGATGCGCGCACCGCCGGGCGTAACGATGGGCAGGTTGCGCAGCTTCTCCAGCGAGTCGCGCACGTCGCGTGGGTAGCGGATGTTGACCGGGTAGCGCTCCAGCCCCTCGACCGTCTGGGTGACGCGCATGCCGCCGAGCGCGGTGCGCACCACTTCCTGCACGTCGGCGATGTTCAGCGCAAAGCGCGCGGCGGCCTTGCGGTCAATGTCCACGGTGACATAGCGCCCGCCGACCACGCGCTCGGAATATACCGAGACCGTGCCAGGCACCTGCTTCAGCACTTCCTCGATGTCCTTGCCAATGGCCTGTATTCCATTCAGGTCGGGTCCGGCGACCTTCACGCCGACCGGGGTCTTGATGCCGGTCGCCAGCATGTCGATGCGATTCTTGATGGGCATGACCCAGGCATTGGTAATGCCCGGTAGTTGCACCCGCTGGTTCAGCTCCTGCTTCAGCTTCTCCACCGTCATGCCCGCGCGCCACTCTGCGTGAGGCTTGAGCTGGATGGTGGTCTCCACCATGGTCAGCGGTGCCGGGTCGGTCGCGGTCTCGGCGCGGCCGATCTTGCCGAACACGCGTTTCACCTCGGGCACGGTTCGGATCAGCTTGTCGGTCTGCTGCAGGATCTCCTGCGCCTTGCCGATGGACACCGCCGGGAAGGTGCTGGGCATGTACAGCAAGTCGCCCTCGTCCAGGTCCGGCATGAACTCGGAGCCGAGGCGCGTGGCCGGCCACAGCATGGTCAGCGCCAGCAGCAGTGCGATCGCCAGCACCGTGCCAGGTGCCTTCAGCACCAGGCCGATGACCGGCCGGTAGGTGGCGATCAGAACCCGGTCTACCGGGTTGCGCGACTCGGGAATGATGTGGCCGCGAATGAAATATCCCATCAGCACTGGCACCAGCGTGATCGACAGGCCGGCCGCCGCCGCCATGGCGAAGGTCTTGGTGTAGGCCAGCGGCGCGAACAGCTTGCCTTCCTGCGCCTGCAGCGTGAACACCGGCAGGAAGCTCAGCGTGATGATCAGCAGCGAGTAGAACAGCGGCGGCCCGACCTCGCGTGCGGCTGTGCGCATGATCTCCCAGCGGTCGGTGTCGTCCGCGGCCTTCTCCAGGTGCTTGTGCACGTTTTCAATCATGACGATGGCGGCGTCCACCATGGCGCCGATGGCGATCGCGATGCCACCCAGCGACATGATGTTTGCGTTGATGCCCATGCGCTCCATCACGATGAAGGCTGCGAGGATGCCGAGTGGCAGCGACAGTACCACCACCAGCGCCGAGCGCAGGTGAAACAGGAACAGCGTGCATACCAGCGCGACCACGATGAATTCCTCCACCAGCTTGCGCTTGAGCGTGGCCGCGGCGCGCTGGATCAGCGCCGAGCGATCGTAGGTCTCGACAATCTCCACGCCGGGCGGCAGTCCCTGCGCCAGTTCGGCGAGCTTGGCCTTCACGAGGTCGATGGTGCGCAGCGCATTCTCGCCGGAGCGCATCACGATGACGCCGCCGACCACCTCGCCCTCACCGTCCAGCTCGGCGATGCCGCGCCGCATCTGCGGCCCCAGCCGCACCTGTGCGACCTCGCGCAGCAGGATCGGCGTACCCCGATCGTTCACGCCCAGCGGGATATTCTTCAGGTCATCGAGCGAGTCGATGTAGCCGGTCGCGCGCACCATGTACTCCGCCTCGGCCAGCTCGATCACCGAGCCACCGGTCTCCTGGTTGCCGCGCTGGATGGCGTCGCGGATCTTCGCCAGCGGCAGGTCGTAGGCACGCAGCTTGTTCGGGTCCAGCACCACCTGGTACTGCTTTACCATACCGCCGATGGTCGCGACCTCGGAGACGCCGTGCACGGTTTGCAGTTCGTACTTCAGGAACCAGTCCTGCAGGCTGCGCAGCTGCGCTAGGTCATGTGTGCCACTGCGATCGACCAGCGCGTATTCGTAGACCCAGCCTACGCCGGTCGCGTCCGGGCCGAGTTCCGGGCGTGCCTCGGGCGGTAGTTTGCTGGCCGCCTGGCTGAGGTATTCCAGCACCCGCGAGCGCGCCCAGTAGGCATCGGTGCCGTCCTCGAAAATGACGTACACGTAGGAGTCGCCGAAGAAGGAATAACCGCGCACGTTGATGGCGCGCGGCACTGACAGCATGGCAGTGGTGAGCGGGTAGGTGACCTGGTCCTCCACCACCTGCGGCGCCTGGCCGGGGTAGCTGGTCTTGATGATGACCTGCACGTCCGACAGGTCCGGGATCGCGTCCAGCGGTGTGTGCTTCACTGCATACAGGCCCCAGGCCGTCAGCAGCAGCGCCAGCAGGATGACCATGAGGCGGTTGCGGATCGACCAGTCGATGATCCAGTTGATCATGGGACGTCACCTTCCCCGGACGGCTGCATGCGCTGCATGCTGGCCTTGAGGCTGGCCTCCGAGTCAATGAGGAATTGGCCCGAGGTAACCACCCGGTCACCGGGTGCGATGCCATTGATTATCTCCACCCAGTCACCGCTCTCCATACCGGCCGTGACGCTACGGCTGGTGAAGCGTCCTTCTCCGAGGTCGATCACCACACGCTCCTCGCGACCGGTGCGGATCAGTGCCTCCAGCGGGATCACGATGATGTCATCGCGCGGGCCGCCGTAGATTTTGACGTTGGCGTACATGTTGGGCTTCAGGGTCTCGTCCGGGTTGGCGAAGCGCAGCCGTACCTTCAGGGTGCGGGTCTTCGGGTCCAGCCCCGGGTAGATGTATTCGACGCGGCCTTCCAGTTGTGTACCCGGCTGGTAGGGCAGGACCACGTCCGCGTCCTGGCCGACTTCCACCCAGTCCGCCTGGCGTTCGAATACCTCCGCCAGCAGCCACACCTGCGACAGGTCGGCGAGGCTCATAACCCGGTCGGCCGGCTTGACGAACATACCCTCGCGCACCGGCAGGGTGGAAACCACGCCGTCCTGCGGGGCGTACACGGCCACCCGCTGCTGTACGCTCCGGGATTTCTGCAGGGCCTCGATCTGGCCGGCGGATACCCCCAGCGCGGCAAGGCGGTCCTTCGATGCCTGTTGCATACCGGGGTTGTCAAGCTTCAGTGCCTGCAGGAATTCCTCCTGGGCGTTGACCAGCTCGGGTGCGTAGATGTCGAACAGGCGCTGCCCCCTGGTGACGCGCTCGCCCTCGGACTGCACCACGAGATTCTCGATCCAGCCCTCGGTGCGCAGGTGAATGTGACTGACCAGCGACTCGTCGTAGTCGACGTAGCCGACGGTGTCGATGCCGCGCCACAGCCGCGTGCGTTCTGCTACTGCGGTGCGCACCCCGAGGTTCTGCACGACCTCGGGCGCGATGGTGATGTTGCCGTCGGCATTGCCAGCGTGTTTGTCATACACCGGGATCAGGTCCATGCCCATCGGTGACTTGCCGGGCTTGTCGCGCCGATAGTTGGGGTCCATGGGTGCGACCCAGTAGAGGATTTCCGGCTCGTCGGCAGCGCCGGCTGCCTGCGGCAGCGGTGCGAGGCTGGCGAGCAGGGCGATACTGAGGATATATGTAATGTGAGTGTTCACAGGTCTTCTCCGGCAAGGTACAGCAGGTTAGCCTGCGACCGGGCGCGATCGACGTGTATGCGCAGTTCGTCGAGGCGCACGTCAAGCTCCGTGATACGTGCCCGCATGAGCGTGGTGAACTCCGTGACCCCGCTCTGGTAGGCATGCAGCGAGGCGTCGGCGTTGGCTCTCGCCTCGCGCAGCAGTTTCGCCTCGTAGAGGGCAGCGCGTTCTCCGAGCCGCTGCCAGTCGGCGTAGTCCGTTGCCAGCATGCGCCGCAACTCGCGCAACTTCTCGTCGCGCCGCAGTTCTGCAGCTTCCGTTTCGGCAATGCTGGCGGCGAGCCGGCGGTCCTGGCGGTTGCCGGTGAACAGCGGCAGCTCCACGTTGAGCATGGCGGCCATCATGTCGCTGCGGTTACTGCCGTCCGGGTTCTCACCGAAGCGCTTGCGGTAATCGATGCCGGCACTCCAGCCGGGCTTAAACTGCTCCCTGGCAATACGGGTTCCCTGCTGCATGGCATTCACCCGCGCGGTTTCCGCCTGTAGCACCGGGTGCTCCAGCAGAGCGGACTCGAGCTGCGCCTTCGCGGGCAGGGCCGGGAGTTCGGGAAAACGCTCCGCGAGCGGCAGATCGGCCGCCGTGTCCAGCCATTTCGCCAGCGCGGCGCGGTTCTCGTCGGCAGCGGTTGCGATGCGCGTTGCCCGGTCATCCAGGCGCGCCAGCTCCAGCGAGGCGTGCAGTACGTCCTGCTGGTTGACGCGGCCACTGCCGTATTGCGCCTGGGTAATGTCGACGAGTTGCGTGAACAGCTTGCGCGTCTCGGCGACGATCGCGGCTGCCCGGACCTGGTAGTAGAGCTCCAGGAAGTAGCGACGCACGTCGCGCACGGTCTGCAGTGTGATGCTTGCGGCATTCGCCTCCTCGACACTGGCGAGCGATTCGGCGCGGCGCTGGCGGTAGTGCAGCGTGTCGCCGCGCGGGAAGGCCTGCTCGACTCCCAGCTGCAGCTGCGTCATCGGCTCACTGTCGATGTCGAAGTCGTCCACTGGCACGTTGACGAGGGCGGTCTTGAGCATGGGGTCCGGCAGCTGGCCTTCGGCGATGGCGCTCTCGCTGTAGGCCCGGGCGCTGGCGCGGCTGGCGGCGCTGGCCGGGTCGTTATCCAGGGCAATGAGGATCGCCCCGTCCAGATCGAGCGCGGCATGCGCGCCGCCGGGCAGCAGGGCGAGTCCCGGTAGCAACAACAGCGCCAGTGTTTGCCCGGTGGGGCGGACAAAATTCCGGTAATGAAACATGGTGCATCTCCATAGCAATACAGATAGATGACAGCACACCATGCGACTGCCGCTGGACGGCAGGCGGGCCGGCATGCGCCGGATCAGCTATGGATTGCGAGCGGGGGTCGCAGTGGAGGTTTCAGGTGGCGTTCGGGAAAGTTGCCGGCCAGTGGCAGGCCGTGCATGTGGACGGGTGAATCGCGCAGAATGATCATGTTCGCCGGAATCGCCGCCGTGGCGTGCAGGCAGGCGGTGCAGCCCTGGTCGCAGCAGGACCCGTTGCAGCCGGACTTGCACTTGTGAGGTTGACTGTCTGTTTTACCGCGCTGGTCGGCGGGATGATTCATCTGCTGCATATCATGCTGCATGCCTGCACAGTGGGACCCGGTATTGGCTGTGCCCGCATCCGGCAGTGCCCAGGCGCCGCGCAACGGGGCGATTGCCACGGAGAGCGTGACCAGGATCAACAGCAGTATGTGCAGGCGGCGGCGCATGTGTAACAGAGTAGACCCGTATTGGCAGCTTAATCAAGGACTATGGCTGTTATCGGTAGCAGTCATGGCTATTTGACCGCTATGCCGGGCGTTGATTCAGTGGCCCAGCGCGATGCCGGCAATGATGCAGGCAAACATCCAGACGCTCAGGTCGTGATCGAAAAAGCCCATCTCTGCACCGGCAGATTTCTTCGTGGTGGTTTCACATTGTGCGCTTATGCTGCTTGCACCTTGGCATGCGGGATTTGATTAACAGATATCGCTGTCAGAAGACCGCAATCATTCACCATTCGCGTTATTGCTGCTGCGTCTGTTGCAGCAGTTCCTCCAGCAGGCGCTTTACCCGCTCGCGAATATCGTCGCGGCAGGCGCGGAATACCCGCAGAATTTCCTCCTCCGTGCCCGTGGCCCTGGCGGGGTCGTTCAGCGGCCAGTGTACCTTGCGGGTGCCCGGCGGTAGCTCCGGACAGTGTTCATCTGCGTGGCCACAGACCGTAACCACCAGGTCGGCCTGTTCCAGCATGGTGAGTGTGACGCGGGTCGACGCCTGCCCGGAGATGTCGATCCCCGCTTCCTGCATGATGCTGATGGCGCGGGGGTTCATACCGTGGGCCTCGATGCCAGCTGACTGGATGCCAAAGGCGCTGCCGGTGAAGTGCCTTGCCCAGCCCTCGGCCATTTGCGAGCGGCAGGAATTACCGGTGCAGAGAAACAGTATGTTCATGGTCAGCGGCAGACCACCTTCGCGGAGGTGCGTCAGCTGTCGGGAAATGTTCGGCTGTGACAGATCCAGCGCGTGGGTGAGTTCGCAGACACACAGTTTCCCGGCCTGTAGCTGCAGCATGGCGGTATCGGCCAGCAGTCGGAACAGCGTGACGGTATCCGGGTTGATGCCGGGTAATATGCGGCTGGATATATAGGTGCTTGCATCGCCATATCGCTGTTACGCGCGCCGGGGATGTGGTCCTTGTAGCCTTGTTGCGCTCAGCGTCGGTACTGTCTGTAAAGGCCGTAAACCCCGCTGGTGCGGGGTTTACGGTGGTGGTTTATTTTTACTTGTGCAGATAGACCGTCGGTATGGGCTATTCGCTGATCGGGGCGAATGCCAGCCGGGAAAGACGCATTTCAGCCTCGGGCGGTTTCATCGGCCATAAGTTCTAGTAATGTGCTTTCGTCCAGGGGAGGACAGATACCCTGTTCAACCAGGTAGGAAATCACCTCATCCGCGAGTTGTTCGGGCGTTTTTTCTGCTGCGAACAGCACCAGTTCCGGGGATGCGGGGGCTTCGTAAGGGTCGTCGATGCCGGTGAAACCCTTTAGCTCTCCTGCTCGCGCCTTCTTGTACAAGCCCTTGGGATCTCTTTCCTCGCATACTTCTATGGGGGTGTCGACAAATACCTCGATGAACTCGCCCGGGGCAAGGGTGCTTCTTACCCGGTCGCGATCGATACGGTAGGGGCTGATAAAGGCGGTCAGACTGATGATGCCGGCCTGCGAGAATAGCTGCGCAACTGCACCGATGCGGCGGATGTTCTCCTCCCGGTCTATGGCGGAAAACCCGAGGCCAAAACGCTGTGCAAACTCTTCGCCGTGTGACTCCACCAGCATGGACGTACCGGCGTTTAGCGCGTGACGGACGTTGTCCCCGTCGAGGACTACGCTATGCATGCCAGACTGGTGCAGTTTATGGTCCAGAGTGTTTGCGATGGTACTTTTTCCCGAGCCGCTCAAGCCGGTAAACCAGATGACGCAGCCCTTGTGACCATTGAGGGACTCCCTGTTACTGCGGGTTACCTGGTGTTCATGCCAGGTAACATTCGTATCGTTAACCATTCACTGCTCCTGTTACTTGCAAAATTTAACAAACTTTATTTGTCTTGCTGAGATTCTGTATTTATATCATCCGGGGTAAATACGTGTGTATTGTCCATTAGTGCAGGCAGACCATGAAATTCAATTGCACGGATAATTCTGCTTAACTGCTGTTTCTTACATGTTCGGGGCAGGCGGTAGAGTAGCAAAAAACCAGTTGGTTTTGTTTAGGATATTACTGGCCTTGCCTTGAACGAAGGCTCATCAATCCCTTGCTGCCTCACCGCTGGCGGCATGGTCGATTAATACTCTCAGGTGGTTGCGGGCGGTGATGTGGGCAATCGGCAGGTCTTCGCCTGCACGCCAGCGGCGTACGGCCTCCCGCTTGCCGGCGCCGGTTGCCAGAATCAACACGTTGCGACTGTCGCTCAGGGCCTCCTGGCTCAGGCTGACGCGCTCGGGTGGCGGCTTCGGGGCATTGCTGACAGCATGCACCTGTTCGCTGGCGGGATGGACATGGCCGGGAAACAGGCTGGCGGTGTGGCCGTCTTCCCCTATACCCAGCAGTACCAGGTCAAAGGGACGGGCGGCTGCTACCTGCCTTGCATACTGCTGCGCGGCGGCTTGCGGTCCCAGTTCTGCGTGGATGGGGTGCACATTCTGCAGCGGTATCTCGCCTTGATCCAGCCAGGCCATGGCCGCCATGCGGGAGTTGCGTTCAGGATCGCTTGGCGGTAGGCAGCGTTCATCACCGAAATAGATCTGCCAGCGTGCCCAGTCCGCCTGAGTCGTCCCGAGTTGACGGTAGACCTTGTCCGGCGTGGTGCCACCTGCCAGCACCAGGCGAAATTCACCGCGTGCTGCGATCGCCGCGTCAGCGGCTGACAGGATGAGGGCGGTCGCAGCGGCTGCGACGGCAGCGGCGTCGGGAAGGTACTGCCAGTCCGGGCTGGCCTCAGGGACAGGCATGCTTGCGGTTGCTGCTGGCGCAGTCCCGCCAGCGACGGCCGTCGCGAGTCAGCAGATCCGCAGCTTCCGGCGGGCCCCAGGTGCCGGCGGCATAGTCCGGGAAATCCCGCGGTGGCAGTGCACCCCAGACGTCCAGTATCGGCTGCACCAGTTCCCAGCCGATCTCGATGACATCGGCGCGCTTGAACAGCGTCGGATCGCTGTTCATGCAGTCGTAGAGCAGGGTTTCGTAGCCGGTGGTGGGTGCATTCCCGAAATAGTCGGCGTAGCTGAAGTCCATTTCCACGGGGCTGAGCTGTGGCACCGGGCTCGGGACCTTGGCATTGAAAGACATGCCTATGCCTTCATTCGGCTGAATGCGCAGCACCAGCGTATTGGGCGGGACGTTTTCGCGTAATTCCAGCGAATCCCGGAACATCATGTTGGGTGCGTGCTTGAACTGCACCACGATCTCGGTATAGCGCCCCGGCATGCGCTTGCCGGTGCGCAGGTAGAACGGCACGCCGGCCCAGCGCCAGCTGTCGATCTTCAGCTTCATGGCCACGAAGGTCTCGGTCATGGAATGCGGGTTAACCCTTTCCTCGTCCCGGTAGGCGCGCGCCAGTTCACCGTCGGGCATGATGCCCTCGCCGTACTGGCCGCGGACTGTTTGCGTCAGGACCTGTTCCGGCAGGAATGGCTGGATCGAGCGCAGCATCTTCGCCTGCTCGTCGCGCACCGCGTTGCCGTCCAGCGCGCTGGCCGGTTCCATGGTCACGATGGACAGCAGTGCCAGCAGGTGGTTGGGCAGCATATCGCGCAGGGCGCCGCTCTGGTCATAGTAGGCACCGCGTTTTTCCACCCCGATGGACTCTGCTACGGTGATCTGTACGTGATCAATGTAATGGTGGTTCCAGATGGGTTCCACGGTGCTGTTGGCGAAGCGGTACATCAGGATGTTCTGCACCGTTTCCTTGCCGAGGTAATGGTCGATGCGGTAGATCTGGTCTTCCATGAAGGCGGCCTGCAGGCTGGCGTTGAGTGCCCGTGCGGATTCCAGGTCGCGGCCGAAGGGTTTCTCGATCACCAGGTGGCGCCACTGTTCATTCTGCTCGGTCGCCAGTCCGGCGGCCTGCAGGTGGGCGGCGATGTCGCCGAAGAACTGCGGCGGGGTGGAAAGGTAGAACAGGCAGTTGCCTGCCGTCTGGTACTTTTCATCGAGTTCAGCCAGCATCGCGCTGATGCGCTGGTAGGTGTTGGCCTCCATGAAGTCGCCGTTCAGGTAGTGGATGCGGCTCAGCAGGTCCTGCCAGAGTTCCTGCGACATGTTCTCGCCGAGGAAACGCCGCGATTCCGCATCCAGGTATTCCCGGTAGCTGGTGTCGTTATGTTCGTGGCGGGCAAGCGCAATGACCGCGAAGTGCTTTGACAGCAGCTTGTCCGCGGTCAGGTGGTAGAGCGCCGGTATGAGTTTGCGCTTGGCCAGGTCGCCGCCGGCACCGAAGATCACCATCACCCCGGCGGGTGCCGGCCTGGGGACCCTGGAGGCGTTTGCCAACGTCATTTGTCACCCCCGGGTTTTTCGTGGTGGCCTCCAAATTCAAAGCGCATGGCAGACAGCAGCTGGTTGGCGAAATCGGCCTCGCTGCGCGAGTTGAAGCGGTCATACAGCGCCGCGCTCAGGACATGTACCGGCACGCCCGCTTCGATGGCAGCGATGTTGGTCCAGCGGCCCTCGCCGGAATCCGATACCCGGCCGGAGAATTTCTCCAGTCCGGGTGACTTGTTCAGGGCGTTGGCGGTCAGGTCCAGTAGCCAGGAGGAGATGACGCTGCCGCGCCGCCAGAGTTCTGCGACCGCGGCGGTGTCGATGTCGTACTGGAAGTCACGGGGATTGCTCAGTGGTGCGGTCTCGGCATCGTGGCTGTGGTCCTGCTTGCCGATGTTGGCGTGCCGCAGCAGGTTGAAGCCTTCCGCGTAGGCCGCCATGATGCCGTACTCGATGCCGTTGTGGACCATCTTCACAAAGTGGCCGGCGCCGGCGGGGCCGCAGTGCAGGTAACCGAGTTCCGCCTGCACGGGTTCGCCGCTGCGTCCTTCGGTCCGGGGAATGTCGCCCTGTCCAGGCGCCAGCGCGGCGAATACCGGCGAGAGTCGTTCCACAATACTGTCGGGACCACCGATCATCAGGCAATAACCCCGCTCCAGACCCCAGACGCCGCCGCTGGTGCCAATGTCGAGGTAATGCAAATCCTGCTGCGTCAGCCGTTCGCTGCGCGCGATGTCATCCTTGTACCAGGAGTTGCCGCCGTCGATGATGGCATCGCCAGGCTGTAACAGGCTGGCGAGGTCGTCGATCATGCTATCGACGATTCCGGCTGGTACCATCAGCCAGATGGCCCGCGGCGGGGTGAGTTTCTCCACCAGCTCTGCCAAGCTGCGGGTGCCGATGGCGCCTTCGGCCTCCATGGCCTCGACCGGGCCGGGGCTGCGGTTGTATACAACGCATTCATGCCCGGCCAGCATCATCCGACGCACCATGTTGCTGCCCATGCGTCCCAAACCTATCAAACCAATCTGCATGCCTTGTCCTCGCGTTTGCCTGCCGCTGGCAGGTTCTGTCTCCAGTCGTAACTGTACACATTTTCCCGGCGGTGTGCCGGTGACGGGATAATCATTAATTCTTATTGATTCATCTGCGGCGTATTAGGGCCTGCTAATCCGTGATCAGCATCCGGTTGCGGCCACGATCGCGGGTCCGAACAGGGCGGTGCGGTCGTTCAGTATCACGCGCACCGGCATCTGCTCCAGCAGCGGCCGCATGCGGCCCTTGGCGCAGAAGGCGGCCATGAAGCCCCCACTGGCCAGCGACTGAAGAATTTTCGGCGCAATGCCCCCGCCGATGTAGAAGCCGCCGGTCGCCATGATTTTCAGTGCCAGGTTACCGGCCTCGGCGCCATACAGGTGCGCGAACAGTTCCAGTGCGGCCACGCACTGGGTGTCACTGCCGGATTGCGCCGCGCGGCTAATGGCTGCGGCCGGGTCGCCTGATTGCATCTGCTGGCGCAGCCAGTCAGGCGCCGGGGTGGCATGCTGCTGGCACAGGAACTCATGCAGCGTCACCAGGCCGGGACCGGACACGATGCGTTCCCAGCTGACATGGGTGTGCCGGGCTTTCAGGTAACGCAGCAGCTCGATCTCGAGTTCGCTGCCGGGACTGAAATCCGTGTGCCCGCCCTCGGTGCCAAACGGCTGCAGCCTTTCGCCAACGCGGCAAAGACCGGCCTCACCCAGGCCTGTGCCCGCGGCAATCACCGCGGCATTGCCGGCAGCATTGATGCTGCCCGGGTTCAGGGTATGGAAATCATGCTGGCCAAGCGCCTGGATGCCCCAGGCGGTGGCCTCCAGGTCGTTCAGCAGGCTGGTGTGCCGCAGCCGGAAGCGGTTCGCGATTGCTGCGGCGCTGATGTGCCAGGGCAGGTTGGTGATGCGGGATTCGGCATCGCGCACCGGGCCGGCAACCCCGAAGCAGGCGGCTTCCGGACGGTGAGCGTGGGTATCCAGGAATGCATCGATCACATCCTCTAGTGCGGCATATTCCTGGCTGGGGTAGCTGTGCTCGGCCAGGGTCTCCAGCTGCGTGCCTGCCACCTCGCACACCGCCAGCCGGGTCTTGGTGCCGCCGATATCGCCGGCAAGTACATATCTCGCTTTACTGCTCACTAGGGCCTTCCTTTGCGCGGGATGCCTGGGGTGCCACCATTATTGTCAAGGATTGCTGCCAGTCCAGTCTTAAGATTTCGCTTTACCGGAAAATGCCGTGGTCAGGGTATCAGGGATACTTCTCCGGGTGATTGTTGCCACCGGGCTGATTTTTCAGGAGGCGTTCGACCATGAAGTAGATATCCGCCTCGTCAAGCCGGCGCACGTCCTCGACCAGTTCCCGGTCGCGAAACAGTTGCTCGATATTGCCGCTGACACCCGGGTCATAGTCGATACCGATGGTGGGCAGTCCCTGCGACATGGAAAAGATGCATGCATGGAAACGCATGGTCAGCGCCATATCCAGCTGACGCAGCAGGTAGAGCGTTGCGTCGATATCCGGGTCGGCCTCCCAGATACGCAGGTCGAGTCCCTTGTGCAACATCCGGTGCAGGCGCCAGGCGGCGGCCAGATCGGAACAGCCGTCCTGGGACAGGTTCATGGGGAAGTACACATAGGTTACCGGGGCAGGTGCTAGGCGAGCATAGTCAGTCATGGCGACCGCCAGATGCTGCAACAGGCGTTCCTCCATGGTGCGCGAGTAGGCCTCATCACGGGTACTTCTTAAATGCCGGATCGGGCGCAGGTTGATACCCACGAGGATATGACCCACGGTGTTTTCCAGCAGGGCATCCACGGTCTCACGGTCACGTTCGATCAGCCGGGTGAGTTCGCCGCGCGTTGCCAGGTAATCGAATGCTGGGTCTTGTCCGATGCTGACGTCAATCTGCTCCAGGATCGGATCAAGCGCGGCACCGGAGGTGCGCACGGTGATGCGGTCTGCGGCTTGGGCAATGCGTCGCGCCGCCCAGCGGTCGGGTGCGCGTCGCAAG
>Ga0316191_10002652_pt1 | contig 13068 bp, 14 predicted proteins | sample Eddworburr2cm_MG_FD_204928 | JGI IMG/M metagenome (GOLD analysis project Ga0316191, IMG submission 204928) | Coastal sediment microbial communities from Maine, United States - Eddy worm burrow 2 cm | ecosystem: Environmental > Aquatic > Marine > Coastal > Sediment | place: USA: Maine...
TGCCGCTACCGAAATATTAAACGGCGCATACTTTTCCATATCTTCGTACTTGCCCAACTCGAAGACATCCGAGATCTCTATATCAAAGCTCAGTAATTTCATGCCTTACATTGGCCTATCGATGATTAGGGTGACGCTTTTTCATTTACTATTCTCGTCAGATGAAGAAGTCGATGAACACTCAACTTCCAATATCAAATATCCAGTCAAGTCTGATTTGCAGCAGAATGATATCATTCAGCCAGCATCCGACTTCTGATCATTCCTGACCGATGCGAATATCTATGCGAGTTGTAATCGCACCCACCATGGTTCTAACTGGGTGGTTTGCGTGGGCAAATCTATTTCGACGATTTATAACTAACTGTTAATGATGACACATACCAGGATAACCCCTTGAGTCACCGTCCCCGGAAAAGGTTCGGCCAGCACTTCCTGCACGACCCCGCCGTAATCGGCCGGGTCGTTGCGACCATCAATCCGGCAGACAGCGAACAACTGGTCGAGATCGGCCCTGGCCAGGGCGCGATCACACTGCCGCTACTGCAGCAGGCCGGCCGCCTGGCAGTTGTGGAACTCGATCGCGACCTCGTCGGCCCGTTACGGGATCGCTGTGAGGATCTAGGTGAACTCACGGTCTATAACGCCGATGCGCTCAGATTCGACTTCTGCGAACTGGCCGAGAACGGCCCCCTGCGCATCATTGGCAACCTGCCCTACAACATCTCTACGCCACTGCTGTTTCACCTGCTGGGGCAGCATCACTGTATCCGCGACATGCATTTCATGCTGCAGAAAGAAGTGGTGGAACGCATGGCGGCAACACCTGGCAGCAGGCAGTACGGGCGTCTTACGGTGATGCTGCAGTATCGCTGCGAGGTAACCCACCTGTTCAACATCGGACCAGGTGCCTTCACCCCGCCGCCCAAAGTCGAGTCCGCCTTCGTCCGCCTGGTTCCATATGCATGCCCACCGGTACAGGTAAACGATGCTGTCGTTTTCGAACAGCTCGTGCGCCAGGCCTTTGCACAGCGACGCAAGACCCTGCGCAATGCGTTGCGCGGCATGCTTGAAGCCGATGTAATCAGCTCCCTCGGTATCGACCCCGTGGCACGCGCGGAGACCCTGAGTGTCAGCGACTTCGCCGCGCTCGCCAACAGTGTGCCTCCACCCGGGACTGAATAAACCACATCAGTGCAATAATCTTCCCGTAGGAGCGGCCACCTGGCCACGATGCGGCATTCAAACAATCGCGCCGGAGGGCGGCGCTCCTACAAGAGGAGCCGAAAGGAAGCTCACTGTCTGTGGAATCAGCAAACAACACCCCACCGCACATTAACCCCTGCAATTAACCTGTAGAAACCGGATTACATACCCGGGTTATTGCGTTTCACTTCAGCCGTATCCGTGCTTACTAACGATCATGTAACAAATCAGTAATCTTTGCGACACATTAACTTTCCATCATGACGCGGAGTGAATTCAACCAGGGTGAATATCCAGAGCATCATGAATACTGTGAATCAGACGGAAGCCCGCCTGCGCAGTTCGCCGCCGGGAGAATCCAGGCAGGCGGATACACACAACGGCAGCCACAGGCCGCGCCTGCTGATTGTGGAGGATGACCTCGATATTTCCAGCCTGCTGCTGTACACGCTGGACAATGCACATTTCGATACCGTAGCCGCACCCGACTGCAAGACCGCTTGGGAAATACTGCTCGATAACCCACCAGAACTGGTGCTGCTGGACTGGATGCTGCCGGATATGAGCGGCATCGAATTGCTGCGACGGATTCGCCGGGAACCGACACTGGAGAATGTGCCGGTAATCATGCTCACGGCACGCGGCGAGGAATCCGACCGCGTGCATGGCCTGGAAACCGGCGCGGACGATTACATCGTCAAGCCATTTTCACCGCGCGAGCTCTGCGCCCGTATCAAGAATCGACTGCGCATCAGCAGCAACAGCAATGCCGACATCCTGAGCATCAACGGCGTGGTACTGGACCAGGTCAGCTACCGCACCAGCGTCAACGGCAACCCCATTGAACTCGGACCGACGGAGTTCAGGCTGCTGCGTCACTTCATGAACAATACGGAAAGGGTATTCACACGTTCCCAACTGCTGGATCGTGTCTGGGGAACCAATGTCTACATCGAAGAACGAACTGTCGATGTGCATATCCGGCGACTGCGCAAGGTGCTGGAGCCTTATCACAAGTCGAACCTGATTCAGACCGTCCGCGGCGCGGGTTACCGCTTCTCGGCACAGAACCCTTAGCCCGGACCACCACCTCCCGGCTGGTGGCATGGCCGACAGGATGTACTTACGGCCACTGCCGTTCTGTTAATACCCTCTCCCATCGGGAGAGGGTTGGGGAGAGGGGATGAAATAAAATTACTGTTTGATTTCAACTCCCTCATCCCAGCCTTCTCCCGGAGGGAGAAGGGACGCCCTGTGTGGCCACAGCAATTGGCATTCTATCCTTACAGAGGATTCAACCAACGTTAACCGAATAGCCGTGACTTATGGTATGTATCTGGGCTCGCAGCCAGACAGGCTGCCCGTTTCATCAAAAGCGGAACCGGCAGCGACGAAACCGCCCATGATCAGCATCACATTCATGATGATCATGAGCAGGCAGCACAACAGAAATACTCTCAGTCGAACCAGGTATTGCATGCTGCAGACCTCCGGGTTTACACAACTGCAGTCTGGCAGACAGGTATGACAGGCTTGTTTCCCGGGGATTACAGTTACGCGGCTATTCGTAAGCTACTCAATAAACCACAGTAAAAAGCTGCACCACGCCAGTGGCGTCCGCAAACCATGGAAATCTCATCACCGACTAATCACCGGCTCACAGTCGTGCCCGAACATCATGCTTGTACCCGAACGTCCCGACACTGGAGGAAAGCATGCGAATCTATATCAAGGAGTGGTCAAACAAGACTGCTTCCATCATCACGGCAGAAGGCCAGGTTATCTGGACTTTTTCCAGCAGCGAATCAGCGCGGCAAGCCTGCCGGGAATGGCGCAGCCTGATGTCGCCGAACGACGTCGAATCCTATGACACTGCATCTGCCGGGTCTGCCCGGTATTCCTGCCTCACCTGATCTCATCCCTGCCGGGGAACCACCATCCCGCAAATCTCACGACAGACGACAACATTACTCAGCCCGGCGCGGTCTTTCGAACAAACCCCACAAGCAAAACACCCCGCTTTAGCGGGGTGTTTTCATATTGCTGTAATGGAAATATTACCAGGGCAACCGCAGAGAGAGATAAACATCGGGCATCGAAAAGGCCTGGCTTGTCAACGCATGGCTTGACTGGCTGTTCCCCTTGAGGGCTGACGGTGACATGAATGACATGTGGATACCGGCCCCGCCATGCTCCGCCCTGGCCAGAATGACGTCGCCATCCTGCAGGTCGGTGAAATTCGGCTTGCTCAGGAACGACTCCTCGGCACTGACCGTAGCGGTCATCATCACACCCAGCGTTACCAGTACTGCCAACAGAATGAGCGGATCGTGCCTGCGCTTTGGGTATCTGTTTTTCATCATGACAGCCTCTTGCTGGACCGGAGATGACCTGCGGCTTCCGGCATGGGCCATCTCTTTCAAGGGAGTTGTAATCATGCTGCAACGATCCGCCCGGAATTTCCGGGTTGCTGATCACGTTTTATTATTCTGACCGGTCAAAAGGGTGTTCGGCGACACGCTACCCGGCTACCCCCGAGCCCGCACCGGAGACAGGCAATAACCCAGCCAATACATATAGTTAGCTGTGGGTGCGGCTGTTTTCTACCAGCCATTGGCCCGCAGCTGTCACCGCGTTAAATCCGTGCCGCAGCCGGCGTCGGATTTATTACTGAAAACCAGGTCAGTATTTTGTCACAGCTATCAGGAACGGTTATCCTTAAGCCTGATTTTTCAGCGTACACAAAAGATGCCAGCAGAAAACCCGCACAACATCACGGTCGAAGTGGAAACCAGCTATGTCGAAGGCCAATCGGAGCCTGACAACGAGCGCTATGTTTTTTCCTACACCATTACCATTCGCAACGAAGGTGGCGAACCGGCGCAACTCCTGTCACGACACTGGATCATCACTGACGCCAACGGCAACATCCAGGAAGTGAAGGGTGAAGGAGTTGTTGGGGAACAGCCGCACCTCAAACCCGGTGAAGGCTTCCAGTACACTAGCGGCGCCATGATCACCACACCGGTCGGCAGCATGCGCGGCAGCTACCAGATGGTCGCCGACAGCGGCGAACAGTTCGACGCGGAAATCCCCGCCTTCACGCTGGCCATTCCCCGCACTCTGCACTAGCAGCGTGATCCGGCATGGCTGTCTACGCCATTGGTGACATCCAGGGCTGTTACGAGGAACTACTGGGCCTGCTCGCACTGATTCAGTTCGATCCTCAACATGATCGGCTGTGGTTTGCCGGCGACCTGGTCAACCGCGGCCCGAAATCTCTGGAGACCCTGCGCTTCGTCCGAGAACTGGGCGATGTCGCGATAACGGTGCTTGGGAATCATGACCTGCACCTGATCGCAGCAGCCTACGGGAAGCCGCTGGACCACGAAGACCATACCCTGGATGCCATCCTCACCGCCCCGGACCGCGAGGAACTAATCGACTGGCTGAGATCCCGGCCGTTGCTGCACCACGATGCCGGGCTAGGCTACACCCTGGTACATGCCGGCCTGCCACTGCAATGGGACCTGGACACCGCACAACGCTGCGCCCGGGAAGTCGAGGCCGTCCTGCGTAGCGACCGGATCACGGACTTCCTACGGCATCTCTATGGCAACAAACCCAAACGCTGGTCAGAAAAGCTGACCGGCTGGGACCGCCTGCGGTTCATCGTGAATTGTCTGACCCGGATGCGCTACTGCGACCGCGACGGCCGTCTGAAAATGAAGCCGAAGGGACCGCCGGGGAGCCAGCCGGCAGGGCTGCTGCCCTGGTTCGACCTGCCAGGGCGGGCCAATCGCGACCTGAGAATCATATTCGGGCACTGGTCGACCCTCGGGGTACCCGACGTACCGGGCATCTACGCGATCGATTCGGGCTGTCTCTGGGGCGGGCAATTAACGGCGCTGCGCATCGATAGCGGACCAACCCGCATCACCCTGCCCTGTCCGGAACTCTTGAAGCCACGCTGAGTCGGCTGTCGTAACAGAGTGCAGCCCCTTCTCCTTTCGGGACGCCTGCATGGACGCAGGCGGTAGGGCAAAGCATGGAGCATTTGCCGAGAAGGTGGGGATGAGGGAATATTTAATCAGGCGGTTATCCTGTTTTATTCCCTCACCCTAACCCTCTCCACAGGGAGAGGGCGCTACAAAATCGGGGCCTCATACAGTAAGGACCCTTCGGGACAAGCTGTCTCAGGACTGCGACGGCAACTTGATCCGATCCAGGCGAATGAAGCTGTAGCGGTAGGGGTTCTTCCCGTCAGGCTCGCAATCACTGCGCTCGACCTCGTGCCATTCGGACTCATCCAGCTCGGGGAACAAGGTATCACCCTCGAAGTCGGCGTGAATCCGGGTCAGGTACAGGGTATTCGCGCGCGGCAATACCTGACGATAGAACTCGGCCCCGCCGATCACCATCGCCTCGTCACCACAATCCGCGGCTGCCTGCAGGGCGGCCTCGATCGAATGCACCACGATACAACCCGGCGCGCTATAGCCTGCATCCCGGGTGATCACGATGCTGGTGCGTCCCGGCAGCGGACGACCGATGGACTCCCAGGTCCTGCGCCCCATCAGGATCGGCTTGCCCATGGTGATTCGCTTGAAGTGCTGCAGGTCGGCCGGCAGGTGCCAGGGCAGACCGTTATCCCTGCCGATGACGCGGTTGGCTGCCATGGCAACGACAAGGGAAATTCTCATACCGCGACCGGTGCCTTGATATGCGGATGCGGCGCGTAGTCCTGCAGCTCGAAATCCTCGAAGCGGAAGGCGAACAGATCGTTCACTGCAGGATTGATCTGCATGCGCGGTAGCGGGTGCGGCGTGCGTGACAGTTGCAGGTCTGCCTGCTCCAGGTGGTTGAGATACAGGTGCGCGTCACCGAAGGTATGCACGAAGTCCCCCGGCTCGAGTCCCGTGACCTGGGCCATCATCAGGGTCAACAGCGCATAGGAAGCGATGTTGAACGGCACGCCCAGGAAGATATCCGCACTGCGCTGGTACAACTGACATGAGAGCCTGCCGTTGGCCACGTAGAACTGGAAGAAGGCATGGCAGGGCGGCAACGCCATCCGGTCGATCTCGCCGACATTCCATGCGCTGACGATGATGCGCCGTGAATCCGGGTTGTTGCGGATCTGCCCGACCACCTCGCCGATCTGGTCGATGCTGCCGCCGTCCGCCGTCGGCCAGGAGCGCCACTGGTGACCGTACACGGGGCCTAGATCGCCGTTTGCGTCAGCCCATTCGTCCCAGATCGTCACCTTGTTGTCGTGCAGGTAGCGGATATTGGTGTCGCCCTGCAGGAACCACAGTAACTCGTGCAGAATCGAGCGCAGGTGCACCTTCTTGGTAGTAACCAGCGGAAAGCCCGCGGCCAGGTCGAAGCGCATCTGGTAGCCGAACACGCTGACCGTGCCGGTCCCGGTACGGTCTTCCTTGCGAATGCCGTGATCACGCACATGGCGCATCAGGTCCAGGTATTGTTTCATTGTTTTTCCATTTGCAGCCACTGCCGTGACGTTAACTCCCTCTTCCACCGGGAGAGGGTTGGGAAGAGGGGATAAAACAAGGTGGCTGCTTGGTTTTATATCCCCTCATCCTGGCCTTCTCCCGAAGGGAGAAGGCACATTCTTATTGGTTCGCGTGGTTATTCGTGATGCACCTCGTTGCCTAAAGCGCCTACTTTTGTTCCATTATCATCGTTACATCCAGAGCATGTTCACCAGCTGACCTTGCCGTCCGTGCGCCGGTAGGCGTACCCCATGAACAGCATGCCGATCACAATCATCGGGAAGGATAACAGGTGCCCCATGGTCAGCCAGTCAAACGCAAGGAAGCCGATGTGCGCATCCGGTACCCGCACGAACTCGACACCGAAACGGAACATCCCGTAACACAGCAGATACAGCCCGGACACCGCCATGGTGGGGCGCGGCTTGCGTGAAAAAATCCACAGAATTGCGAAAAATACCAGCCCCTCAAGCAGCATTTCGTACAGCATCGAGGGGTGGCGCGGCTGACCGTCGACAAACGGAAACACCATGCCCCACGGCAGTTCGGTCGGCCGCCCCCACAACTCACCGTTGATAAAATTACCCAGCCGGCCCGCACCCAGCCCCAGTGGGACCAGTGGCGCCATAAAGTCCGTCACCTGGAAGAAGGTACGCCCTGTATGCCGGCCATACAGCCACATGGCCACGAACACGCCCAGCATGCCACCGTGATAGGACATGCCGCCCTGCCAGATCCGGAAAATCACCAGTGGCTCCGCCAGGAACCCGCTGAAGTTGTACATCAGGGTGTAGCCGATGCGCCCGCCCAGCACGGCGCCCAGGGCGAAATAGAATACCAGGTCGCTGATTTCCGCGGCCCGCCATGTCGAGCCGGGGCGGCGGGTACGCACGATGCCGAGCCACCAGCCGGCGCCAAAGGCCACCAGGTACATCAACCCGTACCAGTGTATCTCCAGGGGTCCGAGCGCAACGGCAACCGGGTCGATATCCGGATATGTCAGCATGTTTCTCCCATGGTGGACCCCATCGTTTTAAAACTCCTTATGTAGGAGCGCCGCCCTTCGGCGCGATTATTTGAAGACCGCATCGCGGTCAGTACCCAAAGAACGGGCATAAAGAGACCGCTCCTACACGAGGGAGCCAGGACCTCAAATCGAGTAGAGTTGCCAGCATACCTAGGGCGACCGGCAAAACAGCGCTTTCAAATAGGCCGTCTCGGGAATCGCAGGATGCACCGGGTGGTCCGGCGCCTGGAAACCGCGCTCCAGTATCTGCAGGCGACGTCCCTGCTGGCTCGCCGCCTGGTGCACGATAGACTGCAGGCGTGCCTCGGCCAGGTGCATTGAGCAGGAGCATGATATCAGTATCCCGCCCGGCACCAAAAGCTGCAGGGCCAGCCGGTTCAGCCGCAGGTATCCCTGCTCACCGCTCTTGATATCCTTGCGACGCTTGATGAAGGCGGGCGGATCGACCACGATGACATCCCAGGTCTGCCCGTCCGCGTGCAATTCGCGCATTACCTCGAAGGCATCCCCACCCACTGCATGCACCCGGTCGGAAACACCGCTGGTGGCGGCATTTTGTTGCAGGTTATCCAGGGCAGCAGCCGAGGCATCAACACAATGGACCTCGGTCGCACCGGCGACAGCGGCCTGGATACCCCATGCGCCAATATAGCTGAAGACGTCCAGCACCCGCTTGCCGCGGACATACTTGTGCATCGCCAGGCGGTTGCTGCGCTGATCATAAAACCAGCCGGTCTTCTGACCACTGCCCAGAGGCACGCTGAAGCGCGCCCCGCCCTCTTCCAGCGCGATGTTGTCGGGCACGCTACCAATGATTTCATTCACCTGCGACAGGCCTTCCAGCGCCCGCACCGGGATGTCATTGAGCAACAGGATGCCGACAGGCGCAAGCAGTTGCTGCAGTGCATCCAGGATGAATTCACGCAGTGCCTGCATACCAGCCGTGGTGATCTGCACCACGCAAACATCGCCGTAGCGGTCGATCACCAACCCGGGCAGGGCATCACCTTCTCCGAACACGAGGCGATACCAGGGCGCTGCATACAAGGCTGCACGCAATGCCAGTGCGCTCTTCAGCCGCCGCAGAAAGAACGCAGTGTCGAACAGCGTTCGCGGCTTGCGGCTAAGCAGGCGCGCACAGATCAGCGAGTGCGGATTCACATAGCCCGCGCCCAGCGTCTTGCCTGTTGCCGACTGGATAACAACCGCGGATCCCGGTGTGAACGTTGACAGCGGCGTCTTGTTGTTGTCGACCTCGTTGCTATAGACCCACAGATGGCCAGCACGCAGGCGCCGGTCTTCATTCCGTTGCAGGGCCAGTACCGGCAGATTTTCAGATGGCATGCTGTTATTTTTCCGTATTTGCAAATCAACGCAGCAGCGTGGGGGCGCCACTGACTGCCCGGCCTTCCCGGATAGCAAGATACTTGCTCCGGTAAGGCTGGATGTATACCGCATCCGGAAACTCGTCCGGACTGCGCACGACCTTGATCAGGTAACCCTGCGGGTGGCGTTGCGCCCAGGATTCCAGCGTGTCGGCATTCAGCTGTTCCAGTGGCTCAACCAGGCGCCCGTAAAATCCGAACTGACCATGATACTGGTCGGCCACGGCGACCTCGCGTCCTTCCGCCTGCACCTGCGCGATGAGGCGGCTGATGGGACGCAGGTCATAGGCCGGTGCCGCAGCCGTGAACATACCCAGCTGCAGCACCGTGACCACGCCCGCCGACAGCAAGGTCAGCAGCGCCGGGTACCGGTCGGGCCGGACCGGCCGTATCCAGAGGGTGGCAATCGCCATGACAACCAGCAAACCACCCCAGACCGGGTGTACCGTACTGATCCAGGCGGGCTTGTCCAGCACGAAGGGCAGAACCATACACGCGGCCCCGGTTAGCAGCAATGCCACACTCAGTAACCAGGGTCGCTGGCGAACAGGGGTATCTTCCATGCGGCTTAAAACCCGCCCCAGCAGCAGGGTAGCGGCAGGCAGCAGGGGCAGCAGGTACTTGAGCTGCTTGCCGCTGACCAGGCTCAGCACGAAAAATCCGCCAAGCAGCCAGGCAAGGCAAAAGCGCATGCCTTCGTCCTGCAGCAGGCGCGAACGCCGGACAGCCAACCACACCCAGGGCAGCAGACTCCAGGGCGCAAACAGTACCGGCAGCCAGACAAGATACCACCACACCGGATGGGCATGTGCAAAGGACTGCACCATGCGATTCGCGGTTTGCCCCCAGAGCAGCGCCTCGCGGTAGACATCGCCACCGGCAGCGCCCGCCGGCAGCGCCCAGCCCAGTGCAATGCACGCCGCAAGCAGAACGCTCACGGCCAGCCCTGCATACCAGCGCCACCAGGAAACTGCCGGGGCGGAGCGTCTCCAGACTGGCGCGAGCAGGGCGGCCGGCAGTACATACACCAGGATGACAGGCCCCTTGGCGAGGATGCCACAGCCCAGCGCGAGTCCTGTGAGCAGCCAGCCGCGGCCAGCTCCCTGCGCAGCGCTGACCACGCCGCTCAGCGCCAGCAGGGAGCACAGCGTCAGCAACAGGTCGAACTGCACCCAGCTGCAAAATACAGTCAGGGACACGCAGCTGAACAACACCCACGGGGCCATCCTGGCCGCCCCCGAATCCTCCGGCCACAGGCGCCCCGACAACTGCGCAGCTGCCAGCAGGACTCCGCCAGCAAGCAATGGCGCCACGGCACGCAGTACCCACTCACTAACACCGAACAGCCACCAGCCGGCATGGATCAGCCAGAACAGCAGCGGCGGCTTGTGACTGTATGGTTCCCCGTTCAGGTACGGGACCAGGAAGTCGTCGCGTATCCACATCTCCCAGGCGACCGTGGCATAGCGGGTCTCGTCGACGGGCAGCAGCGGGCGCGCGAACAGGGCTGTAAGTACAACCACCAGCCACAGAACGCCCAGGACCGGCCAGGAACTGCCGCGGTCATTCATTCAGACGGGACCGTTGTGCTTGTCAGCAGACAGCAGGGGTTCATCGATGCCCAGTTCGTGGTCAAGTTGCGGGCCGAGGCTCATGCCATGCCGGTATTTGCGGTACAGCATGGCCCCGAGCAGCGTCGCCATGACAAACAGGGCCATGGCAACCACCACCTGCCAGAACTGATCCACACTGGTGCCACTGCCGACCAGGACAAAGATCAGCGTCTGCGGGAGATAGCCGACTGCCGAGCCCAGGAAAAACGGCACGCCGCGAGCGCCGGACACACCCGCCGCAATGTTCACCACCCCGTTGTTGCCCACTGGCAGCAACCGGATCAGCAGGGTCATGCTGAATGTATTTTCCTTGATAAACCGGCCCACCTTGTCCAACCGGCCGGCAAAGTACTGCAGCAGGAAAGCGCTCAACAGGTAGCGCGCAACGTAAAAGGTCGTAATGCAGCCGGCTACGATGGCCAGCGACGCCAGCAACACCCCCGGCACGAAACCGAAGGCATAACCGCTGAGGAAGGCTATCAGCTGACGCGACAGGCCGACACTTGCCAGCAGCCAGCCGATCAGCAGAAACAGGAGTTCGCCTGTCACACCCTGGCCACGCACATGGGCATCGATCCAGGTCTTGTCGATCACATCTCCCAGCAGGTAGCTAACCAGCGCCACTACCCCGATAACGACCAGGCCGCGAAATACAAACCGTGCCGTCATGCTAACCGGGCTCGGTCACATCCGGCCGGATGCCGCGCCGCTGCAGCCACCAGACCCCCAGCAGATCGACAATCCCGACCCACAGGCGATTATGGAGCCCGTACTTCGACTTGCCACGTTGCCGCGGCCTATGCTGCACATCAACGGACAGCACCGTTCCGCCCAGCCGGCGAACCAGCGCCGGCAGAAACCGATGCATGTGATCGAACTGCGGCAGCGCCAGAAAGGTTGCGCGCGCGAACACCTTCAGGCCGCAGCCGGTATCGGGGGTGGCATCCTTCAGTATTGCAGCGCGCACCTTGTTCGCAATCCGCGAGGAAAACCGTTTCAGCCAGGTGTCGCGACGCTGCCTGCGGTAGCCGGCCACCAGCAGCAGGTCATCCTGAGAGCGCTCCATGGCATGGTAAAGATTCAGGATATCGACTGGGTCATTCTGGCCATCGCCATCAAGTGTCGCTATCAGGTGCGCCCGCGCCGCCTGCACACCGCTGCAAATGGCGGCGCTCTGTCCGCTGCGGCTGCCGTGATGCAGTACCCGCAGCCGGGGATGCTGCTTGCGGCTCGCCTGCAGGACATCCCGGGTATTGTCGTCACTGCAGTCATCCACCACGATTACCTCGTAATCGAGCGCCGTACCGAGGCGATCGCACACCTCGGCCACGAGCAAGGTGATGTTCTCGGCCTCATTGTAGGCAGGAATGACAACGCTCAGATCCAAGGGATTACCCTGTCGTATAGTAGTGAGTGCAAAAGACCTTGCCGGGAGACACGTGCAAGGGCATGGACTATAGTACATTGGCCTGTGATTTTCACGCCCGGCGCCCTACATGAGCAACCTGAACGACTACAGCAACCATCTCCGCGAGGAGACCAGCCCCTACCTGCTGCAACACGCCGCCAACCCGGTGGACTGGTATCCCTGGGGTCCGGAGGCGCTGGACAAGGCAGCCCGCGAGGCCAGGCCCATCCTGCTTTCAATTGGCTATTCCGCCTGTCACTGGTGCCATGTCATGGCGCACGAATCCTTCGAGGACCCGGAAACCGCCGCCCTGATGAACCGCTTGTTCGTCAACATCAAGGTCGACCGGGAGGAGCGTCCCGACCTGGACAAGATCTACCAGACTGCGCATTCCCTGCTTACACAGCGTCATGGCGGCTGGCCCCTGACAGTGTTCCTCACCCCGCACGACCATGTGCCCTTCTTCGCGGGCACCTATTTTCCGGACACACCACGCCATGGCATGCCCGCATTCCGGGAAATCCTGCAGCGCATCAGCGACTACCTGCCGGCGCATGCCGGGGAGATTCGTGCCCAGAACACCTCCCTGCTGCAGGCCCTAAGAACCCTGAATACGAACCCTGCGGATACCCTCACTGCCCTGCCCCTGGACAGCGCGCGCCAGCAGCTGCAGAGTAACTTCGACGAACGCGACGGCGGCTTTGGCGCAGCACCGAAGTTCCCCCACCCGACCAATATCGAGCGGCTGCTGCGGCACTGGTCCGGCAGCCGCACAGACGGCATCGAACCCGACCGGCGCGCCCTGCATATGGCGGTGTTCACCCTGGAACGAATGGCCCACGGCGGCATCTACGACCAGCTGGGCGGCGGCTTCTGCCGTTACTCGGTGGACGCCCGCTGGGAAATTCCGCAT
>Ga0316191_10002653_pt1 | contig 13063 bp, 12 predicted proteins | sample Eddworburr2cm_MG_FD_204928 | JGI IMG/M metagenome (GOLD analysis project Ga0316191, IMG submission 204928) | Coastal sediment microbial communities from Maine, United States - Eddy worm burrow 2 cm | ecosystem: Environmental > Aquatic > Marine > Coastal > Sediment | place: USA: Maine...
ACCGCCACTCCGATCCCCCGCACGCTTGCCATGACCGCTTATGCCGGGCTGGAGACTTCGGTGATCGATGAGCTGCCCCCGGGCCGTAAGCCGGTGACCACCGTGGTTATTTCCAACGAACGCCGCCACGAAGTCATTTCACGCGTGGCCCGCGCCTGCGCTGAAGGCCAGCAGGCCTACTGGGTGTGTACGCTGATCGAGGAATCGGACAGCGTGCAGGCGCAGGCCGCCGAGCAGGTCGCCAGGGAATTGATGGCTGGACTGGAAGGGGTCACCGTCGGGCTGGTTCACGGGCGCATGAAACCCGCCGAAAAGCAGGTCGTGATGGATCGCTTCAAACGCGGAGCGATGCAGTTACTGGTAGCCACCACGGTGATCGAAGTCGGCGTCGACGTGCCCAACGCCTCATTGATGATCATTGAAAATGCAGAGCGCCTGGGGTTGGCCCAATTGCACCAGCTCCGGGGCCGGGTCGGTCGTGGGGGGCAGCAGGCCGCCTGCGTGCTCCTTTACAGCCCCCCCATAGGACAGCTGGCCAGGGAGCGTCTCAACATCCTGCGCGAAACTTCGGACGGTTTCCGCATTGCTGAGAAAGACCTGGAACTACGCGGCCCCGGTGAAGTGCTCGGCACCCGGCAGACCGGCATGCTGCAATTTCGTGTGGCCGACCTGGCCCGTGACCAGGAATTGCTTGACCGAATTCCCCCGGTTGCCGACCGCTTGCTGAACGGCAATCCCAAGCGGGTTGAGAAGCTGATTCGGCGCTGGATCGGTGATGCCGCGCGCTACGCGGGCGTATGAGGAATCTCGCTTACCTGCGCCGCCTTTGGCGATAGGCGGTTGCACGGGCAACGGCTTCGCGCGACCGGTCTGGCCCCGGAGGCTCGAGATCGCTCTAATTCCCGGCCAGCGATAACGACTCAATTTCGACGCGCGCCTGTTCCAGGTCGTCACGTATGCGCTGCATCAGGCTGACGAATTCCGGCTGCCCGCGCAGCGGTTCAAGCCGCCCGTCTATGTCCATGACCCATTGCTCGCGGAAACCCCGCTCATAAGCTTCCTGGAGCTTTTGCAGAGCCCGGGCGGGCTCACTGCGCATGGCCAACAATACGGCTTCATTGTAGTAAATGCCGGAATCGTCGACGCCATTCAGGCGACCGCGCTGAATTCTCCGCTCGGCAGCGGCGAGCTGTCTCTGCGCCTCCTCGTCGTCCCCGAGTTTGCTTGAGGCCAGCGACGCGAGCATCACCGCGGTGATGTCATCACTGCTGTATTGGGCCTGGTCGCTGTCATTGATCGCAGCCGTCAGTAGGCGCCGCGCCTCAGGAAAATCGCTGCGCACGAGCGCGATCAGCCCCAGCTGAAAATTGAAATTGCGTTCGAGAGAAGCCGGGATGCCGGCGCCCATCTGCTGCACCAACTCGCGGACCAGGGACTCGGCCTCTTCGTATCGCTTCGCGACCATCAGGGTCATCCAGTACGCCCCCAGCAGGCTGGAGTTCTGTCCGGAAGTCTCCAGGCCCTTGAGAATCAGACGCTCAGCCTCGTCGGTACTTCCCAGCATGACCCAGGTGCGCGCCAGCGTAGAAATCTCCTCGGGGTTGTCAGGCTCGAGCTGATAGGCCCGGTAGGCCAGCTTCCAACCCTCCACCAGGTCGCCGTTCATCAGCTCCATTTTGGCCAACGAGCTCAACAACAGGGTTGAGTCCGGGTACAGCTTGAGCAGGTCCTGCATCAGGGTCCTGCCCGATACCCATTCACCCCGAATCGACAGGTTTGAGGCGTAGTTCACGACCAGGAGTTCATTCAGGGGGTCCCGCGTCATGGCGTTCTCGAGAACCAGGTGCTCCTCCGGATAACGGCCTTGCGCACCCAGCACACCCGCCAGCCATAATTGAGCCGGGATATAATCCTCGTTCAGCTCCACGGCGTGACGCAATGCCGACTCAGCCGCGTCGAACTGACCGATTTGCCAGCGCGCCAGGCCCAGCGCCGCAAAGGCCTCGGCCGAGGCCGGGTCGATGGCAAGCGCCTTGTCGATCATGTCCTGGGCTTTCTCGGTTGCCTTCATGGTCGAGATGTTTCCGTACAGGGAAAGCAGCAACCAACTGTCGGCCATTGCCGCATAGGCGGGAGCGAACCGTGCATCGTGTTCGAGCGCCGCGGCGAACATCTCGATCGCTTTCTGCAATTCGGCCGGCGTTCGCCGCCACCAGTGCAGGCGTCCGGTTCGGTAAGCCTGCGCCGCCGCCAGACTGTCCGTGCGCGCAGCCGGCTTGGTTTCGAGCCCGCTGAATGATTCCACCAACGCGGAAGCAATATTATTCGCAACTTCGTCCTGTATGGCGAACACGTCCGTCACTTCCCGATCGTAAAATTTGGACCAAATGTGAAAACCGTCCTCGACGTTGATGAGCTGGGCGGTGAGGCGGATGCGATCGCCCGATTTGCGCACGCTGCCCTCGAGAATGGTCCGCACGTTCAGCAAACGACCGATCTGGCGAATGTCATCGAGGCTGTTGCGAAAGGCGAACGAAGACGTGCGGGCCGCCACGTGCAAACCTTCGACCTGCGCCAGCAGGTTCAGGATCTCCTCGGAAATCCCATCGGCCACATGGCCCTGGTTGCCCTCAGCAGAAAGATCAGCAAAAGGCAGCACCGCGATTGAGTTCTCCGGAGCCGAAAAGTCGCGGTCGACGGCAGCCTGCTCCACGACCTGTGACTCGAACACCCCCGAGTAATACTGATAAAAAATCACGGCCAGTCCGGCCATGGCGAGCAGCATGAAGCTGAAGAGAAAAGCACTTTGTGGTCGGGTCAAAAGACCGCCGCCGGTGGTGCGGTGTATCCCGTCCGACCGCACCTCCAGGTGCCAGGCCAACAGAAATACCAGCGGAAACCCCAGGATGACCACGAGCACGACCAGCGTGGGCAGCCAATCCGGCAGCCGCAATGGCTCCACCGCAGCATCCATCAGCTGCAGCAGCACGAACACGCCCACCGCGTAAGCGCCTACCGTCCGCAGGACCTTGCGCCGGTTCAGTTCGGCCAGCGTTGCCCCGATAAATGAATGCCGTTCGCTCATGATTTACGGCTGTTGCCTCGCGAATCTCTCCTGCACCATCAAATAATAGACGCACCGAGGCGCCGTTTAGTTTCTAAAAGCGTCAACGGTTCACCGCAACGATGGTTCACAAGGCCTTTTCTCCCTCCTCGCCGGTACGGATCCGGATCGCCTGGTCCAGCGTGTGGACGAAGATCTTGCCATCGCCAATCCGGCCGGAGGCCGCGGAGTCGGCAATGGCCTCCACGACCGCGTCCACGCGATCGTCCGGCACCGCCACTTCGAGTTTCAGCTTGGGCAGAAAATCAACGACGTACTCGGCACCGCGATACAGCTCGGTGTGGCCCTTCTGGCGCCCGAAGCCGCGGACTTCCGTGACCGTCATGCCCTGTATCCCCGCTTCAGCGATCGCGTCCCGTACATCGTCGAGCTTGAATGGCTTTATGATCGCCGTGATCATCTTCATCGAAGGTTTCCTTGTGCAAGGTGGATCGATTGACTTTAATGCGAGCATAATCGAGTCGCAAGCCATTCCAACGGTAACCGGGGTTAAACCATGCTGGATTTCAAGATGATCGATGAACTGACGCGCAAACTGGCCGATTCCCTGCCGCCCGGCGCCGCACAGACCAAGGAAGAATTCGAGCGCCGCTTTCGTTCCGTGCTGACCAGCGCTTTCGAACGCATGAACCTGGTCAGTCGCGAAGAATTCGACGCGCGCTGCGCCGAGTTGGAACAGACCCGGGAGACACTCTCGGCACTACAGCAACGACTGGACCAGTTGGAGTCCAGGTAGGCCTGTAGTATTTCCTACAAGGCACCGGGCCGGTCAACGACTGCCCGGGTCCGTCATTCGAGACGATACTGCCCGCATGAGTCTCGCCCGGATCTACAGCCGTGCGGGAGTGGGCGTGACCGCTCCGCTGGTGACCGTTGAAGTGCACAGCGGAGGTGGCTTGGCCCGCGTTTCAATGGTGGGGCTTCCCGAAACAGCTGTCCGCGAGGCAAAGGACCGGGTCAAGGCGGCCTTGCTCAACTGCGGGTTCGCCTTTCCGCCCGGTCACATCACGATTTCGCTGGCGCCCGCCGACCTGCCCAAGGAAGGCGGCCGCTTCGACTTGCCGATCGCCCTTGGCATACTCGCCGCTTCGGCGCAGCTGGACGACCGGCGCCTGGGCGAATACGAATTCATCGGGGAGCTGTCTCTGGGCGGCGAACTGAATCCGGTCAAGGGCGTACTACCCGTGGCGATCGAGGCCCGGCGGGCCGGCCGCAAACTCGTAGTGCCCGCCGCCAATGGAGCGGAAGCAGCCCTGTCGCGCGGTGGGCGGCAATACGCTGCAGCCAGCCTGCTGACCGTCGTTGCCGGTTTGGAGGGGCGAGACCCGATGCCGGCCGCCCGGCTGCAGACCGGTGCGGAGGAGCGGATCGGTACACCACGCGACTCTCCGCCCGGCGATGACCCGGACCTGGGCGATGTCCTTGGCCAACACATCGCCCGCCGAGCCCTGGAAGTCGCCGCAGCCGGCGGGCACAATCTGCTGTTGAGCGGGCCGCCCGGTACCGGCAAGACCATGTTGGCCTCGCGGCTTCCGGGCATTCTTCCGCCACTCACGGAGCAGGAGGCGCTGGCCGCTGCCGCAGTCGCGTCCGTCAGCCGAATCGGCCTGGACATCAGCCGCTGGCGCGTGCGCAGTTTTCGCGCACCACATCATACGGCCAGCAGCGCCGCCCTGGTGGGTGGAGGCTCCAAACCCCGGCCCGGCGAAGTGTCGCTGGCGCACCACGGTGTGCTGTTTCTCGATGAGCTGCCCGAATTCAGCCGCCATGTGCTCGAAGTGCTGCGCGAACCCCTGGAATCGGGGCACATCGTTATCGCGCGTGCAGCAGGTCATGCCGTGTTTCCAGCCCAGGTCCAACTTGTAGCGGCAATGAACCCCTGCCCCTGCGGCTATGCTGGCGACAAGAGCGGCCGCTGCCATTGCACGGCCGAACAGATACAGCGCTACCGTGGGAGGATTTCGGGCCCATTGCTGGATCGCATCGATCTGCAGGTCGAGATCACTCGGCCTGAGCGCTTGCTCCGCGACGGCTGCGATCCGAAGCCCGAACGCAGCGCCGAGGTCCGTCGGCGGGTCATCGCGGCGCGCGAGCTTCAGTTGCGGCGCGCCGGCAAGCCCAACGCACTGCTCAGCCATGCCGCGGTGAGGGCCCACTGCAAACTGGATGTCGGTCTGCGCCAGTTTCTCGAAGACGCGGCCCGGCGGACCGGTCTGTCAGCACGGGGCTGCCAGCGAGTCCTGAAGGTGGCCCGCACCATCGCTGACCTGGATGGTGAGCCGGCACTGCGGGGCGAGCACCTGGCCGAAGCGCTCTCGTACCGCGGAATCGATTGCGGGAGCAGCGAGGAATGATATGCTGTTGGGCGCCCATGCAGAAGCCCCTGAAAACCCTTATTGTTGACGATGAAACACGCGCGCGGCGAAGTCTGAGGACACGCCTGGTAGAGGCCCCCGACCTCGAGATCGTTGCGGAAGCGCGCGATGGTCACGAGGCCCTCGAACTCATTCGTCGCCACCATCCCGAACTGGTGTTTCTCGACGTCCAGATGCCGGGCGTGGATGGATTCGACGTGCTGCGCGCACTGAAACCCAGAGAATTACCCGCCATCATCTTTGTCACGATGTCTGACGATTACGCCACCAGGGCATTCGAAACCCACACCCTCGATTATCTGCTCAAGCCCATCAGTGATTCCGCCCTCAGGGATGCGCTGGCCGGCGCGCGCAAGATTCGTGACAAGAAGCACGCGGCTAACCACAGGAAGCGCCTGCTCGGACTGGTACGGGACATCACGGGGCGTGCGCCGCGCCGACCCCGAGCCGCGAAGAACCGTGGGGCCGGCGCACGGAGAAGCGGGAAGTCACCTCGATTGGCTATTCGCGACGGCGGTCGCACGACCTGGGTCAGACAGCAAGACATCGAATGGATCGATGCCGCCGGCGACTACATGTGCGTGCATGCAAGCGGCGAAACCCTCATCATGCGGACGACCATGAAACACCTGGAACAGGCACTGAACCCTTCGATTCTGCAGCGCATACACCGCTCGACGATCGTCAATATCAAGCAAGTAAAGGCTTTGGAGCCACACATGAATGGCGAGTATTTCCTGACCTTGGCCAGCGGTCACAGAGTCAAGCTGTCGCGGTCGTACAAAGACAAGCTCGCCCATTTCGCCTGAAACTGCTCCACGCGCCGGCCCGGAAGCGCTAGCGCCCGTGATCCAGCCAGAACTCGATGCCCTGCGTGTTCAAAATCACATCACCCCGGAACAGTTCTCGCAGTGCGGCGTCTGCCATGTCGACGCCGTGTCGACGAGCCCTCTCGACCAGCCAGGACATCATGGCCTGTTCGATCCGCTCGCGGCGTGATTCGTGGGTCGCAAAGGTCTCGCCCCACTCGGCAAATACCGCGACCCCGGCCCGCATGTCCGCTGCCAGGCGAGGCAACTCATCCACCCGTCCAAAGTGGGTCAGGTACATGCATTCCGGTTCGCGCGACATCAGGCGGTCGATCGACTCGAGCAGGGCTGGCGGGTCGAACTGGATCGGCGTGGTCGTCGGAAATATGAACGCGCCCTTTTCCGTGTCTGTTTCCCGGTAGGAGATGCCGAAAGTGTCGCCGCTGAACCAGCCGCGGCTGGCCTCATCCCAGACACAGAAGTGGTGGCGCGCATGCCCCGGCGTGTCCATGAATTCCAGTCTGCGCCCGGCAACCTGCAAACTGCCGCCATCTTCCATCACCAGAATCCGATCCTCCGGCACCGGCTGCAAAGGCCCATGCTGGGCCTCGTATTCCTCGTCGCCATAAACCGCACGAGCGCTGGCTTCGAGGCGCGAAGGATCGATCATGTGGCGTGCGCCACGGGGGTGCACCACCAGCCTGGCATTGGGCAGCCGTTGCATGAGGCTGCCGGCGCCGCCGGCATGATCAAGATGAACGTGGGTCACGATGACGTGGCTGACCTCCTCCACCCGGCGCCCCCGGTGGGCAATCACGGCGAGGATACGCTCCGTGCTGAAATTGTTGCCGGTTTCCACGACGGCCAGCTCGGTTGCCGTATCGAGCAGGTAGCAAGCAGTCATCTGCGGGCGCACCATGCCGCTGTCCATGGCCACGATTCCATCCGCATACTCCAGCGCCGTAATGCACTGCTTCATGTTTACCTCCGCGATTCCGGCCGTTGACCTGATGAGCTCCATTTTCAACCGATAGGAGGGGTAACGCAAAGAACCGACAAGTGACCGAGAACAGGCGGGCAAGCAGGAAAGCCAAAATCTTAATACAATATGTGCCTTTGGCAGCATTTATGGAGCATGGTCGTGGACGATCAGGAAAAACACCGGTACTGCACCAACAAGTTCATTGAACTGGCAAACCAGATGAAGGACGAAAAGATCGACCCGTCACTGGTTTCGGGATCACTGATGACCGCGTCGGGAATCTACGCCACCTTCGTCGCCGCTGGTAACCAGGGTGCCCTGGAGCCAAGCGGAGTGGATAAAGTCGTGGCGCTCTACCGGCGCACGCTCGAACATCACCAGGACGTCAAGAAAACCCATTCGAAACAGAACGAGAGCTGAAAGCGACCGAGTCATGATGGACATGCGCGTCCCCCTCAAGATCGCCGCGCCGGTTCCCGTGCTGGACGGCTTGCAGCGCCCCTTGCGTGAACTCCGCGTGTCGGTCATCGACCGCTGTAATTTTCGCTGCAGCTACTGCATGCCGGCCGAGTCGCTGCAGGGACGTGGTGTATTCCTGCCCCTGGAAAGACTCCTGACCGACCACGAAATCGAAACCCTCGTGCGAGCGTTTGTGCACCTCGGCGTCCACAAATTACGCATTACCGGTGGCGAGCCACTGCTCCGACCGGGGCTGCCTGCGTTGATCCAGCAACTCGCTGCCATCCGCGGACTGGAGGATATCGCCCTGACCACTAACGGCGTGATGCTGCCGCGACTCGCGGGCGACCTGGCGGCGGCCGGCCTGAGCCGCATCACCGTCAGTCTCGATACGCTGGACGAACAGGTGCTGGCCCGCATGAGCGGCGGTCGGGCCAGGCTCGAAGATATCCTGGCCGGGATAGCGGCGGCTGAATCGGCCGGCTTCGAACGCCTGAAAATCAACACGGTCGTGCAGCGTGGCGTGAATGACCATTCGGTCATGAACCTGCTCGACCACTTTCGTGGCACGCCGCACCGTGTGCGCCTGATTGAATACATGGACGTGGGCAATAGCAACCATTGGAGCGAGCACGATGTCGTTCCGAACTCGCAATGGGTCTCGACGATCGGGCAGCGCTGGCCCATCCGCCCACTGACCTCGGCCAATCCAGCGGAAACCGCCCGGCGCTACGAGTACCTGGACGGACAGGGTGAAATCGGCTTCATCAGCTCGATTTCACAACCGTTCTGCGGTGGCTGCACGCGTGCCCGCGTAACGGCCGACGGCCAGTTCTATACCTGCCTGTTTTCGAACCAGGGCAGCAACCTGATGCCCCTGCTGCGCCATGGTGAAAACCCGCAGGAGCTGCTCGACCGGATCGCCTGCGTTTGGGCGGAGCGCACCGACCGCTACAGCGAAAAACGCGGACAGGCCGTCCGCGAGCGGCCGAAGGTAGAAATGTACCGGCTGGGAGGCTGAGGACGTGAAAGTCGATGTCCGTTATTTTGCCGCCTTCCGCGAAGCAACCGGCATCGCTTCAGAGGCGTTGGAGACCGGCGCTGCCACGGCAGCAGCCTTGTTCGCCGAGTGCGCCAAACGGCACCCGCAACTGCAGTCGCATGCGGCCTCCCTGGTGGCCATAAACGATGAAATGGCTGCATGGGAGCAGCCACTGGCCGACGGCGACGTCGTCTTGTTCTTCCCACCCGTGGCCGGCGGATGAACACGTTCCAGGTCGCCGGGCAAACGATCGACGTCACTGCCTTTCGCAAAGAGCTGTGCGATCCGGGCTGCGGCGCCTATGTGCAATTCGAAGGCTGGGTTCGTGATCATAACGAAGGCCAACAGGTCTTGCGGCTCGAGTATGAAGTCTACGCGCCATTGGCCATCAAGGAAGGACAACGCATCATCGAAGAGGCGATGACGCGCTTTGGATTGAGCCATGCCGCCGCAATCCACCGCAGCGGGGTCCTCAATCTCACCGACATCGCGGTAATCGTCGGCGCGGCTTCCGCCCATCGTGCCGCAGCCTTCGAAGGCTGCCGCTACATCATCGACCAGGTCAAGACGCGGCTACCGATTTGGAAAAAAGAGCACTATGCCAGCGGCGCGGCAGAGTGGGTGAATTGTCAGCGCTGCGCCGAAGCCGCTCATTCTCACGCATGACACTCTGAGCTTTCTTGCATCACGGCGCGCGTGATCCGTCGGGGACGGCAAACCCGATTGAATTCGCCCCTACAGGGCGGCGATGATGGCCTCCGCCTCGGCTGGCAGGCCGTCCGGATGGATCCATGTCCCGCGTTTACCACCTGATTTGTAGAGCAAACGGGTAGGGCCGATTTCCAAGGCCGGATTGACCGGCTTCACCAGGTCCCAGATCGTGAGCAAGGCAACCGAAACGCCGGTGAGCGCCTCCATTTCGACACCGGTTTTCTCGGCGATCTCGGCAACACAGAAGACTTCTACCGCGTGCTCCTGCGGGCGCAGCACACAATGGATCATCACTCGATTCAGGGCAATCGGATGGCACAGGGGGAGCAGTGCGGGCGTCTGCTTGGCAGCCAGGATGCCGGCGATTTCCGCCATCGGCAATGGATTCCCCTTGGGCAATCGTCCGGCGGCCAGCAGCTCGAATGCCTCGGGCCCCAGTCGAATGCGACCGCTGGCAACCGCCGCCCGGCGTGTAACCGGCTTGCCCGATACATCCGCCATCGACCAATTCCTGTCACTGTCACCGCTCATATCATGGCTCCCTACTCCGTGCGCCGCCGGACTGGCCCAAATTGTAGCTGCAGCCGCGGCCCGTGACATGTGTTAGCTCGCCGACAATCACTCAAAACCATAGGACACCATGACCCCGCCGTAGACATTTCGGCCGGGCGCCGGCTCGTAATAGCGACCAAAGGCGGCGTTGAGGCGGATGTTCGACATGTAGCGCTCGTCGAACAGGTTGTTGACGCCGAAATAGGGCTCCAGCGCCCAGCGCCCCGACTGCCAGCGAACTCCGCCGCGGAAGTTGGAGACCAGGTAGTCGCCGGTCTCCACCGTGTTGGCGTTGTCGGCATAAAAATGTCCTGCGTACATGAGGTCCCAGCCGACATAGAGCCCCGATGAATGGGTCCAGTCCAGATCCAGGTTGAACAGGTGCTGCGGGATGCCGGGAAGGCGGTTGCCATCGAAATTCGCCCCGCCCGGCTCGCGGAATTCGTCGAATGTAAAGTCCGACCACGTATACGCAGCACTGGCGACCAGGCCGGGCAGCAGTTCGAGCGCCAACAAGCCTTCGAGGCCCTGGTGGGAAGACCGCCCTGCATTGCGGTAGAAAGACTGGCCGGAGCCCGCCAGCTCGTACGGCACGATTTCATCGCGCACGTCGATATGGAACAGCGCCAGGTCATAGCGGACACGCCCGCTGACCAAACCCTTCAGCCCGACCTCGTAGTTGGTCGCCGTCTGCGATTCGATATCGGGGTTGAAGCCGGTCGGCCCGTATGGATTGGCCAACTCGGTCGTCGCCGGCGGGTCGAATGAAGTGGATACGTTGCCATACAGGCGCAGCGAATCGCGCGCCGCCCAGCTGAGACCGGCCATCGGACTGAACTCGCGAAAGGTGCGCTGACCGGATCCCGAAGCACCGGTCCGGTCCAGCACCCGGTACTCAACTTCGTCAAATCTGGCGCCCAGGGTCAGCGCCAGATGGTCCGTCAAATCCAGGACGTCCTGCACAAAAACCGCCGTCGTCGTGACATCTTCGTCCTGGTCGGTGGTCAGAGCGCCAACCACACCCTGGTTGTTGGCATAGCGGGTGCGATGATCACGCTGCGCATCGTAGTCGAGCCCGATGATTACGCGACCGCTGCGCCCGGCCCAGTTGGTCGACCAGCCATACTGCGCGCCGATGCCGGAGAACTTGCGGTCGAGCGCGACGCTGCCGCCCTGGCCGTTACTGTTTACGTCGAATGGCAGCCGATTGGCAAACTCCCTGCGCACGTAGTAATTGCGCAGCAAGAGTGAGCGACCGGCGCTGAAGGATTTGCGGAAGGCGATCCCCAGCGTTTGCTGGTCCAGGCTCTCGCCCGCGTCGAACTGCAGGTTGCGGGGGGCTGCCTGGCGGGGGTCGTCTGCAACCTCGGCGGCGTTCAGGCCACCCGGGTCATCCGCTCGTGGCGAATCGACCGCGTTGAGCAACAGGGTCAGGCTGCTCGTGCTGTCGAAGTCATAGCGGAACTTGCCATTGAACAGGTCATTCCGGTAGGCGGCATGATCCCGGTAGCCATCCAATGCGGTACTCGAACCATTGACCAGCCAGTTCATGTTGCTCGCCTGCCCGCCAGCCTTGGCCTGCCACTGCCTGAAACCGTATGCGCCCGTGTTGAATCGACCCGACAAAAAAGGTTGCTCGGGCCCGTCCTCGGTCCGCAAGTGGATTACGCCGCCCGACGAAGAGCCGTAGACGGCGGAGAAGGGGCCACGAATGACTTCTATCGCCTGCACCGACCCCAGATCGATTGCATCGACGCTGCCCTGGCCGTCCGGAAGGGTTTGCGGGATGTCGTCGGCAAAAATCCGAATCCCGCGTATGCCAAAATTGGCGCGGGCGCCGAAGCCGCGGATCGCGATGCGCAGATCCTGGGCGAAGTTGTAGCGGTTCTGGAAAAACAGGCCGGGCTGTGCGGCCAAAGCTTCGTCCAGCCCCAACTGCTGACGGGCGCGCTGCACCTGTTCACCGGATACGCTGCCGGCAGCAAAGGGCAGTTCGGCCAGGTCGGTCGGAATGCGCGTGGCGGTCACCGTGATTTCTTCCAACACGCCCGGTGCCACTTCTGCGGCGAGCCCGGTATCGGGCAACTGCAGACACATCGCCAGCAGGCCAAAAACGGCGGCTGAGTCAGTCGATTTCACGGGGTGCGCCTCCTTTCAGGCCTACGACGCCGCGCTCTGCCAGCCACTTTTCAATGACGCTCAACGTCGGCTCGGGATGCCTGGCCCAGGACGCGTGGGCGTTGCCCGGCCAGGTCACCGGCAACCATTCCATATCGCCACGTAGCGTGTGAGCCAGGCTCGCCACCGACTTGCTGGGGGCCATAAAATCTCCTTCGAATCCGATAGCAAGCACCGGCATCGGCGCTGCGGCGGGCAGCGCATCGGCGATGTGGCTGAATGAACCGCTGCGAATGATCCCTGCCCACTCGCGCATCAACGTCCGCGGCTGCGGGCTGCCCAGGCCGAGATACTGACCCGGCACCTGCCCGAACAGATAGCTCAGCGCCGTAACGAGCCAGGCGAAGAAGCGAACCTTGCCGGCGCCCTTGTTGACCCAGTTGCGATAATGGATGTTGCCCGCCGCGAGCGTCACCAGTGCGTCGACGACGACCTCGCCCTGCAGCGTGGCCAGCACCCCGACGTGCCCGCCGAGGCTGTGCCCCAGCAAGATCAGCGGCTTGTTGCCGCAGCGACCCCGGGCCTGTTCGACCAGCGGCGGCAGGTAGCCGCTCACCAGGTCGCGGTAACCGTAGTCGACCCGCCGTGAAGGTCGCGGCCGGCTGGCCCCGCTGCCGGGCAGTTCGGCCAGCAGGACCGAGAACGCCCGGCTGGTGCAGAGCTCCGCGAAAGGCCGATAGTAGCTTGCGGAAGTGCCCATGGCCGGGACCAACACGATCACGGCACGCGCACCGGCGGCCGGATACCAGGCAACTGGAACCTCGAACGGTGGAAACTCCACCACGCTGGCCACGCCCTTCAATTTCAGTACCGTGACGAAACTGCTGAAAC
>Ga0316191_10002654_pt1 | contig 13060 bp, 9 predicted proteins | sample Eddworburr2cm_MG_FD_204928 | JGI IMG/M metagenome (GOLD analysis project Ga0316191, IMG submission 204928) | Coastal sediment microbial communities from Maine, United States - Eddy worm burrow 2 cm | ecosystem: Environmental > Aquatic > Marine > Coastal > Sediment | place: USA: Maine | collected...
TGGCGACGGAAATTACATTTTCGCGCCCGCACATGATGTTGAAGGGGATGTCCCCCTGGCAAATTTATTGACGTTTATTGACATTATCCAAAATCAGACTGGCTATCGTATATAGAGGGCACTCCTTTAGACAGGATTTACGGGATTAACAGGATTTTTTTGGTTTAGTATCGTTTTTTATATCCTGTACATCCTGTTGATCCTGTCAGAAAATGAAAGGTATATTTTGAACCAAAAGATCATAAGATTGGAGAACGACATGGACGGCAGTAAATACACAATCGGCGTTGATTTCGGTACCGAATCGGGCCGGGCAGTTCTGGTGGAAGCAAAGACGGGAAAAGAAATTGCCACATCGGTTTATTCCTACCAAAACGGTGTTATCGATCAGCAGCTGCCGGTCGAAGGCCATCCGATTGCACTCGAGCCTGAATGGGCCCTGCAGGATCCGGAAGACTATATCCGTACCTTCCAAAACACCATACCGGAGGTTCTGGCTCTGGCTGAAATTCAGCCCGAAGCGGTTATTGGCATCGGGATTGACTTCACCGCCTGCACCATGCTCCCGGTTAAAAGCGACGGGACGCCGCTTTGTACCTTGCCGCAATATCGTCGCAATCCGCATTCATGGGTAAAGCTGTGGAAACACCATGCCGCGCAACCTGAAGCAGACAAGATCAATGAAACGGCCCGTCGGATGGGAGAATCCTGGCTTGATCGCTACGGCGGCAAAATATCTTCTGAATGGTTTTTTGCCAAAACGCTGCAAATTCTGGATGAAGCCCCTGACATCTACGATGCGGCCGACCGGCTGATCGAAGCCGCCGACTGGGTTGTCTGGCAACTCACCGGTGTTGAAAAGCGAAATTCGTGCACAGCCGGCTACAAAGCTATGTTCTCCAAAAGGGAAGGGTATCCCCCTGACGATTTTTTCAAGACCCTTGATCCGCGCCTGGAAAAAGTTGTTGAAGAAAAATTGTCACGCGATATTTTTCCGATCGGCGAAAAAGCCGGGGGGTTGACCGCTCAGGCGGCTGGATGGACCCGTCTGACAGAGGGTACGGCGGTGGCCATGGCCAATGTCGATGCCCATGTTTCCGTACCGGCAGCCACCGTCGCCGAACCCGGACGAATGGTAATGATCATGGGAACCAGCATTTGTCACATGGTGCTGAGCGAAGAAGAACGGCGGGTGGAAGGGATGTGCGGGGTGGTCGAAGACGGCATCATTCCCGGTTTGTTTGGTTACGAAGCCGGTCAGTCCGGTGTTGGAGATATTTTCGCCTGGTTTCTGAACAATTGCATTCCGGAGGCGTATTCTATCGAAGCGGGAAAACAAGGGATGAGTGTGCATCAATTGCTGGAAGCTAAAGCCGTCTCCCAAAAACCCGGGCAACATGGCTTGCTGGCGCTTGATTGGTGGAATGGGAATCGATCCGTTCTGGTAGATGCGGCCCTGTCCGGATTAATCATTGGCGCAACCCTGGGCACCAAACCCGAGGATATTTACCGGGCCCTGATCGAGGCCACCGCTTATGGCACCCGGGTTATTATCGAAGCGTTTGAGAGAAACGGTGTCAAAGTGGATGAACTGGTGGCCTGCGGCGGGTTGCCGGAGCAGAACAAAATGTTGATGCAGATTTATGCAGACGTTACCGGACGAAATTTTAAAATATCGTCATCCAAACAAACGCCGGCACTTGGTTCAGCGATGTTCGGCGCTGTGGCTGCCGGAAGCGGGACCGGCGGGTACGATACGATCTTTGACGCTGTGAAGCACATGGCCGGTTTAAAAGAAGAAATATATCGGCCCATCTCTGAAAATCAGAAAATTTACGACCGATTGTATACCGAGTATTTACGTTTACATGATTACTTCGGTCGCGGAGAAAATAATGTGATGAAAACCCTGAAGCAAATACGAAATGAAGCGAGCTCCGGATGACATTATTCCAGGTTTCCAATCTTCCATCATTCAAATCGTGAGCGAAGCGAACTTAGTTTGAAGCGTGATGACACTGATTTCACAAACCCTTGACGCCTTTCATGATATATTCACCACCGATATGGCACCACGCCTTTTTCAGGCACCGGGCCGTGTCAATCTGATCGGGGAACATACCGATTATAACGCCGGCTATGTGCTGCCGGCGGCCATTGATCGTCAGATATTCGTAGCGGCCACAGCCAGAAAGGATTCCAGGATTAACATTTATGCCCATAACTTCAAACAGTGGGATCGATTTCGTATCCAAAATGACCTTGAGAAACTATCCGGCAATCTGTGCGGTAACTATTTTCGGGGCATCGTGTGGGCCTTGCTCCAGCAAGGACGTGAATTGTGCGGCATGGATGCGGTTGTCAGCGGTAATATTCCAATTGGCGCCGGGTTGAGTTCATCGGCCGCCATCGAAGTTGCCGTCGGATTCACGTTGTTGCAACTTTCGGGATCTGAAATCAAGCTGAAGGCTCTGGCACTGGCAGCCCAAAAAGCCGAAAATGATTTTGTGGGAATGCACTGCGGTATTATGGATCAATATATCGCCTGTTTGGGGCAAGCCGATCATGCTCTGCTCATCGATTGTCGTGATCTAAGCTATCAAAACCTGCCATTGCCGCTCGATGCTTCCGTGGTAATTGTGGACAGCGGCGTCCACCGCGGCCTGATGGATATGGAATATAATTCACGGCGCGAAGATTGTGAAAAAGCTGCCAGGCATTTTGGTGTGTCCGTGCTGCGGGATGTCAGCATGGAAGCATTCCGGGAACGTGCCCATGCAATTTCAGCCGTGGTACAGCGCCGAGCACATCATGTGATTTCGGAAAACGACCGAACGCTGGCTGCCGCGAATGCCCTGCGGACGCGGGATTTATCAGCCTTCGGTAAACTGATGACCGCTTCGCACACCAGTTTACGAGATGATTTTGAAGTCAGCTGTCCGGAATTGGATTGGCTGGTTGAGATGGCCCTGGACGTTGAGGGTGTGTATGGCGCCCGTCTGACCGGTGCCGGGTTTGGCGGGTGCATGGTCGCCTTGGTGGAAAAAGAGGCGGTTGATAATTTGACCGAAACCATTGAAACCAACTACACCTCGCTAACCGGTCGACAGGCTTTCATCTATATTTGCCGGGCATCGGCCGGGGTATCGGAAATAGAAATCGAAGAATAATCTGAAGACTTAAACATTATTTGAGTAGTTTCAGATTATACCCGATAAGGGCCAATACCCAGATAAACTAGAAATCACAATATAGAAGCACCACCTGATCTTAAAATTGGGCCAAATAAATTCCAAAGTACAATGTCCAAATCTCAAATAAGATCAACCGCCAATTGTTTGGGATTTTGAATTTCGGTCATTGTGATTTGTTTGGTATTTGTGTTTTGATATTTGAAATTTTAATTGCTGAAAACTAAAACCTTACGTTGCTTACAGAATATTGTCAGATTAAACCCGTTAAGGTCTATTAATTAGGAGGGAGGATATAAAATGTATCTACCACTTGGCACGTTTTCACCCGATGTCAAAATTGCGCTGGTTTCTGCTTCACGAGACTGTTTCCCGCGCGAACTATCTCAAAGCAGAACCGACAAGCTTCTGGCGCAGTGTAAAAAGCGCGATATTTCATTGTTTGTCCCCGAAGGCGATTGCCGGATTATCGAATCTAAAGAGCACGCTTTGGAGGCCGTGCGCCAGATACGGGCCGCCGACTGTGACGGCGTTGTCCTGTTTCTGGGCAATTTTTCGCCGGAAATTGAGGATGCCTTTTTTGTAAAAAAGTTCGCAGGTCCGGTGACCGTGATGGCGGCGGCTGAGGAATCGGCTTCCAACATGGTAGCCGACCGGGGCGATGCGTTGTGCGGAATGCTTTCGGCGATGCTGGCTATAAAAAAACGGGATCTCATGCACAATGTTTTCCTCCCGTCCGATCCGGTGGTCACGGCCGAGCAGGGCGCCCGGGCAATCGACCGGTTTGCTCGCATTATGAAAGTAGTAAAAGGAATCCGCAATGCCACTCTCGGGCTTTTCGGCCCGCGTCCCAGGGATTTTGAAACCTGTAACTATAATATAGCATCCCTCAGTTCACTGGGGCTCGAGATAGAAGAGTTTGGTTTTTTTGATCTCGCCAATGAGGCCCGTCGAGCCATTGCCGAAGCGGATCTGTCCGGTATCATTGCTTCGATGCAGGCAGAAATGAACTCATTGCCTGCCGGGGACTTTGCCGATCGCCTGGCTGCCTATGAACAAGCCGTCCTAAGTTTTCGGGAGCAACTTCAATTGTCCGGCATGACAACCCAGTGCTGGACGGAACAGGAAGAGGTCTTAAAGCACGTGCCATGCTATATAAATGCCCGTATGGCCGCCAGGGGGTTTCCGATTGCCTGTGAAAATGATGCCCATTCCCTGGCTGCGGAACTGATGGGACAATATGCCACCGATCAGAGCGTGACCATCCTTGATTTAAACCACAGCATCCCATCGGATCTGGATGCGATCCTGGCTGACTACCCCCTGCAGGATGTGGTCGGGCTATTTCATTGCGGCAACACAGACCCGAGACGCTTGAAAAACCCGTCCATGAAATTCCAGCTTATCATGAATCGTATGATGGAGTCGGGAGGAAACCCGGATATCACCCGTGGTACCATCGAAGGACAAATTGCAGCGTCACCGATAACGGTTCTGCAGATACATGGTATCGGGGATGCGCTCCAGGCCTATATTCTGGAAGGGGAGTTTCTGGATCTCGATCCCAAAACATTTGGCTGCACCGGCACGGCTTACCTGCCCGGCTTCAGACGGTTTTATCGCCAGGTGTTGCTCGGTCGCTTTCATCATCATGCAGCGGTGGCGTTTGATCATTGCGGCGGGGTTCTTTATGATGCCTTTAAACTTCTGGGGATCGATACGATCTTCACGCCCTTAACCGAAAAACCGCTTTATCCGGGGGAGAACCCTTTTGATGAATCAGCGACCACCGGCAGAGCTGGGGGTATGAGGATGGCCCCTGGAAGGGGCCGGGCCACCTCTGCTGGTGGCCGCTGATTTTTAACCATATTCCGATTGCGATTGGGAGGAACGCACACGATGGAATTAAACGAATTAAAAGAGTCAGTCTATCAAGCCAATATGGCGCTCAATGAAAGCGGTCTTGTCCTGTTTACTTTCGGTAATGTCTCCGGTGTTGATCGTGAGCGAAAAATGATGGTGATCAAACCCAGCGGTGTACCCTATGATTCCCTCACACCTGATAAGATGGTTTGCGTCTCCCTTGAAACGGGCCGGGTGGTGGACAGCGATTTGAATCCTTCTTCAGATACCGACACCCATCTGGAAATCTACCGGGCCTTTCGCAACAGTGGTGGAATTGCGCATAGCCACTCTGAATTCGCCACGTCTTGCGCCCAGGCCCGCGTTGCGATCCGATGTATGGGAACGACCCATGCAGATTATTTTTGCGGAGACATCCCGGTCACGCGCGAACTAACGCCCGCAGAAACAATCGAGAATTACGAGAGGAATACCGGGCTGGTCATTGTGGAGACTTTTCGCAGGTTAAATGCATCCGAAATCCCGGCCGTGCTCGTTGCCAATCATGGGCCCTTTGTCTGGGGACCCAATCCCCGGGATGCCGTCCACAATGCAATAATTGTTGAATCTCTGGCAAAAATGGAAATTCATACCAAAGCGCTGAATCCGAAAGCGCCCCGACCGCCGCAGTATCAGGTGGAGAAACACTACCGTCGTAAACACGGCGGGGGTGCCTATTATGGACAACTAAAAAAGTGATACATCATATATCACATTAATAAATTTATTTAATCATTTGAAATTATGGATATTACAAAACAGCCTTTTGGACAAACCGACGCTATGAAGTGGTTGGATCTTTATAAATTGACCAATCTGAATGGGATGGAGGTCAGGCTTACCAACTACGGTGCAACGCTGGTTGCGGTCACCGTTGCAGACCGCAATGGCAACCTGGAGGATGTCATATTGGGATATGATTCCCTGGCGGACTATATCAACGGATCCAATTATTTTGGCTGTATCGCCGGTCGTTATGCCAACCGAATCGCCGGCGGCCGATTTAAGTTGAATGAGGTCCCATATCATCTGGCTCAAAATGACGGCGGAAATCATCTGCACGGTGGAGTTCAGGGCTTTGGCAAGGCGGTATGGCAAGCACGGGAGTTGGAAAATGATGATAGCCTTGGTTTAGAATTGACGTATCTAAGCCAAGACGGCGAAGAGGGCTATCCTGGAAATTTGTCGGTCACCGTAATTTATACCTTAACGAATAGAAACGAACTCAGAATCGATTACAACGCCACAACCGATAAACCGACGGTAGTAAATTTAACGAACCACGCTTATTTTAACCTGGCCGGTTCCGGTGATATTTTTGATCACGAATTGATGATCAACGCGGATCGGTTTACGCCGGTCGACTCTTCACTGATACCCACCGGTGAATTACGATCCGTAAAAGACACTCCCCTCGACTTTACCCAACCCATGGCCATCGGAGCCCGCATTGACCAGGACAACGAACAGCTGTTAATCGCAAAAGGGTACGACCACAATTGGGTTTTAAACAAGGATGCTGACGGCCCGTGTCTGGCTGCCAGGGCCTTTGAACGAAATTCCGGTCGAACCCTGGAAGTCTATACGACCCAACCCGGCATTCAGTTTTATTCCGGCAACTTTATGGAAAACGGGATTGCCGGCAAAGCCGGACAAGTCTACCATCATCGGGGTGGCTTCTGCCTGGAGACCCAGCACTTTCCAGATTCTCCGAACCAGCCGAATTTTCCTTCCACGATCCTTGATCCCGGGGCGATATATGAGCACACAACCATTTATAGGTTTTCCACCGCCGGAGGGCCGCCGGTCTGATCAAGAAAGTAACTTCGATATTGGCCACAGAATCACACAGAAAAACACAGACATAACAAAACGGTTTCGTTGAGCGTATGGCGCGTGAAACGGAGTAAGAAGAATGACGAATGTCGAATTCCGGGTCCTCCGAAAATTCTTTTGCCTCATTTTCATATCATCTTAGTGGCATGAAACATGCAATCCTCATCCCAAAAGTCTTGAATACATCATCCAATCTTTGCTGAAGATAGTGGCGTTTTATTGTTGCGATTCGCTCCGAGCTATGAATGTCGACTAATTAAATGTCCTGCAGCTGTCAAAATATTGACTGAAGTGAATCGATGGCCTGAGCGGATGAATAAGACCATTGCAGAAGGAAAGTTGATGAGAATCAAATATGTCGGCTCCCAAAATTTCATGTTCGTTCTCGCCATATGGATGCTCTTATGCTGGGTATTCGGCGCAAGTGCTGCTGAAAAATGGGATGCAAAGACCACTGCTAGAGTCAACCTGAGAAGAAATCCGAGCTCAAACGGCGTCATACTGAGTATCGTCCCCAAGGGTTACAGCGTCAGGATAATGGAGAAACAAGGACTTTGGTGCAAGATTGATGTCGAAGGAGACATCCACGGCAAGGGTTGGGTGTATGCAGAATATCTAGAGAAAATTTTGTCAATAGTGCCGGAAGCAGAAACCAACTTGCAAACAGCGGCGGTTGAGATGTCATTTGGGAAACGAATAGAGAAGATCAATCCCGCAAACCCAGCGTCAAGCGTCCGGACCCCAGATGAGAAGCAAACGCCGTTGCATACACCCCTGCCGGAAAAAGCTTTGCGGGTTGATGCCATAAAACAGCCATCTATGTACGAAGAATTTCCGCCCGGCAGAGATAAATCGGGGGCCCTGTCACGGGTGAAAATCCCCACGGCCGGCGAGCTCCCACATGCTGCGTCCGCTCAAGCGTCACCTGACGAACCAACTGAAGATGAGAAAGAAAAGCCGCTCGGTACGATCAAATCTGAGAAAGTCCCAATGACCGGCAGCCAACAACAACCATCGACGCAAAATGAATTGCAGGATATGCAACCTAAGTCGACCGCCGTATCGTCCATGGAAAGCCCCATTGTCGGAAAAGCGATTCATGTGGCTCCTGTGCAACCGCCACAAGCCGGCACCAAAAGTCATCCCCCCGGGGTGATTAAAAAAGCATTTTCAGAGAATCCGATTCAGGGCGATTCAATTGCCCGCCTTACGGATATCCCGGTTGAGAAGAAAGAACCGGCCACAGCAGAGCAATCAATACCTCGCGGACTCAAAGAGAGGGCGGTGTCCAATACGCCTGCGGTCGAGGAAACTGCAAAGCGGGAAATCGGGGTGTCCTATAAGCGGAGGTCGGTAGCCAATCAGGAATCCATGGGACTGGTTGAACTTGTGTTAAAATTGATGTCGATCGCACTGACTGCTCTCGTCATTCTGTTTCTCCACAGAGCGAATAAAATTGCAGCAAGTCACCACGAGGCCTTAATGCAATTCCAGAACAGGTCGGACAGTTTTTAGGCTAAAGATCTTAAAATCCATGGGGTAGCAGCAAACCCGTATCAGTATAACCGCGAAAGCCTAATGAACCAGGATCAGCTGTAGATGCTTGCTTTATGTAAGGTGGGAATGGTGAATATTGGCACTTTATTTTATTTCGAAATTTGAATGTATTGAACAATCGTGTAAATTAAAACACTCGCTGATAAAAAGGCTGTTATGCATGCAGCTATAGCAGAAACCGTTCCCCACTTTGCCGACAGGGCATCTTGATTTGGTCTTATCTTTGGTTTATGAGTTTTTTCTCTATTTTGGATGCTTTTCTTCTTTTTCTTACTCAATATTTACCTCATTTAAATAGCCATTAAATTTATTTCACAGGTCTTTCAGCCACTTTTGGTTTCTATCCTTATTTGGATTTTTGGTATATACTACAATATATGGTATAGTGTCAAGGCAATGGTACTTTCTATGGTGTGTAAAATTGTAATTTACGAAAATATTAAATTGAGTGCCCGAAATGAAATCCTTTTTAGATAAAAAAATCAGCCGGCGATCATTCATAAAGAATAGTTTTCGCCTATCGGTGATAGCCTCATTGGGAATCGGTTATGAAAGTCGTAACAATCTAAAAACAGAGCACGTTCGCCTTGGCTTCACCAATCTCCCGTCTTCATTTCACGGCTTTCGAATCATACAAATATCAGACCTGCACGCGAGCTTCTGGGTGGGCAGGGATTATTTGATGGAGGTGGTGAAGGAAATCAACCAACTGGAAAAGGACCTGGTGGTCATCAGCGGGGATATAATAACCGGCTCGGTAAACAACTTCTGGAAGCGATGGATTCCCAGGATTAAGCGTGACTATATTTCAATGGTTGTTGAGGTTTTGGGAAATTTGAACGGGGGAGACAAAGTAGCGGTGCTGGGAAATCACGACCAGTGGGACGGTAGGAAGACCGAGTTGCGCCTGGTCAGTGAGTTGGAAAACGTCGGTATTCGGGTATTGCGCAACAGTTCCATAAAGCTAAGCCGCGGCCTATCAGACCTGTACGTCGCCGGTACGGACGACTATTGGGTTTCATGTGATATTGAAAAAGCTTTGCACAGTATCCCGCCAGATGAATTCAAAATACTACTTTGCCACAACCCCGATGTGAGGGAGGACATAAACAACGAAACAAAAATAGACCTAACCCTTTGTGGTCACACCCATGGCGGGCAAGTGGCGATTCCGCTCATTTCCCATCACTTTATTCCCATCAAAGATCCCGTTCGCTATCAGGCCGGACTGATCAAAGAACCTTATGGATACACCTATGTCAACCGCGGAATCGGAACCCTTGTGTTTCCCCTTCGGATCGCGGCCCCGCCGGAGATAACCTATTTTACCCTACAAAAAGATGGTTCGGACAAATTAACAGCGAAGATTTGAGAAAATTATTACAAGTATATGAAAAGGATGATCCGAGCGATAAAAAATTGGCTTTTTTTGCGGCGGGAGAAACAAAACATCCTGAAAAATTGGTACAAAGCGGATAGGCGGATCAGGATGTCTATTAGAATAAGTGGTAATTCCGGGAAGGTAGGTGGTCGGGACGGCTGGATTTGAACCAGCGACCCCAGCGTCCCGAACGCTGTGCTCTACCAGACTGAGCCACGTCCCGACTTAGGTTGCCTTGTTTATTCTTTTTCTTTTAAATTGTCAATTAAAAAAGTATTCGAAGTTGAGTTAGAATTCGAAAGGTTAATGGCCCGTGGTTAGTAGTCTGTTGGGCGCTTTGTATCAATCGCATGATTTTTGTGACAAATTTCAACGGACAACGAACAACTCACAACATACATAAGCGTCAGTTCCTGATCATATCGATTAATTAGATTTCTCGACGTTCTTAGAAATGGTTGTGCTATTTGACGAAAACCGGACGCTTATAAAAACGGATTTTTCAAAATAATCGTCTGTACTCTGTCCGGCCCGACAGATATGATGTCTATGGGCGTTTGCGTGAGTTCGTTGATGCGATCAAGATAATTTCTAACGTTTACGGGAAAATCCTCCAGTTTCTTTATGTCGGAAATGTCTTCCGACCAGCCCGGTAGGGTTTCATAGACCGGTTTGCATTCCGCCAAGACATTGAGACTCGCCGGAAAATGTTCTAACACTTGCTCCTGGTACTCATATCCGGTGCAGATTTTCAACTCTTTCAGACCATCGAGTACGTCCAGTTTGGTGATGGCCAGGCCGGTGAGACCGTTGAGACGGGCGGAGTTTCGCAGTATGACGGTGTCCAGCCAGCCGCAGCGACGTCTTCTTCCGGTGGTGGCACCGAATTCGGCACCCTTTTTTTGGATGGCGTCACCGATATCATCAAATAATTCAGCAGTGAAGGGGCCTTGGCCCACCCGGGTGGTGTAGGCTTTGGCAATACCAATCACCGAATCGATTTTTTTGGGGCCGACCCCCGCGCCGCAGCAGGCGTTTCCGGCCAGTGTATTCGAAGAGGTCACAAAAGGGTAGGTGCCATGATCTATGTCCAGATGGGTTCCTTGGGCACCTTCAAACAGGACTTGCCGTCCGGTATTAATAGCGTCGTTTATGACCACTGAAGTATTGGTGACATGGGGTGCCAGCCGCTGGGCATAGGCGTAATACTCCTCGATAATTTCCGTCGCATCCAGGGTTTCGGCGGAAAGGTAATTTTTTAGGTAGAAATTTTTTTCATCCAGGATGGTTTTAACCTTTTCACCGAAAACCTCCGGGTCCAGCAAGTCCACAAAGCGTATCCCTCGGCGGGTGGCCTTGTCCTCGTAAGCCGGACCGATGCCACGTCCGGTGGTCCCAATTTTTTTATCCCCCTTAAATTTTTCCCGAGCATTATCGACCTGCCGGTGGTAAGGCATGATCAGGTGGGCTTTTTCGCAGATCTTAAGAATTTGGGGGCCTATATCGACGCCTCTTGCGCTCAAGCCGTCTATTTCTTTGAGTAAAACGGCAGGGTCGACCACAACCCCGTTGCCGATAATGCAGGTTTTATCCTGTAAAATGCCAGATGGAATCAGATGACAGATAAATTGTTCACCTCCGACTACCATGGTATGCCCGGCATTGTTTCCACCTTGAAAGCGAACCACCATATCAGCGTTTTCGGCCAGCAGATCAACAATTTTGCCTTTGCCTTCATCCCCCCATTGGGTTCCGACGATGATTACATTTGCCACAACGCTATCTCCTTTGTAATTGGCTACTCCGGTTAAATATTTAATCGCGTCTTTTTCGAAAAAAATCCTGCATCAGTCGACGACAGTCATCCGCGCATACATCGGCGACAATTTCAACACGGTGATTGAGTCGATCATCTTCCGCATAATTATACAGTGATCCTGCCGCTCCCCACTTGGGATCAGTTGCACCAAAAACGAGCCGTGATATCCTGGCGTGCACGATGGCCCCCATGCACATAATGCACGGCTCGACGGTAACATAAAGCGTTGTATTAAGCAATCTGTAGTTGTTGATCTCCAACGCGGCTTTTCGCAGCGCCAGTATTTCAGCATGGGCGGTCGGGTCAACCCGTTTAATGGTCTGATTGTGAGCGGCCGCTATAATTTCCCCGTTTCCAGAAACGACGATTGTACCCACCGGAACTTCACCAATTTGTCCGGCTTTTTTCGCCTCCTGAAGGGCAATTTCCATGAAATCTTCGTGGGTATCCACCATGATTTTCATTAACCTTGCGCCCTACGCCCTGTGCCTTGTTCCTTTTGCTATCTTGAGTATCCAGTAGCGAGCATCAAGCATCTATCGTTCAGAATCCAGCATCGAGTATCCAGGAACCAGTATCCAGAAACGATCAACAAATCCATTGACAACCAAACCACTTTAGCTTATGTTCCACTCAAATTTCAAATCATTTTTCCATGCGCCAGTAGCTCAGCCCGGATAGAGCGCCGGACTACGAATCCGTAGGCCGCAGGTTCAAATCCTGCCTGGCGCACCATGAAATTAAATAAGTCGGGGAGATCACCAAACCTCGACTTTTTTATTTTAGCGATACCGCCAGGATTCGAACCAAGTCGGCAGGTTGAGCGTCAGCGAAGTCCCGCTGCTTTTCAGGCGCGATTCAAATCCTGCCCCATAATCGGGATCTTGCATCTTGCTTTAATAAATTGCGGAGCAGAACGGGCGCACCAGTAATTTTAAGGGTTTGCAGATATAATTCTGCGACCCTTTTTCTGCTCTTCCAAGCCGCCTCGCTTGACCGGGATCAACCGGGTTGTCCGACGTCTGTATCTGTTTTTCGCCTTGCCGATCATGATTTTTCAATTTTCATAGTGGGGTGATTGCCCGGTAGATATGGAGCAGATCCCTTTCCCAGTTGATACCATCCGATTTTTTTGGTCTCACGCCGTTCCTTTTAAGTCGTCAAGACGCTAATTAAATCTTATCAATTCCTTATTTTTTTTATGTCATTGGATTTCTTCCAAATTCTCTGGTATGATACAAACGATATGGAAAAGCGAACCGAAGAGTGGCTAAAACAATCCGATTATGACATGGACACGGCGCTCTATATGTATGAAGGCGGCCGCTTTATCTATGCCGTTTTTATGTGCCACCTCGCAGTCGAAAAAACACT
>Ga0316191_10002656_pt1 | contig 13055 bp, 15 predicted proteins | sample Eddworburr2cm_MG_FD_204928 | JGI IMG/M metagenome (GOLD analysis project Ga0316191, IMG submission 204928) | Coastal sediment microbial communities from Maine, United States - Eddy worm burrow 2 cm | ecosystem: Environmental > Aquatic > Marine > Coastal > Sediment | place: USA: Maine...
CCTAGTGAATTATATGGTCCAACAGGTCCAGAAGCAACACAATCTCAAGCATTTACATTCTTAGTACGTGACCAACGTTTAGGTGCTAATGTTTCATCAGCACAAGGTCCAACTGGGTTAGGTAAATACTTAATGCGTTCACCAAGTGGAGAAATTATCTTCGGTGGTGAAACTATGCGTTTCTGGGATTTACGTGCACCATGGGTTGAACCATTTCGTGGTCCAAATGGTTTAGATATTAACAAAATCAAAAATGATATCCAACCTTGGCAAGAACGTCGTGCAGCAGAATACATGACTCACGCACCTTTAGGTTCACTTAACTCTGTAGGTGGTGTAGCAACTGAAATTAACTCAGTTAACTATGTTTCTCCTCGTTCATGGTTATGTTGTTCACACTTCTTCTTAGCATTCTTCTTCTTAGTAGGTCACTGGTGGCACTCAGGTCGTGCTCGTGCTGCTGCGGCTGGCTTCGAAAAAGGTATTAACCGTGCTAATGAACCTGTATTATCAATGCGTCCTATTGATTAATTCTATCTTTATTTACCTAACTTTTCAGTTAGGTAAATATTTTTTTTTATTTTATTTTAATGCACTAGAAAACTATAAACTATGACAAATCATAAATATAAAAAGGTAAAAACTGTAACCAATTTGATGACGAATTCGACTTTTTTAAAAAATAGTTCTACCTGTTCACTCTTTCCAATTGCTTTATAAGCCACGCCAATAGTGGTTTTTTAACTTTTGTTATGTTTTCTAATTTAGGACCAACAGAAAGTTTATAAGTCTCTGTAATGTTTATTGGTAATTGATGGCCAAACGTCACATTTTCAGCGAAACCGATTATTCGATTTACAGTCCATTCCACACAGCGTATTGGAAGCGCTGTTCCAAATTTTGCTCCGCTTACAATAAGTTTTGTTTTAGGCATACTATTTGGTATATAATTTTCCACTGTTGAAAGGAAAGGACTACCAGACTAACTAAAAAGCTACAATCCCACACATTATAAACCCAGCAGCTACAGCATTAAGAGTATTCATATTAAGAAGATTGTATAAATTAATACCATTGAAACCAGATTGTTTAAAAGAATAGTATTTTTTTCGAAGTCCATGTTGTGCTCACAAAAGATCGACTTTATTTTTATTGGCAAAATCAACAATTGTCATTCCGTATGTTCTGGTGTTAAAACAGGTTGATAACTTTGGCCCTTAAAAAACTCAAGAACTTTACACATGCCTTCATCGTCGATATAAACTGATGTTTTATCAGGTACTCCATAGGTTTTTAAACCGTATGTCCCTAATTCCACGTTTAAACAGGTGAATTTTTTTTAAGGAAATTAAACGAATTTGTCGACATTTTTAATAAGAGTAATTTCTTTAAAAAGAACGAATCTAATAATTTTTTATATTGTAGACGGTTAATATTTCGGAAATCTTTTTTCTTAGATTACTATATTTCTAGTAATTTTTATCAAATTATTCAATATCAGTTACTGGACACTATTTCAAAAAGATTGAGAATTTAAAGTTTTTTGATCAAATTGGGCTGCCTGGGACTCGAACCCAGAACTTATCGGTTAAAAGCCGAGTACTCTACCATTGAGTTAGCAACCCTAATATAATATTAACACGAAAGTATACAAATATTAAAGTGTTTATTTCTATTCTTTAATTATTAATTAAATTATTAGAATATTAACAAAATAATATTTTTACTTTACTAGTTTTAAAGTAGAATTATAATTAACATTATTGGTTATTTTATTACTTAAAATTTTATTAAAAATTAATAAATAAGGATTTTAAAAATGATTAATTGGCAAATTATAGGACAATTATTAGCGACAGGTGTTATTATGTTATCTGGTCCAGCGGTAATTGTTTTATTAGCTTTAAAAAAAGGTAATCTTTAATCTCGTATACATCTTAATTGGATCATCTATATAAAAATTTTATCAAAAATATTTATGGTAATAACTGCTTTAACAGCTTTATTAGTTTTAATTTCATTAGGTTTAGTTGTAACGGTTCCAGTGGCTTTAGCGACACCAGGCGAATGGGAAGCTTCAAAAGATAACTTTAATAAAGTTTTCCAAGCATGGGTAAGTCTTGTTATTATAATTGCAACTGCGGATGGTATCGCGTCAGCAATTTAGAAATTATAGTTCAAACTATAATTTCTAAATATTTAAAGTATTGACATTTTTAATAAACTTTACTATACTTTTTTTAGATATTAAGCAATATCATTGTTTAACTTTAGTATACTAGCGGGCATAGCTCAGTGGTAGAGCGCAACCTTGCCAAGGTTGATGTCGCGCGTTCGAATCGCGTTGCCCGCTTAAATCTTTGTATACTAATACTATAGGAATGTTAATTCCAATTGCCCCCATCGTCTAGAGGCCTAGGACAGCTCCCTTTCACGGAGCAGACAGGGATTCGAATTCCCTTGGGGGTAAAGTAAACTACGTTCAATGAAATTCTGGCTTTTAAATTGGCGTATTTTTTGATTAATATTAAAAATAAAATAATTTAAAAGAGTGATATAATTATCACTCTTCATTCAAAAAATTTTGAAATTTTAAATAAATTTTTTCTACATAACTCTTAACCTCTTGCTCAGTGCTGTATTCGTCTTCTACTTCTTCAAAAGCACGGAAAATTGCGCTTATAGAATTCGCAAATCTATCTGATCGTGTACGTGTACTAGGCTGAAATTTTTCGATTTGTTTCAAATCTATTACGAACATATCAAATTCTTTACATGTTTTTCGATATAATAACGTAAAAGCAGTTTCGAATTCATCAAAATTAATAATGTTATCGAGGAAATTCTTCATTATTAGAAAGAATTCTAGTCGTTTATTCCAGAAAACTTGCTCTTCGACAGCTTGTTCATACTTCGACAATTCAAAGTATTCTTCTGAATTTTCTATAAAAATATTCTTTCCTTGTCGTTTTAAATCTTGTGAACGTATAATCATTTTTTTATGCCGTTCTTTATTATAATTATAATCACTGTTCATTATTCGTATTTTTTGAATCTTGATTTGGATTATACTCAGTTACGGCAGTTTTTTGGTCCAACATTTTTTGTGTTAAAAAGTTTCCGCCACTTTTCTTTAAATGGTCGGCTTCAGCTGGACGTAACACACAGGTAGTTAAAAATGAGTAAGTTCCATCGGGTTGTTTTGCATAGACAGCAATAAGATTTGTGTCAGGATCATATAAATTTACTGAGTCAGAACCTTGGGGTGTACCTCCCTGATATTGTTCATGCTCAAACCAAATAATATTTGAACGATTAGGCATTTTAAGTAGTGAATCACGTAACGCCAGAGCATTTTCTTGAATTTTATCTGATTTACCTTTATTATTTACAGGTAAATTATGATCGGGTCCATGTTTCGGTGTTTTATATTCAACTTGATTATACCTCAGTGTAAGACGTGGACGACCTACCTCTTCAATAAAACGATCCCGTCCCATTGGATCCGGCAATTGCCGTTTTTCTGCTTTTGTTAAAGCGGAATATTCCGCCTGTGGCATATAGGTTTCGTATTGACCAATTAGAATAAGTCTTCAGAAGCTTTTTATTGGCCTCTGAAGACTTATTCTAATTGGTCAATACGTTTCTGTCTTTCTTGGTCAGATAATTTGTTAACGTAAGTAGAAGTAGTATCTAATTTTCGATGACCAATGGTTTGTTTGACAAATTTAATATCTTTAGAATCTTTCCATAACTGAGTAATATAGCCAATTCGAAAACTATGGCTAGTAATATTGGGTTTGCCAGGAAGTTGGTTGGAAACCTGATGCATGACTTTATTGACATCTTTGGTCAGAACGACACGACCTAATGGTTTGTTATGATTAGCTTCAGATGTAAAAACATAAGAATCTGGTTCTTTGATTAAAAAAATTAGTTGGAAATCTTTTTGTCGATCTTCGATAATTTTTTTGCCTTCCTTGGTTAAAAAAGCTTTGTGATTACTTGGCCCTCTTTTAGAACGATCAATGGCAATCCAATTTTCTTTGAAGAGTGTTTCAAGTTGACTGACTTTTAAAGGTAATAATTCATTGATCCGGATTCCTGTAACGGCTAAAATACAGAGAGCTACTCGTGTCCGTACCTGGATATAAGTTGGTCCTTCAGCAACTTTGATTAATTCCTTATAAATTTCAGCTGTCATAGGATCGCGTTTTGGTAACCGTTTCCGGTTTGCCCAAGCTGCCTTCCGAGCTGCCTTTTCTTGTCGTTCTTGGTTGATTATATTTAATTCCTTAAGAACTTCGTCTAATTGCTGTTTCAGTTGCTCATTCGACTTTAAAAGCTCTTCATTTCGTAATGCTAATCCGATAAAACCTTTTTGGGTAGTTTCCAAGATTTGATCTTGTTTTTTCTTACTAATTTTTTGATTTTCTAAGATTTTAGAAAGTTCACCTTTTAAAGTTTCATAATTTTGCAAAGCTAAATTATTTTTTTTCTTTTGAATTTTATTTTTGTTTTCCATTTGATATATATATTTACTATTTGAAATTAATTTTATTTAGTTAAAAAAATGGCCCTTCAATAGATTGTTGAAAAAGAGACTTTCAGTTATTAAAAAAGAGACTTTTTGCTGTTAAAAAGTGACCTCAGGAGGTCACTTTTTAACAACTAGCGTTCGTCAGTGGAATGCTTTTCAAGCCTTTTATATTAGGTATAAATTAAAAATAAGGATGCTTTTTCTTATTATTTTTAACCTAAAGGTATGTGTTATTAACCGACATAACATTAATTTAAACTTTACATTTCATATTTCATATAAAATTTATGTTTACTATTTCAAAAACAACCAATGGTTCAGATAAATGTTGAGATATTAACTGATTAATCTTACAGGTACTCTTTGGATTGGACTAAGTATTCAACAAAGGAAAGAATACTTGTTGTTGAATTTTTCCTTCTTGTTGGAATTCTTTCAAAAAACGAATAAAATAGTCTTTTATTTGCTTTTTTTTTGTACCATTGCATTGATATTAGGTGCCTGTGATTCTAAGAACTGTTGAATATTGAATTCTTTTCGAGTTGTTTCAGAACAAAAAACTTTTATAATTTCAAATAATACTGCAAACTGATGCTTGTTTAAATTTTCCTTAAAAGAATCACGGTATAAAAATGGACATAGATACTCAATACTCAAACAAGTCCTCTGCAATCCAGATTTCAACTACCCAGCTATTTCGGTGTTTTTTGGATTTATAGACCTTTACGTCGGGTATGGTAACCAGCATTCGATAATACTCGTTTGTGAATGATTCGATAATTATATTTTTACTTAAAGCATTAAGGAATTCTTTCAATTGTATAACTTGATAATGATGAGTGCTTTTACCATCATTCGTGTAATTTAAGAAGTCTCGTAATGGAAACTTAAATTGTCGGTACTTAGATGTTAAAGTTTTTTGCTTGAAATCTAAAGAACGAACAAACGTTAATAACTGCAATAGGTTTATAAAATCTGTCTTTTTTTGAAATTGTTGCGAATCGAACTGATTCAAATAATGAGTATAAATAATTGGCTGTTGAAAAGCTAAACTATCCCTATGTTGATAGGGCCTTACCCGATGGAATAACCAGTCGATATGATCGGGTTGCCGAGCACTGCTAAATATTTCAAATGAGTATTTAAAAAACTGATAAGATAAGATTCTTTCGAACTCTTCAAATTTAGATTCTTGTAATAAAATATGGTAATAGTTAAGTTTGTTTTTGTCCTTTAGTTCAAACTCAAATCTTAGTATATTATTTTTAGTATAAACACGATAATGCCTGTCACTTTGTCTATTGCCAAATTTAACAACTAAACCTTCTTGGTTTTTGTAAAAAATAAGATTTCGGTTAGGATGTGAATCCTGAAACTGCTGGAGGGAATAGTTAATAAATCTTGAATTGCTTATTATATCAGTGGGTTTCTGGTCACGGTCATAACATATGTCGATACGACGCAGAATGGCCTTATGTTGTAGAAACTTTTGCCATTGAAGACGTTCTTGCTTAATGAAGTCAAAAATTTTATTGGCACTTGCTCCTGAAAATTCAAGATGAGTACCTTCTTGATAGTTTATTTTCAAAATAAAAACCACTTCATATAGATTACGTCTATCAAAGGTAATTTCTTGTCTACTTTTGGAGTTATCCCTATCTTTTTGATAGGAATTAAATCCTAAAGTTTTAAAATAAGATGCTGTTTTGTAGATTTGATCTGGTTTTAAAGGAACTAAGTTCCACCGTATATAATCAATTCTGAGTGATTCGGATTTTAATGATCCAAAATCATAATGATTGATATAATTCATAATTTTGCTCCTTATATTTGAATCTAATTTTTTATAATTTTGAAAAGTTTTGAACTAAGAAAATCATGCCTTCAAACTGGGCTACAGAAGACCTAAAAATTGGTTTAAGGAAAATAGTTTCAAAGCAAAAATCAGAAATCAACTCGAATTGTCTAGTAAGCAGCTATTTAAGAAAGAACAGTTTCGATCATTTCGTTCAAAAAAAACAGTTTTTTAAATTAATTCAATTGTTATCTTTTATACGAACTTTAGAGTATTCGAGACAGTTTATAAATGATCAGACTTATTATGTACTAGAATTCTCTGTGATGGATTTTATAAGCTTTACAGGTAGTAACACAAAAAGTACGTATCAGCGAACCCAAGCATTAGAGTTTTTAACAAGTTTACAGGATCTAAAACCATTGATTCAAAAATTTTCAGAGAATGAATTTCGAAGATCAGTAATGTTCCCCTATTTGAAACTGACAAAAAAAAATAGGCGATGGACTATAACCATGGCGATAGGAGAAGAGTTTTATTTTTATCACTATCCATTTTTCTTTTCAGATTCTTTTCTTATTTATAAAAACAAATATGATTTGGAAATTAAGCTTCAATTAATCGAAGTTTTTAGTCAAGTTGAGTTGAAAAAAATATTTCCGGTGAAAAAATGTTTGAATCAATTTTCTGTTTCTAATAAAGATCTAAAAAAAATAAAAAAACAGCTGATTGATTCATTTTTTGAATTGAAAGATTCTGAATTAATCGAAAATGAATTTAGCTTAACCTTTAAAAATGGTTCATTAAACGAAACTAAAAATATAAGAGATTTGTCTCCAGGATTGCTTTCCAAGATTGAATCTCTTTCCTTTTGGGAAAAGATATAGTTAAAAACTATCCGTTTTTTACTATTTTGAGAGTAAAAAACGGATAGTTTTTAACTGTTTAATTTTTATTAAAATATGCATTAATTTTGAGTAGTTTTTAGCTTTTATTATCAAGGGTTTTGTCTGATTTTTGAAAAAAGTTTTGGGATGATTTTTGAGTAAAACTTAGAGAAAAATAGGAATTTTTCATCCTCTCTTGTAGAAGTTTTTATATATTTAAAAATTACTAAGTCTTTTACTTAAGAATAATTGACAAAATCGTTTTTATTTTTTAAGATTATTTTTATTATCGTTAATATTTTAATTGAATCACTAATTTATAAAATAAGGAGTTTGCGTATGTCATTTATTCCAGATAAACCGGGACATCGTAGATTTGCTTTTAGTAATTTGAATTCAACACAATACAAAACATATGCCCAGCAATATTCTAAAGCTAAAGCTGGAGGAATACGCTGTGTTTATGGTTGGATGAGCGGTACGGGGGTAGTGGGTATAGTTACTGACGTTGGTAAAGGTGTCGTTATTGATTATGGTAAACGTAAATTCGCAGCTGTCTGTATTAACGCAGGTGCGTATATTCTTTCACCTGCTGTAGTTGTATTTACTAATGCATCAAAAATTGTAAATGTTTCAAAAAGCATCCATAGCACCGCTGCATTCTGTTTTGAGTGTGTGGAAGACTCCACAAATTTAGCTTTTTTACCAATAGACATGGCTTTATTCGGTCAACCAATTCCAATCGGTGCTTCAAATCGTTTCAATTTGTTTAGTAATCATACTGATTTTCTTGATGTTTAAAATATTGTATTAATTTTTTAATACAATATTAAATCGACTGCTTTAAGCCTCTCAGAGCATATTGAGTCATATTCCAATCGAATTATTTTATCTCTCACCTTCACCACTAAACCCTGCTTATTTTCGACTTGATTTTAACCCACGGTAATATACCTAAAACTAATCTATTTTCATTATAGGCCATCTTAGAGCCATCTCAGACGATATTTAATCCCAGATCTCTAAACAGAAATATTGGATAGGAAGAGTTTGGTTAATTGATGAATTATTTTATTACAACTATCCTTTTTATTTGCCCAATATTTTTCAAACAAAACTTACAAAAGATAAATTGGAAGTTCGATTTAAATTTATCCAAGTTTTTACTTCTGTAAATATTGAAAAAGTATTTTTTATACAAGAATTCTTAAGTTCTTATTCATCTGTTATTTCCAATCAACGAAAAAATAATATTAAAAAGTATTTTATTCAATTGGTTCACCTTTTTAAAGAACACGATTTGATAGAAGACAATTATAAAATTATTTCTAATGGACATTATTATTTCACAAAAGAATTCAATACTCATGATATTTCAGAAGGATTTGTTATTTATGAAAAACTTTCTATTTAAAAATATAACATAAACCATTTTAGATACTTATGGGGTTAGACTACATAAAAAATCGATTTAAATTAGTTCTATATAATTTCTATATTAACTTTTTAACCAATAACTACAAGGATTTAATCTAGTCCTAACAATTGAATATACCTTTAAAAGTAGTCCAAACGATGGACTCTTTTTATATTTGTTTTCATAAAAGTTGTAATTAATTTTAAAAATATTATTATAATATATAATAAACATAAATTTTAAGAGGTATTCCAATGAAAATTTTAAGATATTTAATATTTATTTCAATATTTATTTCAATTTTAAGTGGTATCTTTTTTGTAATCTACCGACAATCTGATGAGAAGGGTTTTCGTAGATGGAGAATATCTTTTAAAACAGCATGCATTATTGCAGCGAGTGTCGCTGGTTTAATCCCTGTTAATACAGAAGCAATCGAACCTGCTAGAAATAATAATCAAGTTTATCAGGAAAGATTAATTAGCGATCAAGAATTTAATTCGTTGGAAGACAATGATCAAAAAGTTATTCTGGTTGGACGTGATAGCAGTGGAACTCCTTCAAATGTTCCATCTAACATTGGGCAACCGGGACAAGGTCCATCGAATTTCCCTACACCACCTTCGGGCAATCGACCTAGTCGAAATGTGCCGGGTGTGAATCCATATCGTCTAGCGCCGAAAATTGTTGATCAAGGATTGGGTGCAGCAGCTAATCCAGCTGGTGCAGGTAATGATGGTGGAGCAGCTGAATTCGATGATCAGTGTCCTGTTCCAAAAAAAGAACAATCACAAGAATCGAATACTCCGAATCACGATTGGACTTTAAAAAGTAAAAAAAAGAAAAAGAAGTTGGACAAGTTAGCAAAACCTGACTTGCCGTTAGAGGCTAAACAAAAATTACTAGAAAATCCTCAACTTTTGGAATTATCAATTGATCCTAGAAATGGTCAGATCGATAAACAATCATTTGACGAGGCTGAATCAATTATGCAAACTCAACGGGAAACTGGGTTATTTGACGATGCACGAAGACCTAATAGTGAGAAAGGAGAACGCGATATTGACTTTATAGTGTCCGGCTCTCTTTATGATGAAGCCGATATAAAAACGCCTAAAAGTTTTTTCGATACTAGGAAGGGTCCCAAAAAACCTATTCCACAAGATATGCTAGATTATTTAGCAAAAGAGTCCGGTGCTAAAAGTATACGTCAAAAACGAGGCTCTGAAAGATGTTTACATATTTTAGATTTAAAAGACATACAGTCACATCAAAAAGAATCGTATAAAGCAAATTTCCTTCAAGGAGCACGAGAAGCTGATCCGGAGCTAGCTAAGCATATTATCGTTCAAAACGATTAAAATAATTGTAAAATCAAATAATTAATTTAAAATGAGAAATTTATTGAATCAAATAATTGAAGAAATTGCTGGTCCTATCGTGCTTCTTGACGAATCTTTTTCAAATGAAACTATTTCTGATAAAAATCTTTCTAACAGTAGATTTTATAAATGTGAATTTAAAAATATCGTATTCGATACTGTGATATTTCGTAAATCTGAGTTCTCTCAGTGCAGATTTCAAAACTGTCAAATATTAGGGTCTGATTTAACAAGAGTAGAATTTGGTAACACTAGTTTTACAAGTTGTGAATTTAAGCAAGTTGACTTGAGCGGTAGTTTGTTTACCAATGCCCAATTATCAGAAACAAAATTTGAAGAAATTCTTTTGATAGGATTAATCTTATCTGATTTAAAAATAAAAACTACAACATTTCATGATTTAGAATTTAGTAAGACGTATCCTGTTAGAATTCATAAGTTGAAGAAAGTTAGAGAAGTTAGCGATTTGAATAGTTTTCAAGAAATTTTAGCAGACTTTTATTTTGAATAAAGTTTTATACTACAAGAATTTTCATTGAATCATTGTTATGGCTCCCAATGTAAACTTTAGGAGCCTAACCAAAATTATTTTATCTTTCATCTTCACCACTAAAACCTACCTATGTTGACTCAATTATACCTACAGGTAAGTATATCCTACTCAACATGTTAAGTGCCCTTAAATCGACTATTAGGACCCTCTCAGAAGATATTTCAATCTCGTATCCCTAAACAGAAATATTCGATTCATTTCTACCCAGATTATTCTAAAAATAGGGTATACTTCAAATTTAGAGAAATTTATTAAAAATAAATTTAATTTTTCTAAGCCTTGTTTTATTTTTTAATTTAGAGTATAATTTATTTATAAAATTAAAAGTTCTTTAAAATATTCGATGGAAATAAATAATAAGTATGGTTACGTTCGTATAAGTTCCAAATCACAAGAGTCAAATTCCTCAATTGAATCTCAAAAACAACAACTGATTCAAAATGGAATTAAAGAAGAAAATATTTTTGTCGAGATTGGATCAGGTGCTAATGAAATTAAAAATCGATCTGTTTTTCAAAAATTAATCAACCAAAAATTAAAAGAAAATGACCTCTTAATGGTAACTAAAATTGATAGATGTAGTCGAAATACTCTTGTGGCTATTAGGTAGTCTGCAATTAACATTGTAGACCGCAATGAAGCGTTTGTCAATAGGTGGTTAGAAAAATATTTCAAAAAAATTATGAAAAGATTCTAAAGATATTGAATTTGTCAAACAAACCATTGGTCATCGAAAATTAGATACTACTTCTACTTACGTTAACAAATTATCTGACCAAGAAAGACAGTTTCATCATTTCTAGAAATGTAGGAGTGCCACCATCAACAATTGGGCGAGAAGAAGGCGGTCCAGGTACCATACCCTTAGGTCTATTATCATATTTACCAGTCATCCAACCGATCGGATCCTGATGCGGTAAAGGTATATTAAAAGCAGCATTAGATTGCTGTAAGGTAAACATATAAATGAAGAAAGCTAAGGTTGCCAGTTCCTGGAATCCGCCTGCCCTTAATTTTAACACAGCTTTCTCTACAGTAATTGAACCGTTTCTAAGTTGATAGCAGATAAAATCTAAATCTTGAGTTTGTTTATCTGTTAAAATCATTGTATCCATTTTTGTTTCAATAATCGAAGCAATTTCAGGATAATAATTTTTATTATTTAAAATTTCTCTATCCTGTTCAAGAGTGGATACAATAGGTGGAGGTAAAGGTACCATAATACCATATGCATATGGAAGTAACGGTTGACCGAACTCGAACATAACTCTTATATATAAGAATAATTTTTTTGTTTTAGTTTTAGAATTCAAAGCCAATTCTCTTACAAATAGATAAACTAATTCTCGGTTCTGTAAAACCGATTTGTCAATATCAATTTTTTCGTCTTTTGTAAAATTCGATGAAATTGATTCATATAGCAATGCAGTCATTTCAATATATATATTATAAACAATAATCTCAATATATTACTATACACTTTTTTTGTGAAAAATTTAACATAATTTTTTTAATTTATTAAATAAAGTATTTACCTAACTGAAAAGTTAGGTAAATAAATACAGAATTAATCAATAGGACGCATTGATAATACAGGTTCATTAGCACGGTTAATACCTTTTTCGAAACCAGCCGCAGCAGCACGAGCACGACCTGAGTGCCACCAGTGACCTACTAAGAAGAAGAATGCTAAGAAGAAGTGTGAACAACATAACCATGAACGAGGAGAAACATAGTTAACTGAGTTAATTTCAGTTGCTACACCACCTACAGAGTTAAGTGAACCTAAAGGTGCATGAGTCATGTACTCTGCTGCACGACGTTCTTGCCAAGGTTGGATATCATTTTTGATTTTGTTAATATCTAAACCGTTTGGACCACGTAATGGTTCAACCCATGGTGCACGTAAATCCCAGAAACGCATAGTTTCACCACCGAAGATAATTTCTCCACTTGGTGAACGCATTAAGTATTTACCTAACCCAGTTGGACCTTGTGCTGATGAAACATTAGCACCTAAACGTTGGTCACGTACTAAGAATGTAAATGCTTGAGATTGTGATGCTTCTGGACCTGTTGGACCATATAATTCACTAGGATATGCAGTATTGTTATACCAAGCGTATAAAGCAGCTGTGAAACCCATTAAAGAGATAGCAGCTAAACTATAAGAAAGGTATGCTTCACCTGACCATACAAAAGCACGACGTGCCCATGCAAATGGTTTAGTGAAAATGTGCCAAATACCACCAGTAATACATAGGATACCTACCCAGATATGACCACCAACAATATCTTCCATATTGTTTACAGATACAACCCAACCGTCACCACCAAATGGAGAACGGAATACATAACCAAAAATTACAATTGGATTTAATGTTGGAGTTGTAATAAAACGAACATCTCCACCACCTGGAGCCCAAGTATCGTAAACACCACCTAAGTACATTGCTTTAATAACTAATAAGAAAGCACCGC
>Ga0316191_10002659_pt1 | contig 13045 bp, 13 predicted proteins | sample Eddworburr2cm_MG_FD_204928 | JGI IMG/M metagenome (GOLD analysis project Ga0316191, IMG submission 204928) | Coastal sediment microbial communities from Maine, United States - Eddy worm burrow 2 cm | ecosystem: Environmental > Aquatic > Marine > Coastal > Sediment | place: USA: Maine...
TGCCGGGAACCATAGCCGTTACCACGGTCAGCACCGCCCAAATCAGAGCAATGGCAGAGAGGAGTCGCCTCGGGCCGAACCGATCACCGAGCATTCCGCCCGGGAGCTGGAAAAGGGCATAGCCGCTCAACAGCGCGGCCATTACCCAGCCCCACTGCATCTCGTTCAGTCCAAGATCGGCCATCATTACCGGCGCGGCCGAAGACGTGTTGTACCGAAGTGTGTACGAGACGAAACTCGCGAGCACCAGGATGCTGAGTATTCGCCAACGCACGAACGTCGGTCTATTGTCAGGCATACATTTCCAATGTCGGAGTAAGGAACTTGAGATTAACACGAGTCAAATCAAGGTAGGCAGACCAGACCTCAAAACAGCAACGAACGCTTCTGGCCAAACGGGATATGTAGTCCTTCGCCCAGATTTTCTCCGCGGTATCACGGAACGTGTTCTTACGTTGCTGGGTGTTAGTGCAACGGTTTTGGAACAGACTCAAATTCCCCGTCAGCTTGCCACTTGCGTACCTGTGCGAGTTGCGTCTCCATTTGGGCCTGAATGTCCGCGACAATTGCCTGATAGCGCGGATCGTTATGCAGCAGCGCCAGATTGTCGTTTGCTTCGGTGCTGATCCACCAACTGGATCGCCATCCTTCCTCAACAGCAGCGTCCAATGTGGCGAGCGCTTTGTCCTTGTCTCCAAGTAATGCGTAGATTTCTACGTCGCTGATGCCGAAGCCTCTATACCCGAGCCGCGGCTTGCCATTGATGGCAATGAGCGCTTCATTCAAGAGATTGTCTGCCCGTTCTCGCTCTCCGACTTTGGCCAAGATGTTGGCGACCTCGATCGCAAATCTCCAGTTAGTCGCATTGACGTCCAAGTCTGCCCCGTCTACAAGTTCCTGCTGAGCCATACGGAAGCGTTGCAGCGCAGCGTCACCCCGACCGGCGCTGTAGTCTGCATCGCGAAGCAATATCAGGCTCAACAAGTTGTTGGGCCAGATGCGGAGCAGCTCCTCGGCGGCGGCAATTGTTTCTTCTGAATCTTTCTTGTACTGGGCCAGGCGGACAGCAGCCCACTTTGAGTCACCTTGCGTCGGCGCGAGCCGCATTGCCTCCCTCATCCAGTATTCGCCCGCCGCCAGATCGCCGAGATCGAGATAAACCATGCCCAGCCAGCGGGCATGGTCTGGATTCCCCGGATCCAGCTCGACGGCTTTGTGGAGCCAGCGAGCACCCTCATCGAGTTGCGCGAAGACCTCCCAATACAAGTCCGCCATGATGGTATAGCCACGGGGGTAATTCGGGTCGATCTCGATGATCCTCTGGCACCGGACCAATGCATCCTCGAACCGACCCAGTTCATGCAAGCTTTCGACCACAGCCATATTGATCGGTGTCGACAAAGGGTCCAATCCCAGCGCCGTCTGGTTCAGTGCCAGCGCCTCCTCCGTCCGGCCAAATCCCCAATTCAGTAGCTTCCCATAGCCGTGGTAGGCAGGGGCATAATTCGGACTCAACTGTAGTGCCGTTTTGTAGGCTTGCTCGGCTCCCTGATAATTCTGTTGTCGGTGACGCACCTCTCCCAAACTTGCATACGCTTCACCAAGCTGACTGTTCAATTCCAGCGCACGCTTAACAGCCGGTTCGGCCTTTGCCACGACCTCGCGGTCATCCAGCGCACCGTACTGCCCCAAAAGAGCATAAGAATCCGCCAGGCCAACATAGGCCAATGCATATTGAGGGTCGAGCCGAATGGCCTCTGAAAAGTGTCGTACCGCTTCCTGAAGCGCGGCACTTGTCCGACGCGCCATCGTTTGACGACCAAGCAGGTAGGCGTCGTACGCCGCCAGATTGTCGGTCGGATGTCGACTAAGCCGCATTTGCTCGCCGCCCAGAAGTGTCACCTTAAGTGCTTCAACCACCTCGGTCGCGATCTCATCCTGGATGGCAAAGATGTCGCTGAACTCGCGGTCAAAGGTCCTCGACCAAATATGGTATCCGTCGCGCGCATTGATCAGCTGGGCAGTCACACGAATCGTGTTGCCAGCCTTTCGCACGCTACCCTCCAGCACTGACCGCACACCAAGTTGCGCGGCAATTTCGGCAACCGCAATATTCTTGTTCTTGAAATGGAACGACGACGTTCGAGCCGCGACATGCAACTCCGAGACCTGCGCCAAGCGATGCAACAACTCTTCAGACAATCCATCGCTGATGTGCTCGTGTGCCTGGTCACCGCTCATATTTACGAACGGTAGTACAGCAATGGATTTCTCCGGTGGTGGGTCGACCCACCATTTGTCATAGGCAAACAGGGCAAGTCCCGCACACAAAAGTGAGATGACGATAAAGTCTATGCGTCGACCTGTGACATGAGTTATTGATTCGGCCGCCTCGACGTTCTTCTCAAGGCTAATGCCTTCAGGGGTTAACTCAAATAGCCAGGAGAACACGAGCGCAATCGGGAAACCAACCGCCAGCAGCCCGAGAATGGTCGGCCCGATCCATTCCGGCAGGTTGGCGAGGCCGATGACCACCTCTGCCACCTGCATAATGAGCCAGGCAGACACGACATACAGCACCACCATGCGGAGCACATTGCGGCGCCTGAGTTCCGACACCAACCCCATATATGAACCTATAGTCCACGTCTCCGTGGGCCTCAATAGGCATCGACCGCAGAATCGGGCGTGTGAGAGACCTTTATGGGGCCAACAGCTTTCGGGGCGGTGATAGACTCGACAGCTGGAGGTAGCCATGTGGAGCCGAGTGCCTTGGAATTGTACTCAACAATCACCTGCCCGGAATGCGGGCACGCCAAGCAAGAGCTGATGCCCACAAACGCTTGCCAGTTCTTCTATGAGTGTGACGGCTGCGGTGTCCTGCTCAAGCCGAGGAAAGGTGACTGTTGTGTGTATTGTTCATACGGCGACACCAAGTGCCCACCCATTCAACAGGGAAGCACTTGCTGCTCCTGAAGGTAATCCAGCGACGGCTATCCAATCTTTGGTTGGCGGCTTTGCTCCTGTGTTCAGTATCAGGGAACGCTGCAGCAGAGGAAGGTTTTATGGCAGAGAAAGCATTCACATGGCCTGTCGGCCAGAAGATGGCCATCAGTCTTTCCTATGACGATGCCCTCGACTCACAGCTGGACAATGCGATTCCGGCGTTGAACAGACATGGGTTAGCCGCATCTTTCTATCTGACCCTCGCATCTCCGACTGTGAGGCGGCGCCTGACAGACTGGCGAGCCGCGGCCAGGCAAGGACACGAACTGGGCAATCACACAATCTATCATCCGTGCAGCGCGGCTTTGCCGGACAGAGAGTGGGTCCCCAGTTACTACAACATAGACGACTATGTGATCGAAGAGATTGTGGATGAAATCAACGTAGCTAATAGCTTCTTGCACGCAATAGACGGACGAAGCGAACGTACACTGACACCGCCGTGCGGCGATACTTTGGTCAGTGGCGAAGATTACCTACCTGCCGTGCGGGATCAGTTCGTCGCGATAAAAGGATTTGAATCCGAAGACAAGACCTTTGCAAATTGGTGGGGTCCGGTCGGGGTTTCAGGTCCGGAACTGGTCGATCGCATAAACGCCGAGTCAGCCAAGGGCACCAAGCTATTCAACATCATTTTCCATGGAATTGGCGGGGATTATCTGACAGTGTCGTCAGAGGCGCACGAGCAACTTTTGAAGTTTCTGGCGGATAATAACGAGACTTACTGGGTCGACTCCTATATCAACATCATGAAGTACGCGTCCAGGAATGCGGCGCTCAAAACAATTCCATAGGACCAGGCTATTGCAATGAAAGCAGTCAATCTCTTCAAGGAGCTCGAGCTTGTCGATGACTATTGGTCACCTCGCGTAATCGGCAGAGTAAATGATCAATACATTAAGGTCGCAAAACTAAAGGGTGCGCTTGCGTGGCACAAACACGACGATGAGGATGAGCTCTTCTACATACTCAGGGGCCAGCTGGTCATTGAATATGAGAGTGATCGAGTTGTTCTTAATGAGGGGGACTTCCACGTTGTGCGCAAAGGGGCCATGCATAACCCCGTCGCAGAGGAAGAGTGTTGGATAGCCCTGATCGAAACTGTCACGACAAAACACACCGGCGACGTAGTCACTGATCGAACAAAATCACTGGAACAACAACTTGGCGAGCGTTAATCGCCAGGGTTTCAACGTCTCGTAATCAAGAACCCGGTGCACGGTTCTGCAACACACTCTGACTCACGACGATCAGGCAGTCAGATAAAGAATCAGGACAGTGTAGCCGGCGAAAACGACCGCCAGCCACTTGAACCACTGCGGCTTCAGAATCATTAGCACCAACAGGCTGCCACCAAGAATAGGAAACCCATAGGACGGCAATGGGGGGTTATTGAACATCGTCAGGTTCACGTACGGCCCAATGACAAAATAGCCCAGCAATGACATCGCCGACACGCGTCCAAGTGAGCGGCTGTGTGCGAGGAAATCCAGTTCGGTGTCGTCGGTTATGTCGAAGTCTTCAGTCGGCAGCGCGAGTTCAGCAGCGCCGTAGACAAATATTGATCCAATCACCAGGGCAAAGAAATCGATGATGGACCAGTCCACGACCAGGCGTAACTCCCAGCCGACCCACCAAAGTTGCAGGATATAGATCAGGATACAGGCGCCCCATAGTGCTGTCGCCCAGTGATAAGTCACACGCGCATGGGCGCGAACCAGCAGGGCGGCGGTATGGAGCAGGCGAGCCATTGCCAGGCCGAGAACGACTGAGATGGCAATAAAGATGTATTCGTGTTGCGTCATGCGCGGCGTATTTGGAGCAAGCAAAATCTTGAGCCGGCAGCTTACAGCTACTTAGCCCGTAGTTCACGACATTCCGGACACCTCGGCGATCAGTGGTTTGTCGCCTTTTGCCGACCCGAAGCAGTCATTAGTTTCTGATTGCCTAATCGGGATACCCGGCAATACATTCCATCTCTACGCGCGCGTCGGCCGCCAAGCCACTCGCGCCCAATGCACTGCGTGCGGGGTAAGGGTGCGCGAAGTGTTTTTTGTAGACTTCGTTGAAGGCGCCCCATTCAGCAATGTCAGCCAGGAACACGGTGCACTTGACCACATTTTCCATGCCGAGCCCGCGCCGGGCGAGCGCAGCCTCTATGTTCAACATCATCTGCTCGGCTTCCGCCTGGATGCCACCTGGCACCAGCTTGCCTTCCGCATCTTCACCAATCTGACCAGCAAGAAAAAGCAGATTGCCAACCCGCGCAGATTCAGAGAAGGGATAACCCATGCCCGCGAATGGCCCGTCGTCATACCTGGCAATTTCGGTCGCTTGGGTGCTGTTGGAACTGGTGAACAGAAAGACTGTCGCGACGATGCAGATCGATACTGTAAGGCGGCTCATAGTGGCGCTCCGGTAAGGACAATAACCCAAACGATAGCAGAGTTCAGTGCGGTAAATGGTTCAAGCATAGCAGCCGTTCAGAATATCTGAGGTAATATAACGGCTACTCAGCGGAAGCAGCTAAAGCACTTCATGAGCAACACTGACATCAAACACCAATCGTCTACTGTACCGTCGAGTACCAAGCTCGAGCGGTGGGCACTATTTGCAGAAATTGCGGGTGCTGTTGCTGTCGTCTTGTCTGTTGCATATCTCGCCCTTCAAGTTTCTGATAACAATAGGCTCCTGCGCAGCCAAGCCCATTACAACGCGCTCGAGCTAACGCAACGCCCGCTGGAAATAATGCTGGAAAGTGAGAACCTTGCTGACGTAATGGTCCGGTGTGAGAGCGATCCCGAGGCCGTCGATCAAACCAGTTGGGCGCGTTGCAGCAATTATTATTTCATGCAGTTCAACGGCTGGGAGTATCTGTATTATCAGCACGATGACGAGTCTATTCCGGTTCAGCTTTGGCACGGCGCAGACGCCTACTTCAAACAACAGATACGAGAAAATCTCGGATTTTCACGTTTTTGGTCCCAGTGGCAGATCGCTTTCGATGAGCCGTTTCGTTCTTATGTGACTGCCGAATTTGTAGCCGCCCAATCCGAGCAGCAGTGACCCTTACTTGCGGCCCAGACCTCCGCTTTTGAAAAATCTGTTGGGCAATAATCGACTATTCCACGTTTTCCCCTGACTGCTTTGCCAACGCAGCATCCAGCATTTCGATGAGTGCTTCGCGATCAAAGCTGTATTTTTGATCATGGTTCTGTTCGACCATGCGCTCGATGGCCCGATTGATGGTCCAGTAGGCTTGATCCTGTGTCGGGACAACCAGGTATCGCGGTTTGGGGTTGTCGTCGAACAGCGCCTTCATCACTGCATCGGCCACTTCTGCGGGGTCGCCGTGGTCCTTCTCAAAAAGTTTCAACCAGTCGACGCTTTTATCCATGGCCGCGTCCAGCTGTGAGTCATCGGCTGATACATCTCGTTCATCCATCCTCTGCAGAGCATTCTTGCCAATTTTTGAACGGTAGGCGCCTGGTTCGATCAGGCTGACTTCCACGCCGAACGCCTTCATTTCATCAGCCAGTGCGTCGGCGTAGGCCTCCATGGCGAATTTGGTCATGGAGTAAGGGCCCCATGTCGCCGATGACAGCGTTCCGGAAATCGAGCCGATGATACTGATGCGGCCCTTTGACTCTATGATCAATGGCGCAAACGCGCGGGTAACACGGTATGGACCGTAGACGTTGACGTTCATCTGGAAATCAAAGTCCGATTCTTCAATTTCTATCAATGGTTGCACAACGACCACCCCGGCATTGTTGACCAGGCCGTACAGGCCGCGGCCTGCTTCTGTGATGGTCTTCACCGCCGCATCGATCTGCTCTTGCTTGTTAACGTCCAGTCGCACGCCCTGGATGTTTTCGATGGCACTGAGCTCTTTAAGGTCTTTGTCCTTGCGCGCCCCGGCGTAAACGAAATATCCATTTGCGGCCATCGTCTCCGCCATGGCGCGGCCGAGACCGGAACTGGCGCCCGTGATCAGTACCGCCTTTTGGTCAGTTGTCGTGTCGGCATATGCAAGCGGTAAGCCGTTCAGGGTTGCGATCGTGATAAGCAGAAGGATGGAACTGCGGATCATTGGTTTCTCCGGTGCCAGGAAGGTCTGGCATGGTAGCAAGTTACCCGGTTGTCCACGAAGTCCTTAAGCGGCTGTACGATTTGCGGCACACTTATAGCGCGGACTGATGTTAGTTTATTTGGTCGGGGTCGCCGCAACTTGTAACCACTCATATTTGGAAGCTCCAGAACGTGTCAAATTTTCTGTTTTTGCTGCTCGGCGTGGCCCTATTGACGGCTGGCGGTGAGGCATTGATTCGAGGTGCTTTGGCTGCAGCTAATCGACTCGGCGTATCGCCATTGCTAAGTGGTCTGGTCATAGTTGGGTTCGGCACTTCCATGCCTGAGTTAGTGGTCTCGGTAAATGCTGCGCTAGATAACAAACCTGACATTGCTATCGGAAATGTAGTGGGCAGCAATATCGGCAATGTTTTGCTGATCTTAGGAATTTGCGCCTTGATTACGCCATTGGCCGTCAAGCCGATGGCGCTGCGCAGGGACGCTGTCACCGGCGTTGCTGCAAGCCTGCTTTTTCTGCTCCTGGTTGGTGGAAGCGCACTGGGGGGTGTAGACGGAGTGATTTTGTTGTTGGGCTTGGGCTCGTTCCTGGTATGGGCTTATTGGAGCGAACGCTTCCACGCTGCGCCTTCCGCGGCCCTTCACAAAGCCGAAGCCGATGAGCTTTCCGGACTGCCGCACTCGGTTTTCTCGACGTCTGCGCTTGTTGTGTCTGGACTCCTGTTACTGATTTTTGGCTCGCGCGTACTACTTGTTGGAGCTGTCGGAATTGCGGAGCAACTTGGGGTTTCCGAGGCCGTTGTCGGTTTGACGATAGTAGCGGTGGGAACCTCTCTCCCGGAACTTTCCATTTCGGTGATCGCAGCGCTACGCCGGCACGCAGATGTGGCGATTGGTAACGTGCTTGGCAGTAATATCTTTAACTTGCTGGGGATCCTTGGCGTATCTGCTGTGCTTCAACCACTTCCAGCCCACGAAAGGGTCCTGCAATTTGATCAGTGGGTAATGCTGGGAACGTCTGTGTTGTTGTCGCTATTTCTGTATACAGGGAGTCGTCTAAGCCGACTTGAAGGTGGAATTCTATTGATCGGCTATGGGGCCTATGTTGGCCTGAGTTTTACGACTTTCGCTGGTTAAAGCTGTTTGCGCGAATGCTGATTAGCAAGAATCTGTCGATAGCCGCTACAGCAGATCCGATTTGCACACCTGCCCCAATCCAGTTTCAGATAGGGCGCCTAAAAACCGAGCGCCTGCAAGGCACGGGCAATCTTGCTGCGCATCGGTTCCGCCTGAACCGGATAGCCACGAAAGAAATCAACGCTGGTGATTTGAGGTCCGCGCTCGCGCACGTCCGCAGCCCAGGCCGCCGCTTTGGCCTCATTGCCGGCCAGAGACTGCGTAGCTGCAGCCAGCACCGCCATGAACACATGAGCACCCGGTGATCGTGCGGCGCGCTCTGTCCATACCGCCGCCTCGGCGTATTCGCCTTTCGCGATGTGCGTAAATCCGCGAGCACCGAGCATGGCGTAGTACAAGGGGTCAAGCGGGCTCAGACGCATGGCGAGGTCGAGTTGATCGCGACCATCCCGGTCGGCGCCGGCGATCGTATTGGTCCATGCCAGCGCATACATGCCCTGAGCGTAGTTCGGGCAAAGCGACGTCGCTCGTTCCAGCCATGAGCGGGCGCTGTCGAGGTCGGACTCCAGCCAGTAGCTGCGCCCCATGGTGAAGTTGGCGAAGGGGTCGAGCGGGTCGATATCGAGTCCCCGCTGGGCACAGCCGCGAGCCTTGGCGATCTCGCCGGAAATGTCGTCGGTCTGCCGCATGAAAGCGGTTTGAAAATGCACGAACGACAGGCCCGCATGTGCGCGAGCGAAATTCTCGTCCTGTTCAACAGCATGTTGGAACAAACGGGTCGCCGCGGCATTGTCGCTGCGATTGTATCGATACAAGTGCTGCAGACCGAGGTGATAAGCAGACCAGGCGTCGAGGTTGTCGGTGGAGATAAGTCGGGCACCTGCTGCCTCATGCAGCGGAATCTGGATTTCCAATGAGGTCAGAATCTTCGACTTGATCTCGGCACGTACCGAGTGAATGTCATCAACGAATCCCGTGTATCGTTCGCCCCAGACAACCTCTCCCGTACGTGTGTCCGACAATTCGGTCGTCACCACCAGCTGTTTTTCATGTGTCTCAACGTAGCCAGACAGGCAATAGCGTACGCCGAGAAGTCGACCTGCTTCGCGCAAATCGACATCAGGCCCCCTGAACCGGAACGACGACCCCCTGGCGATAACGAGTAGCCAGCGCAACCGCGCCAGCTCGGTAATCAGCTCATGCGCCAGACCATCCGCGAGTGTTTCGTACGGGCTCGCATCCGTATGACTTGTGAACGGCAACACAGCAATCGATGGTCGCTGCGAGGTCTCGATACTAACGTCAGGCTTCTCAGCATCGTCCCCCGGCAGCACCATGCTTGTGCTGTGTGTAACCTGAACACCCCCGACGAATCGAAAACCCTTGCCATGGATAGTCTTGATATAGCGCTGCGCCTTGCCACTATCGCCCAGCACCTGGCGAGCCGACTTGATGCGGCTGGTCAGCGCCGAGTCGGTTACTACGCGGCCGTCCCAGAGCTTTTCAAAAAGCTCCTCTTTGGGGACAAGGCGATCGCGATGCTCGACCAGGAAGGCCAGGAGAGCAAACACCTGCGGCTCCAGCGAGCGCACGGCGCCGTCCTCGCGAAGCTCGAACCGGGCCATGTCGAGCTCGAAGTTTTCAAATCGGTAGATCACATGGCACAGAATAAAGCACTCCGGCAGTACAGCACAGAATCTTCCAGACAATCTCCAGATTTTCTCCATGTTTGCGGCTGCCGCTGGGCGTACAAATGTCCTGTCGGCGGGCGGTCCGCCGGGTATTTAGGAAGGAAGACTCATGAAACAAGCTAAAAATGACTTACCGACACGTCTTGAAGCCGGCGGCGTCTGCTTTCAGGGCCAGGATTGGGGTGACATCAATGTTGCACGCGTTCGGTTTCCGGCTGGCGCAGATGCGACCCCGTTGCTCGATGGTCTGCCCAATAACCACTGCCAGTGCCCTCACTGGGGAACAGTAGTCAAAGGATCTATCCACGTGACCTACGAAGACGGTACCGAAGAGACGGTAAACGCAGGTGAGGTCTATTACTGGCCCCCAGGCCACACCGTCAGAGTCGACGAGGACTACGAGGCAATCGAGTTCAGTCCGAGTGGCCAAATGGCTGAGCTCATGAGTCACCTCGAAGCGAAACTGAAAGGCTGACGTGGACAACATGCTGCTTGTCACAGTCGACGCCCTCAAGAATTCGCTGACACCTGATCAAAAAGAGGCGCTCATCGAGAAGATTACGACCGCAGTGGTCGAGATTGGAAGCGAGAACACTCGCGCAGCAACTTGGGTCAGGATCAACGAATTCGAGAGCGGCGACTGGGCCATTGGCGGGCGGCGTTTGTCAGCGCACGACGTAATCGAGATGACGAGGAGCGGTATTTCTCCGTTTCTCAAGATCAGCCCAGGATAATCCTACTGGCCAGATCGATCAGTTATCGCTGCTTCTGGCCGTAATCGGCTTTTCGCCGGGTTGACGTCGCAACCCAAAGCGGTCGTTGAGCTTTCGCAGAGGTTTCGGAATTTATTGCACGAACGGCATCTGGAGAAGGCGAACTCGATCCGCACGATGCCATAAGACTTAGGGCATTCATTTCATCGCAGTACCGACATGCGGATAACGTCTACTTTCAATATCAAATTGGGACAAATAGTAAGCGGCAAATGGAGTCGTTGCTTTACCCCATAGTCCTTAACTTTCAACGTCGTGGTCGATTGCGCGATGAGTGGCTAAACGGTGCGGACAGGGCGCTTCTGAACCCGGATCTCGTGATTTACCTTGAGCAGCAAATAGCGATCAGAAGTAGTAGCTCAGACCAATTCCGGTTGTATCCACACCAAACTTGACGTTTTCATATTCCAAAGACAGCTTCCAGTGGTCACTCTTGGACCATCGCAACCCGGCGCCATAGAGCAAGTCCTCACCTGAGGTATCGAAAGCCGAGGAGATACCGTCGAAACTGATATCCCAGCGGGCAATACCGGCTTTGCCAAACACATCAAGGCGCTCGGTGAGTGGGATGCTGCCAGTTACAGACAGTGACCAGGCCGTCAGGTCAGCTTTTGTTGACAAAGGAAGGACCAGCGCGACACACGCAAGGTCAGGCGGGCAATTGGTTTCGGCATTTTGGCTACCGAAAACCTGGTAGGCCGCCTCAACGGAAAAGTTCGGGTTTACTGCGTATCCCGCGCCAAACTTGTAGCTGTGACTGTCATCATGAACGCGACTCTCGAAATTGATAGAGCTATCAGATTTCGTATTGCCCAATACGCCAAAGACATAGAAACTTTCCTGCGCCATTGCAGCGTCACTGAACGTGGTCAGCAACAAGAAACAAGTAATGATAGATGGTCTATTGGCTAACACGTCAAACCTCCAAACCTAATCTGGACATTGTTGCGGCTTGCATAGGCAAACAACCAAGCCGGCCTCTCAACCATATTGAGGAGTCTATGCTTCGCATCCACCAGAATCTGTATTGAAAAATCGGCCAAATTGTCGAACTTTGTGTCTTTATTGCGCTTTCGAATAAACGAGGGCGACCAAACTGCCAGGCCAATTTGGATCGACCACTCAGCCGCTGCCAGCCACCCAGGCGATTTGAAGTAGAATGGCGGCTACTGACCCAAAGGCGACATTCGTCGTCGCCGTTTTTCGAACGCTATCTGATGCTTGAACGGCCAATTACACCCGGAATTGGAGCCGGTCCGATACGCCCGCTATACGGTAGCCGACCACCACAACGGCGATCGGCTACAGTGAACGAGCGAACTCCGTCAGGACGCCTTTTTCTTTGACGCTGTCTTCCTGGCAGCCCGCTTCTTGGCTACTTTCTTCTTGGCGACCTTTTTCTTTGTGGCTTTCTTTTTTGTGACTTTCTTTTTTGCGACCTTTTTCTTCGCAGCTTTCTTCTTCGCGACTGTCTTTTTCGCTACCTTTTTCTTCGCAGTCTTCTTCTTGCCGCCGCGCTTCTCAAGTTCCTTCTTGATACTCGCCATTGCCTTGTCCAGCTTCAGCGCATGCGCAAGATGGTCTCGTGCGCTCTTGAGGCTCTCACCGACCGGCTTCAGGTCTTCACGAAACTGCGCGGCGTCCGACTTGGCTTCGGCATAGGCCTTCTCGAGATTGGTGATCTGTTTCTTGAGTTCTCGCTTGGTCTTGGCATTTGTCGCCTTCGCCAGGCGCTCGGCCTTCTTCTGCAGCTGATCGCGGCTGCGTTTGGCGCGTTTCGTGGCGCGGTCAAGCTCGGTCTTTAGCTTTTTTCGTTGGCGATCGAGGTCGCGCTTTGTTTTCTTTGCGCTGCTGACAAACTGCTTCTTTGTCGCTTGCAGCGTCTTCTCGAGATCTGATAATTCTTTACTCACTGTGGTGTCTCCGAGGTGAAAGGATAAAAGTACCGACGAGAGCCTATCAGGAATTCGACGACAATGATCTGAAAGTACCTGTCAGCAGTGGAACGGAAATGCGGAGTTGGGGGCGATCCAAATTATTTTTGCTTTCTCGTAATTAAAGCTGTCGGAAACCAGTCGATAAGCCTTTGATATCCGGATCTCCGAATGCGCGTTTCTTGTAATTAAACTTGTCGGAGACCAATTGGCTGCTTCTATTCAAACCGGCCACTCAACGGGCTGACCCAAGCCGGATTCGAGGGGTCGCTAACGGCCAAAACCGGCCGGTCGGCACAGCATCTCTCACTACATAGCTTGGGGTATCGCAACTTCCTCGTCTGTTGCAAAGCCTTCGGCGACACAGACTAAAGCCAATTCGTGGGACCTCTCACACAAATGGGTTTCAGAGCAG
>Ga0316191_10002660_pt1 | contig 13044 bp, 8 predicted proteins | sample Eddworburr2cm_MG_FD_204928 | JGI IMG/M metagenome (GOLD analysis project Ga0316191, IMG submission 204928) | Coastal sediment microbial communities from Maine, United States - Eddy worm burrow 2 cm | ecosystem: Environmental > Aquatic > Marine > Coastal > Sediment | place: USA: Maine | collected...
GAGATCGTCTTTATGGTGACGGTTGATTGCGGTACATCTCCGGGGAAGGGACCGCCCGGACCGGTCGGGATGACAGCAATCTTGTCCAGCACATCCATTCCCTCGATGACCTGACCGAACACTGCGTATCCCCAGCCGGAACCTCGTGGATCGAGACTTCGATTGTCCTCGAGGTTGATATAGAACTGTCGTGTCCCGGAGTGGGGATCCGCCGTGCGCGCCATCGCGATGGTCCCTCGCTCATTGCGAAGTCCATTGCCGGACTCGTTGGGGATCGCGCCCCGCGACGGAAGCTGCTCGAATTCGCTGTTGTATCCGCCGGCCTGAGCCATGAAACCTGGTATCACCCGATGGAAGACGGAGCCGTCGTAAGCGCCGTCGCTGGCATAGCGGAGGAAATTTACGACGGTGATCGGCGCGCGCCGCCCATCGAGCTCCAGTTCGATCGTACCTGCGGAGGTTTCGATGCTGATCCGCGGATAGGCAGGAATCTGTCCCATTTCAGCGGCCACAACGCTGCACGCCGTCAGCAGCAGTATCGCAGTAACGAAAGAGCGCATGAGGATTTCTCCGCTGCTGGGTTCGACATCATCCTGGCAAATTAATCCAGAACGGCGGGTACCGCAAACGCCGATCGGTGAATCCGCTGACTGCGAGCCCTGCCTTCCGGTACCATTGCGCGCCATGTCACAACCCTTGCGCACACGGTTCGCGCCGAGCCCGACCGGGCGCCTTCATCTTGGCAACGTACGGACGGCGCTGTTCAATTTCCTGCTGGCACGTATGGCCGGAGGCAGTTTCATACTGCGTATCGAGGACACTGATACGGCGCGAAGCGCAGAGGACTCCGTTCGACAGATCGCTGAAGACCTGCAGTGGCTCGGTCTGCACTGGGACGAGGGCCCGGACGTCGGAGGTGAATTCGAACCCTATCGCCAGAGCGCGCGGGCCGGGATCTATCTGGAATTCATGGATCGACTGCGCCAGGCTGGCCATGCATACGACTGCTGGCGAACGGATGATGAGCTGAGGATGTTCAGGAAGGCGCGCATCGCCTCCGGACGTCCGCCGATCTACGATCGGGACTGGGCAGCGTTGCCGGAAGACGAGATCCGCCGGCGGCGCGAGGCCGGACAGTCGCCGGCGCTGAGATTCCGCGTGCCTGGTGACGGGCAACTCCACTTTGAAGACTGTATTCGAGGACGCCAGACCTTCGGCCTGGCTGAGATTGGCGACTTTGTCATCGGGCGGTCCGACGGGACTCCGTCTTTCTTCTTCAGCAATGCGCTGGACGACTCGCTGATGGACCTGACACATGTCTTGCGCGGCGAGGATCATCTGAGCAACACCCCGAGACAGCTTCTGATTTTGCAGGCGCTGAAATTGCCGGCACCAAGCTACGGTCATCTGCCGCTGCTTGTCGGGTCGGACGGGGCGCCGCTGTCCAAGCGCATGGGAAGTGCCGGTATGGCCGAGTTCCGCGACGCCGGCGTCATGCCGGAGGCCCTGGTCAACTACGCCGCCCGCCTCGGACACGCCAGCGACAGCGGCAAGCTGATGTCACTGATCGAGCTGGCAGCCGAATTCCGGCTGGACAAGATCGGTCGATCTCCGGCGCGCTACGACCCGATCCAACTCGAACACTGGCAAGGCCTCGCGGTCCATGCAGCGAGCGCGGAGCATCTGGCGCAGTGGGCCGGTCCTGGCGCGTTCGAGCGTGTCCCGTCCGACCGGCGGGAGGCCTTCCTGGATTGTGTGCGGCCGAATGTGCTGCGGCCGGCCGATATCCCGCACTGGGCCGACGTCCTGTTTGGGAGGGGACCGCGGTTCTCCCCGGCTATTGTGCAGGAGCTGGAGGGCACAGGAACCGCTTTCTTCTCGGCGGCTCTTGCCGGTATCGAGGCCGGAGCTTCGGATCTGGCCACTATCGCCAACGCCATCAAAGTAGCCTTGGGCGTCAAGGGACGAGGTCTGTATCGTCCCTTGCGACTGGCGCTGACCGGCGCGGAATCCGGGCCGGAGCTAGGGCCGTTGATCGACCTGCTGCCGACAGACACACTCAAGGCCCGGTTAGAGCGCTGGGCAGCCGCGAGGGATAACTGCTGAATGATCAGGATCCATAACTCTCTAACCGGAAAGAAGGAAGTGTTGCGGCCGATCGAGGCCGGGCACGTGCGCATGTACGTGTGTGGCATCACGGTCTATGACTACTGCCACATCGGCCACGCACGCAGTCAACTGGTCTTCGATGTCGTCTCGCGCTATCTCCGGTGGCGCGGCTATCGCGTGACTTACGTGCGCAACATCACCGACATCGATGACAAGATCATTCGCCGGGCCGAAGAGAACGGCGAGGCTGTTGAAGCGCTCACCGACCGATTCATCAATGCCATGCACGAGGACTTCGATGCCCTGGGCATGGAGCGACCTACCGAGGAACCCCGCGCGACCGATCACATGGGCGAGATCATTGCCATGGTCGAAACTCTCATTGAGAAAGGCCATGCTTATGTCGGTTCCAACCGGGACGTTTACTATCGAGTCTCCAGTTTCGACGGCTACGGCCGGCTATCGGGCAAGCGCCTGGATGACTTGCGGGCCGGCGCCAGGGTCGAGATTGAAGAGGCCAAGGAGGATCCACTGGATTTCGCCTTGTGGAAAGCCGCCAAGACGGGCGAGCCGGCGTGGGATTCCCCCTGGGGACCGGGCCGGCCGGGATGGCACATAGAATGCTCGGCCATGTCCACCAGCGCCCTGGGGAATCACTTCGACATCCATGGCGGCGGCATGGACCTCAAGTTCCCACATCATGAGAACGAGATCGCGCAGTCTTGCGGAGCGACTCACGAGCCATTCGTAACTATCTGGATGCACAACGGTTTCTTGCAGGTGCAGGACGAAAAGATGTCCAAATCACTGGGCAACTTCCTCACCATCCGGGACGTCCTCAAGCAGCATCGAGCGGAGGTGGTCCGCTACTTTATCTTGTCGCGCCACTATCGCCGACCGCTTAGTTACTCGCAGGAAGACATCGTCAATTCACGAGCGGCTCTGGATCGTCTGTACACCGCCTTGCGTGGGGCGCCGGTGGCAGAGCAACCGGATGAATTGAGCCTGGAACACTTCCGCAAGGCGATGGATGACGACTTCAATACCGCCGGGGGACTGGCGGCGATGCAGGACTGTGCATCGGCGCTCAACAAGGCGAAATCGTCGGCTGATGAGCCGGCGGCATCGGCCTTCGCCAGGGCTTTGCTCGACATGGGTCAGGTAATCGGCGTACTGCGCGAAGATCCAGAAGACTGGTTCAAGCGTGCAGATGTTGTAAGTCGATCAATCGGGGATGAGGCAACATCAGCGTCGGGTGCTGTTGAAGGGGCCGGGGGGGAGCTTTCGGACGCGGATATCGACGCCATGATTGAGGCCCGCAACCAGGCGCGTGCGAACAAGGACTGGAACGAAGCTGATCGGCTCCGCGATCGGCTTGCTGATGCCGGTATCAGCCTGGAAGACAGTTCAGAAGGGACGATCTGGCGACGAAGTTAGGGAGGTCCCCTGATCGCGATCGCGGATCTCCGCGGCCTCGAGGGTATTGCTGAGCAACATCGCGACGGTCATGGGGCCGACGCCGCCGGGGACGGGAGTGATTAGCGAGGCGCGTTCGGCGGCGGCCTCGAACTCAACATCCCCGGCCAGACGCCCATTCTCCAGTCGGCTGATACCGACGTCGATAACGACTGCCCCGGGTTTGATCCATTCGCCGGGGATCAGCCCCGGCTTGCCTACTGCCACCACGAGAATATCGGCCCGCTCCACCTCGCTACGGAGGTCTCGCGTAAAGCGATGGCATACGGTCGTCGTGGCCCCGTGCAGCAGCAGTTCCAGACACATCGGGCGTCCGACCAGGTTTGATGCGCCGACCACCACAGCTTGTTGCCCCATGGGGTCCACCTGACAGTGTTCGAGCAGCTTCATGATGCCCAGGGGTGTACAAGCGCGCAGACGCGGGATCCGTTGGGCAAGTCGTCCGACATTGTAAGGATGGAATCCATCCACGTCCTTGGCGGGATCGATGGTTTCGATGACCTGGGAGGAATCCAGCTGCTCGGGCAGGGGCAGTTGCACCAGGATGCCGTCGATGCGCGGATCCTCGTTCAGCCTGAATATCAGTTCCCTGAGTTCGCCCTGGGTCGTATCCGCTGGAAGATCATAGGCTTCTGAGAAGAAACCGGCCTTCTCGCAGGCCTGGTGCTTGTTTCGTACATAGACCGCCGATGCCGGATCGTCGCCCACCATGATGACCGCCAGGCCTGGCGGTCTCTGGCCACCGGCCTGGCGATTCTCCACACGTCTGCGGATGTCTTCGCGAATGCCGGCGGAGATCTTCTTTCCGTCGATTAGGCGGGCGGTCATGGACTCTTGGCCGGGATCATCAACAGGGTTCGATTCTCGCATGGCGGAGCGATATCGAACAAGGAAGATCGGGCGCAAATTGACTGGTTATTGGGGCGGTCGTATCATCCTGCGTCCTTGACCGGCTGGCCAGGGCCGACACGATAATCGTGAGAATGTCGGGGCATGGCGCAGTCTGGTAGCGCATCTGCTTTGGGAGCAGAGGGTCGGGGGTTCAAATCCCTCTGCCCCGACCACCCTCACTGGCGCGGATGGCCGGGAGAGGGCGACTAGGCGCCCGTAGCTCAACCGGATAGAGCATCGGCCTTCTAAGCCGAGGGTTGCAGGTTCGAGTCCTGCCGGGCGCGCCATCGCCCGTTGGGAATAACAATGGTGGGCGTAGCTCAGCTGGTAGAGCCCCGGATTGTGGATCCGGTCGTCGTGGGTTCGAATCCCATCGTCCACCCCACTTTACAAGGCGGTGAGCAGAGATTAGATTTCGCCGCTCGCAAGGGCCATTAGCTCAATTGGTAGAGCAGCTGACTCTTAATCAGTAGGTTCGGGGTTCGAGTCCCTGATGGCCCACCAGTCATTGGCCCGCGGTAATTCCGCGGGCCTTTTATTTTTCCTGCCCCGGGTGCTGCGCCAAAGCGCGGGCCGGGACGGTTTTCCGCCAGCGGGTCGGCTATAATAATGGGTCGGCTCGCTCGCCGGGGACATCGGTCTGGCGAGCCAGACCGGTCGCCTGCGAAAGTGGCGGAACTGGTAGACGCGCCGGGTTTAGGTCCCGGTGGGGTTGATCCCCCGTGAGAGTTCGAGTCTCTCCTTTCGCACCAGATTAGAGGGCTCGAACGGGCCTTGTAGGTGCCGCCATCGTGGCGCCACCGGGATGTATGGACAGAGATTGAGGGAACACCGGATGATGGTTTCGGTTGAGACGACTGGCGGTCTTGAACGCCGGATGAAGGTACAGGTGCCAGCCGACAGGATCGAGAACGAGGTTGACAGCCGGCTGCAGAGCTATGGCAAGACGGCCAAGATCAAGGGATTCCGCCCGGGCAAGGTGCCGATGAAGGTCATACGGCAGCGCTATGGCGGGCAGATTCGCCAGGAGGTGCTCGGAGAGGTCATGCAGACCAGTTACTTCGAGGCCATTAGCCAGGAGAAACTCCGTCCCGCGGGTGGGCCCCGGATCGAGCCTGAAAGTGTCGAACAGGGGCAGGATCTGGAATATACCGCCATCTTTGAGGTTTACCCGGAGTTCGAACTCAAAGGGCACGAGGGGATCGAGGTGGATCGACCGGTGGCTCAGGTCGGCGATGAGGACATCGACGAGATGATGAGCAATCTCCGCCGGCAGCGATCAGAGTGGCTGGAGATAGATGGCGCAGCCCAGCCGGGGCACCGGGTAATCGTCGATTTCGAGGGCACGCTTGACGGAGAGTCATTCACGGGTGGCACCGGGCAGGAGGTGCCTATCGTTCTAGGAGAGGGTGGCATGTTGCCGGACTTCGAGAGCGGACTGACGGGCATGTCGGCCAATGACGAGAAGGACATCAAGGTGTCATTCCCGGAGGAGTATGGCGCTGAGGAGCTCGCGGGGAAAGTCGCAGATTTCCACGTCAAGGTCACCAAGGTGGAAGAGCGCAAGCTGCCCGAACTCGACGACGAGTTCTGCAAGGCCTTCGGAATTCATGAGGGTGGGGTTGCGAAGCTTCGGGATGAGGTGGCGGACAATATGCGCAGGGAGATGGAGCAGACCGTGCGCCTCAAGCTCAAGCAACAGATCATGGATGGCCTGCTGGCCAAGAATGAACTGGATCTGCCCGGGGTGCTTGTCGAGGACGAGATTCGCGGTCTCCGGGAGTCGGCCGCCCGACGCATGGGAGTGGACCCCAGCGAGGCCTCGAATCTGCCTCCCAGAGACACGGTCGAGGAGCCTGCCCGCCGCCGGGTAAAGCTCGGTCTATTGGTAGCTGAGATCGTCCGCCAGAGTGAGATCCAGCTCGATCAGACGCGCATACGAGAGCGGATCAAGGAACTGGCTGCCGGCTACCGCAATCCTGACGAGGTCATCAAGCTTTACACGGGCAATCGTCAGTTAATGGACCAGCTCGAGATGGAGGTCATGGAGGAGCAGGTCGTGGAGTGGCTGATAGAACGCGCGGTTATCAGGGAAAACCCTGTTCCATTCAAGGAGTTGATGAGACCTGAGTAGGTCCGGCACCGAGCTGTGGACCCCTTGGAGCCCCGCCAGGTCTTAACCGGCGGGGCTCCGTGTTTTCTGGGCCCAGCTACTTGCAACCCGGGCCGCCTCGACTGACTATAGACACAAGTAACTCAAGTGGAGTTTTCAATGGAAACAAAGGCACTGAATCTTGTGCCGATGGTGGTAGAGCAGACCGCCCGTGGCGAACGAGCCTACGACATCTACTCCAGGCTGCTGAAGGAGCGGGTAGTATTCATCGTCGGCCCTGTCGAGGATCACATGGCCAATCTGGTCGTGGCGCAGTTGCTCTACCTGGAATCAGAGAATCCGGACAAGGATATTCACCTGTACATAAATTCCCCGGGTGGTGTCGTGACGGCTGGCATGTCGATTTATGACACCATGCAATTCATCAAGCCGGACGTCTCTTCCATATGCGTTGGTCAGGCGGCGAGCATGGGAGCTCTGCTACTGACCGGCGGAGCCAAGGGCAAGCGTTTCTGCCTGCCACATTCGCGGATGATGATTCACCAGCCCCTGGGCGGATTCCAGGGCCAGGCATCCGACATCGACATCCATGCGAAGGAAGTCTTAAAGCTCCGGGATCAACTGAACGCGATCCTCGCTCATCACACCGGGCAGAGCGTCGAGAAAATCGCCCAGGATACCGACCGGGACAATTTCCTGGGGCCTGACGAAGCCATCCAGTTCGGTCTGGTGGACAAAGTGCTGCATCACCGGGGTGAGGCAGCGACCATGGACACGCTGGTGACCGAGGACTGAGATGCCCGCAGACAGCGGCAATTGCTGGTGTACCGCGTCTTTGCAACGCGGGATGCGCACATGATATATAGGCCTCGGTGGGGATTGATCCAAAGGTGACGAATGTCTGACGATACGCGCGGCAGAAACGAAGACGGCAAGCTGCTTTACTGCTCGTTCTGCGGCAAGAGCCAGCATGAGGTGAGGAAACTCATCGCTGGTCCGTCGGTATTCATCTGTGACGAGTGCGTTGAACTGTGCAACGACATCATCCGGGAAGAGCTCGAGGACAAGTCAGAACCTGGCGCCAGTAAGCTTCCGAAACCACAGGAAATCAAGGACGTGCTCGATCAGTACGTCGTTGGGCAGCAGGCGGCCAAGAAGGTCCTCTCAGTCGCGGTGTACAACCACTACAAGCGACTTGAGAGCCGGACCAAGGAAAGGACTAAAGACGAGGTGGAGCTCGCCAAGAGCAATATCTTGCTTATCGGTCCCACCGGTTGTGGCAAGACCCTGCTCGCCGAGACACTCGCCAGACTTCTTAACGTGCCGTTCACGATTGCCGATGCCACGACCCTGACGGAAGCGGGCTACGTCGGTGAGGACGTGGAGAACATCATTCAGAAGCTTCTCCAGAAGTGCGACTATGATGTGGAGAAGGCCCAGACGGGGATCGTCTATATCGACGAGATCGACAAGATCTCGCGCAAGTCGGACAACCCCAGCATCACCCGGGATGTCTCGGGCGAGGGCGTGCAGCAGGCACTCCTCAAGCTTATCGAGGGCACCGTTGCGTCGGTGCCTCCCCAGGGCGGAAGGAAGCATCCCCAGCAGGAGTTCCTGCAGGTGGATACGGCCAATATCCTGTTCGTCTGCGGCGGCGCTTTTGCCGGACTGGAGAAGATCATCCTCAACCGGTCTCAGAAGAGCGGCATCGGTTTCGTCGCCGAGGTGAAAGGCGAGGAGGAGCAGGCAAGTATCGGTGAACTGCTGCACGATGTGGAGCCGGAGGACCTGATCAAGTTTGGCCTCATCCCTGAGTTCGTGGGCCGTCTGCCCGTCGTCGCGACTCTCGAGGAGTTGGACGAAGACGCCCTGGTTACGATCCTGGTCGAGCCAAGAAACGCTCTGACCAAGCAGTACAGGAAACTATTCGAGATGGAAGGCGCGGAGCTCGAATTCCGCGAGGATGCTCTGCGCGCGGTGGCGAAGAGGGCGATGAAGCGGAAGACCGGTGCCCGGGGCCTGCGCACGATCCTGGAGACCGTTTTGCTCGACACCATGTACGAACTTCCTTCCCAGGACAACGTCACCAAAGTGGTCGTCGATGAGGCGGTCGTAAGCGGCGATACCAAACCTTATGTTATCTATGAGTCGGAGGAGGCGCGATCAGAGGTTGAAGACCAGCAGCAGCGCCCCACCGGGTCCGCCTACTAGCAGTCGAGACGGGTCGCTCACGACCCTTGAAAGCGGCCGGCAGCGGCCGCATATCTGTCCCCTGACGGGCCGCTCCTGGCCCGGGTCGAACGTCAGTCCATTGACCAGACAGTGAAGGTAATCTGAATCGTGTCCAACGAAGTAACTCCTGAAGACAGCATCACCGTCGATCTTCCCGAAGGCTTCATGCCTGTTCTCCCTTTGAGAGATGTTGTGGTCTATCCGCACATGGTTATCCCGCTGTTCGTCGGCCGGGACAAATCCATCCTGGCGCTGGATGTCGCCATGCAGGTCGGCAAGCAGATCGTGCTCGTGGCTCAACAGCATGCTGACGTGGATGAGCCGGATATTGCAGACCTGTTCGAGATCGGCACCCTGGCGACGATACTCCAGTTGCTAAAACTGCCGGACGGGACGGTCAAGGTGCTGGTTGAGGGCGCCGAACGAGTGGCATTGTCGGACGTCAGCGGGGACGGGTACTTCAAGGCCCGGATGGAAATTCTCGGGGAGGGCGCCGAGAGTGACGAGCGGGAAGTCGAGGTGCTGGTGCGTTCCATCGTCTCGCAGTTCGAGAGCTACGTGAAACTCAACAAGAAAGTCCCGCCCGAGATCCTCACGTCCCTGGCTGGCATCGAGCAACCCGGGCGGTTGGCGGACACGGCCGCCGCTCACATGTCGCTGAAACTCTCCGAAAAGCAGGTTGTACTCGAGATTGTGGATGTAAGGAAACGCCTCGAGCACGTGCTGGGCCTCATCGAAGGCGAGATCGACGTCCTGCAGATCGAGAAAAAGGTCCGTGGGCGGGTCAAGCAGCAGATGGAGAAGAGCCAGCGAGAGTATTACCTGAATGAGCAGATGAAGGCGATTCAGAAAGAGCTCGGCGACATGGATGATGGTCACAACGAGACCAGCGAGCTGGAGAAGAAGATCGAAGAGGCGGGTATGACCGCCGAGGGCAAGGAGAAGGCGCTCTCCGAACTCAATAAATTGAAGATGATGTCTCCCATGTCTGCGGAGGCCACCGTCGTTCGCAATTATGTCGACTGGCTGTTGAAGGCGCCGTGGAAGAAGCGCACGCGCGTGCTACGCGACCTGGCACGTGCTGAGAAAGTCCTCGAGGAGGATCACTACGGTCTTGAGAAGGTCAAGGAACGCATCGTCGAATACCTGGCCGTACAGCAACGCGTCAAGAAGCAGAAGGGCCCGATCCTTTGCCTGGTCGGTCCGCCGGGGGTGGGCAAGACGTCCCTGGGGCAGAGCATCGCGCGGGCCACGAATCGCAAGTTCGTGCGGATGTCGCTGGGCGGAGTGAGGGACGAGGCCGAGATACGCGGCCATCGCCGAACCTATATAGGATCCATGCCGGGCAAGATCATTCAGAACATGTCGCGGGTGGGCGTCCGTAATCCGTTGTTCCTGCTCGACGAAATCGACAAGATGTCGATGGATTTCCGGGGGGATCCCTCCTCGGCGCTTCTCGAGGTGCTGGACCCCGAGCAGAATTCAGCTTTCAACGATCACTACCTGGAAGTCGACTTTGATCTTTCAGACGTGATGTTCATCTGCACGGCCAACAGCCTCAATATCCCGGCACCATTGCTGGACCGGATGGAGGTCATCAGGCTGCCCGGCTACACCGAGGACGAGAAGACAAATATTGCGACTCGTTACCTGATACCCAAACAGATGAAGGAGAACGGCCTCAAGGACAAGGAGCTCGGGCTCCCGGAGAGTAGCGTCAGGGATATCGTCCGCTATTACACCCGTGAGGCGGGGGTTCGCAATCTGGAGCGGGAGATCGCGAAGATCTGCCGCCGGTCGGTCCGGGCCATGCTTCAGGACACCAAGCGCAAGCGTGTCGTGGTCCGGCCGCAGAGTCTCCAGAAGTACCTCGGTGTTCGGCGATTCCGCTATGGACGTGCCGAGGATGCGAACGCTGTCGGCCAGGTGACCGGTCTTGCCTGGACCGAGGTGGGTGGTGAATTGCTCACCATCGAAGCCGCGGTGGTGCCGGGCAAGGGCAAGCTCATTCACACGGGTCAGCTGGGCGAGGTCATGCAAGAATCCATCCAGGCGGCCATGACTGTTGTGCGAAGTCGCGCCGCGGTCCTGGGTATCGAAGAAGACTTCCACGCCAAGTCCGACGTGCATATCCACGTGCCGGAAGGGGCCACGCCAAAGGACGGCCCGAGTGCGGGTATCGGCATGTGTACTGCGCTGGTCTCGTCATTGACCGGGATTCCTGTCAGAGCCGATGTAGCGATGACCGGAGAGATTACATTGCGGGGCGAAGTGCTGCCGATCGGTGGTCTCAAGGAGAAGCTGCTGGCCGCTCACCGGGGTGGTCTGGGCATCGTGTTGATCCCCGAAGAGAACCGAAAGGACCTCGTGGAGATTCCGAAGAACATCAAGGATGCTCTTGATATCCGGCCGGTCAGATGGATCGACGACGTCCTGGAAGTGGCCCTCGAGAGAATGCCGGCTGTCCCCAAGAATCCCGAATCCAGCAAGGACGCAGCGGGCAAGCCCGGCGAGACCAAGGGTGGCGATAAAGAGGGCGTGACGGCCCACTGAAACACAAACGATGCGTCGGCCTGGTGACCATTGAATGACGCTGTCGCAGCCGTTTGTTGACAGTTCATTTTTTGCGCTGGTATAAGGATCGCACTTGCTACAGCAGCCTCACGGCCCGCAATGCGGGCCGTAATCTCTTCGGATGACGCCGAAACAACAACAGCAAGCGGCGCGTGTCACGGTGAGGCGAGGGTTGTCGGGCAGACAGTAGGGGGAGCTGTGGTGCCGTACCGTGGCTTGACTTCTGACAAGACAAACACATTAACCCAACAAAGGTAATTCAATGAACAAGGCTGAACTGATCGATGCCGTGGCCGCTGCAGCGGATCTTTCAAAGAGCGACGCGGGGAAGGCTGTTGAAGCCATCACCAGCACGGTCGCGAAGACGCTGGGCACCGGGGGGCAGGTCGCAATTGTCGGTTTCGGGACTTTCTCAGTGAAGCACCGCGCTGCACGGGAAGGCCGCAATCCGAAGACCGGCGAAACCATCTACATCAAGGCCACAAACGTGCCTGCGTTCAAGGCTGGCAAAGGCCTGAAGGATGCCGTAAACTAGCGCGCCTCCCAGATACGGGGTGCTTAGCTCAGCTGGGAGAGCGTCGCCCTTACAAGGCGAAGGTCGAAGGTTCGAGCCCTTCAGCACCCACCAGGAAAGGAGTGGTAGTTCAGCTGGTTAGAATACCGGCCTGTCACGCCGGGGGTCGCGGGTTCGAGTCCCGTCCACTCCGCCACTTGCCGGAAAGGGCGCCATTGCGGCGCCCTTTCTTTTGCCAGTCACCGATACGAAAGATGAACGCACGATATGCTGCAGAAGATTAGAGAGAAGATTACCGGGTGGGTCGCGGGCGTGATTCTTGCGCTGTTGGCCTTCGTATTTGCGGTATGGGGAATCGACATCGGATTCAGTAACCAGTCCGTGGCCGCGGTCGTCAATGGCGACAAGTTGCCGATCGCCCCGGTGCGCCAGGCGATTCAGAATCAGATGTCGCAGCTCCAACAGGCCTACGGCACGGAGGTGCCGGAAGTTCTGGAAGCGCAGGTCCGCGACAGCGTCATTGAAGGCTTCATTCGCAACCGGCTGCTGGTGCAGCGGATCCGGGAGGAAGGCTACCGGGTGAGCGATCAGGCTGTCAGCGCCGGGATACGCGAGATGCCTGTGTTCCAGGTGAACGACCAGTTCTCCATTGATGCCTATCGAGCGATGCTCGCCAATGTGGGTTATTCGCCCACATCTTTCGAGGCAGAGCAGCGGCAGAATCTGCAGATCGCCCAACTGCAGGACGGCATCCTTGGCAGCGCCTTTGTGACGCCGGCCGAGCTCGAGCGGCGCGTCAGAATCGCCGACGAGAAGCGCGAAATCGCATGGTTGACGGTGCCGATTTCGGGGTTTCTCGATACGATCGACATAGCAGATGACGCGGTCGCAGCAGAATACGAAGCCAACACTGACCGATACATGACCCCGGAATCGATCGACGTCTCGTATCTCGAGGTCAACCTGGCAGAGATCGCCTCAGGCGTGTCTATGACCGAACAGGAACTGAGGGATTTCTACGATTCGGAGGTCGTCCGGGATCCGCAGATGTTCAGTACACCAGAGCAGCGCCGCACCAGGCATATCCTCGTTTCAGTCGACGACAACCGTACCGAAGAGGAGGCTCTGGCACGAG
>Ga0316191_10002662_pt1 | contig 13040 bp, 10 predicted proteins | sample Eddworburr2cm_MG_FD_204928 | JGI IMG/M metagenome (GOLD analysis project Ga0316191, IMG submission 204928) | Coastal sediment microbial communities from Maine, United States - Eddy worm burrow 2 cm | ecosystem: Environmental > Aquatic > Marine > Coastal > Sediment | place: USA: Maine...
CTTAAAAAATTAAAGTTAAGATCATATGAAGTTAAGTTAATTACTGATTTAGTTCAATTCAATCTTGGTAGCTTCAATGGTTGGCATCTCCCGCTTTATTCGATTTTTAAAATCTCCGAGCCAGGGCCAATATTTTCGATCATTCAAATCTACTTCAACGACGATGACCGGGTGTTCATTGGTAGCCTCTTCTATAATTTCTCCTTCCAGATCAAACACTGCCGATTTCATGTCGTAAGTAGATGACACCAAATAGACCTGGTTTTCCAAGGCCCGGGCTTTTGCCAAGGTCAGATGCCCTCCCCAGATGGGTAAGAAAATAACTTCGGCTCCCTGGAATGCCAAGGCTCTGGCAGGTTCCGGGAAGGTGACATCCCAGCAAATCATCATGCCGATCTTTCCAAAATCAGTATCAAAGACTGGTAGAGCATCACCTGGAGTCACTCCTCCATTGATCTCTTCACGAGGCAGGCTAACTTTGTGGTATACTCCGGCTACTTCTCCGGATCGATCGATTAAGACAGCAGCATTATACACTGTTTCTCCATCCTTCTCCAGCATTCCAGCTATAATATACATACCATGCTTCCTGGCAATTTCACCCAAGAAATTAGTAGTTGGACCAGGGACCGGTTCGCTTGCTGAAACATACCCCAGCTCTGTTCCAACTATTGTAATGCCCTCAGGCAGGCAAACAATGTCTGCATTTTGCTTAGCAGCATCTTCGATGAGTGAAGCAAATTGTCGAAGATTTTCTTGTGGACCACTACTATTTTGAGGTCGATGATGAATTGTTGCTAATCTTACTAGTCGTTGACCAGGATCGTTTGTCTTTTTCAGTGAAACTCCACCAAAATGAACCTTACCATCTGCATCCCAACGATAAACTAATTCTATCCTGGCTTTCACTCCGCGCTCAGGTACTTTGTAAACATCTTGGATTATATTCCATTTCTCATCATTCACTTCACTTAAGGTTGATGGGTATTCAGCACGAGCTACTTGTTTATCATTTTCATTATACCATAATATCCTGGCTAGCACTGATCGGTTTGGTTCTTCAATGTTTACAGATAGAAAATATGCTTTAAATTCATACCAGGAAGAAGGCTCAACTTCCATGTTGGTAAACCAGCATCCATTTGCTATTTCATTTCCGGCTCCTTCGATTGCCAATGTTGGGGATTCCTGGAATTTAATCTCTCCATTAATATAATGTTTGGGTTCAACCTCATGTCGCTGACTGGAAAAACTCCAGTGATCTGCATTCGATAAATAAGCCTCATTTTGCCCAAATACACTTGGATTAATGCATATAGACAGCATGACAATATGTGGAAGATATAATTTCCTTATAAATTTCATCAGCATTACATTTAGTAGTTTGAACTAACGATATGATTTTTAATTAAAACTTGTTTCCTTATTTGGATTGCCCTTCCCCTTATAGATGGCTTTTTTGGGATAGGGAAAGACAGGCCGTGATATAGAACCACCTTTGCCGCCCGACTTCGAAACTATAACTCGTTCTGGAGCTTCACCGTGCTCTACCCAATTTACCGCCAATTCCAACCAATCAGCCTGGCTGGGACCAGGGCCACCGCCGCAGTGCAATACGCCAGGAAGTAAGAATAGCCTGATATAGTTTCCAAGTTCACTATCCTCTTTTTTGGCAGCCTCATAATGCTCTATCGTCGCCAGCGCAGATAAGGCCGGATCATTCCATCCGTGATACATAATCATCTTGCCACCATGTGCTTTAAAAGCACTATAATCTATTGACGTCGCATCAAGATAGGCAGAAGCGTATTCTGTTTGTTTTTCAAAATCATGGTAATCATAGGAGCTGTAATCCCAATCAGGATTCTGGAAAATCAAATACTTAAACATCTCTGTCCCGAATCCAAATTGTAAGGATGGAAAATCCATACCCTCAGCCCGCTCTTTGGGACCAACAATCCAAGGATTCCATCCTCCTTGTTCATTTTCACCTCCAGGTGGAAAACCGGGATAAATTTCTTTATTCCCAATAGTCACACCTGCATAAACCGTTTTGATGGCTTCTATTTGAGCTAAAGTAAAACAATCATCACCTTCAGTATCTCCCTCACATGTTTGGAGTAGGTCAAAATTAAAATCACATTCCATAGGATCATTCAAAATCTGGTCTTCAATTCCGTCGAGTCCGTCACACTGATCTAGAATCATGGATTGAAGCAATTTCAGATTGGCCTGGGTAATTACTGGTTCATCGAGCCTATTTGGATTCGGATAGATGGCTTGACTGTTTTGGATAAACTCTGCGCCAAGTGCTGACCAGTTGAATGCTGGTGCGCCAGTCACAATTCCGTCAAAATCATCAGGATATCGCTGTGCTTCCATCATTGCCTGACCTCCACCTCGAGAGCAACCAAGGAAGTAGCTATACTCAGGTTTTGAACAGTAAAATTGGCTGATGATCACTTTTGAAACTACTGCAGTCCGATGAATTGCCAGGTGTCCGATATTGTTCAAAGCCCAGTCAGCTTTGATGCCATTGCCTTGATGCCCAGTATCTGTTCCAGCAGTAGCGAATCCCTTTTTTATGGTACCTTTGGCCATGTTTTGAATGGAACCTACAAAACCACCTCCTCCACCCATGGCAAAACGAGTATTCCACTTCTGGGGTAGCAATAATTCAAAATTGATTTCATTTCCAATCCGACCAATCACCTTGCAATGAGCCACAGGTTCTTTTTCGTTAGAAGCATGAGAAATTATAATATCCGGCAATACAAGGTATGCAAGTTCCTCACAAGGTATACATGGCGCTTTAGTTGCATTGTCCGCAACTTTTCCAAATAAGAAAGCCTGAGAAAGGATCAGCACTGATGTGAATATTATGAAGGTCTTAATACTTTTCATTCTTTTGATTTTTGGGCAACTCGATTTATAAATCAATCAAATGATAAGTTAACAATTATTGATTAGGATTGGTTGGATTGGATATATAAAAGGTGATAAATCGAGCACAAGCGAAACACCTGGGCTAAAGAAATCTGCTAATGCAATACAATTACTTGTCAGACTGAGATGCCCCTATACTTTTTAGCTTCCATGCAATCGCAATGAACAAAAGCTGAACCGGAAGCCTGACAAGTGCTGCCTGGTGACTGCCAATAGCAGGCGTATCTGAAAATACGTCCCAGATATGAATAGGCAAAAACACCAGCATAAGAAGCATAATTCCCGTTGCCCCCAGCTTACTATATTTTGGGACAAAAAGCATCAAACCAAGAACTATTTCTATAATTCCTGAGACATATATAATTGCAGTAGTAAAAGGTAAAAAGGAAGGCACAAATGGTATGTAAAATTCAGGCTTCAGAAAGTGCTGCACACCCGCATATGCCATAAAAATGGCAAAAATAATTCTAACTGCTGTCCATAAAATTTTCATAATATTTTTCATAATTACTGTTTTAATCCTAATTGCTTAAATTACTTTGGTGAATGACGATACCAATTATAATATTGCACTCCTAAAATCTGGATATCTTATTCAACTATTTACTATTGGTGATACACGCTTACCGATGAGTTCTATAGCATGTAAAAGTTGCTGATGTGATAAGCCGGCATTATCCATCTGAAAAGTAAATCTTGAAATTCCACCGAGGGCATCACTGTGCCAAAGTATTTTTTCTGCTACTTCTTCCGGACTTCCGATTACCAACGCTCCCCGAGGACCTGTTTGGGCATCAAAATGAGATCGCGTGACAGGTGGCCATCCACGTTCCTTCCCTATCCTGGTAAATGTTTCGGCATAACCCGGGAAATAATCTTCAATGGCCTCTGCTGAACTGTTCGCTACATAGCCCAATGAGTGTAACCCAACCTGCAACTTTTCAGGTGAATGACCAGCCTCTTCACCAGCCGCACGGTAAAGATCTACCAGCGGACGAAATCGATGAGTTTCTCCACCAATCACAGCTACCATCAGCGGTAGCCCCAGCTCTCCTGTACGTCGAAATGAAGCTGGTGTGCCACCAACACCTATCCAAACAGGTAAAGTATTTTGCAAAGGTCTTGGATAGATGGCCTGGTTGTGAAGTGGGGAACGGAATTTCCCAGACCAATTCATTACTTCATTGTCACGGATTTGAAGTAAAAGTTCCAGTTTCTCAGAAAAAAGCGCATCGTAATCCTGTAAATTTAAACCAAACAATGGGAAGGACTCTGTAAATGATCCACGACCAACCACCATTTCAGCACGGCCTTTAGAAATTAAGTCTAACGTAGCAAAATTTTGAAATGCCCTTACCGGGTCTGCAGCACTTAATACCGTAACCGCACTCGTTAGACGAATGCGTTCAGTTCGAGCTGCAGCTGCAGCAAGGATGATCGCAGGGGCGGAATCCAAAAACTCTTTCCGATAGTGCTCACCTATCCCAAATACATCAAGACCTGACTTATCTGCAAATGCTATTCTATCAAGTAGTTCTTCCAGTGCCTTTGCGTTATCTGGTGTTACTGAAGGATCATTCCTTAGTGGTGCAGCAGCGAAGCTATCAATTCCTATTTCCATTGTTTTTTATTTATACTACGATTTGGGTAATTACCAGAGATATAAAACTACCGAATAGAATTGATGTTTAAAGTATGTGCTAAAAAGATCATCCGTCGATCACTGCATGAGAATTAAGAATTTCTCTATTTCCCTAATCGAATTCTTTTAAGGATAAGGAAATTAAACTGGAACAATCACAATTCGGCCATAGGCAATAAAAGCAGCTACTAATAAAATAATAATGTTAATCACAAGCGCTTTTGCTCCATCACCTCTGCGGATATGTAAAATCATTGCTCCTATCATGGTTAAAATTACTCCTACGGCCGCTAACGGAGTTAGCCACGGTAGAGTCCCAAGCAATTGAGGAAGGATTAATCCTAATCCTGCTAATACTTCAACAAGCCCAATAAATTTCATCTGGCTACTGGAAACATCATCAGCCCAGTCCAGGCGTCCATCTCCCTTTTTCTTAAGCTCGTCATTTGAATTACTCAATTTCAACAAACCAGGTACCAACATCATAACTGCAAGTAATCCTTGAAGAATCCATAGTAAATAGTTCATATTAATATTTCTTTATATAGTTATCTTGCAATTTTAGGAAGATAAAAACCTTAAAGCATTAATGTAGATTAAGAAAGAAGAAAGGGTGGATTATTTTCCTCTTGTCTGATCTCCTTTGACTTTGCTTAATGCTTCAGGTGTTATACCAAGGTAGGAGGCTATCATTTTTTGTGGAACTCGCTGAATTATCTGAGGATAAGTCTTCGTAAAATGCTCATAGCGCTCCAGGGCAGATGCACTCATAAGCATCATTACCCTTTTTTGCAACACAGATATACGCCTAATAAGACTTATAGTTCTTTGCTTATCGCTCCTTATTGTCAAGGGAATAAATACTTCACTAAATACCTTTTTATCAATTATTTCAACCTGTGAATCTTCCAAGGTATCAATGAATAAATCATTTGGGGCATCAAGATCTGCGCCATCAGCGATTATCCAACCTTCAGGGGCAAACATAAAAATATGTTCCTTCCCTTTATTATCAATAGTATAGCTGCGAAGCAAGCCTTTTTTTACAAAACAGACTTTAGAGGCACTTTCACCTGCCTGCTGCAAAACAAAGCCTTTCTTCAAAAATTGAGTACTGATTTTTTGCTTCAGATGTTCGATTTCTTTGGCAGAGTTTTCTGAATCTTGGTTTAATACATCAATAAAGGAAATCACTATCTAGATCAAACAGTGTAAACCATCTTAAATTTACACATGTTTCCAATGCGATCTTTTTTAACCAGTTTTAATTACTCATCCAAAAGTTCAAGAATCACCAGGTAGGCACAATGATCCGATGCTACTGCATCTTGAATAACCTTGGTCTCCAGTACCCTCCATCTGTTTTTTGGATAAAACATAATGTAGTCAATTTTCTTTTTTGGATTGCTGGAAGGGAAGGTATATTTCACATCATCTTTGTCATGGGAGGCTGACCAGACTTCTTCAAGAATATTAATCGGTATGCTACCAGGTGTAGCATTTAAGTCTCCTGCCAAAATGGTCGGGTATTGATTCAGCGAAAATACCTCATTGATCTTTTTCACTTGTGCTACCCGGTCTTTTTCATCTCTTAAATGATCGAGATGTGTTCCTATAAAGGCTATGGTGTCATTGGATGCAATGGTAGTTACAATCTCTAATGCAGTTCTGGGCTCATTCCCTGGAGAGTATGGTAAAGCCACGTTGCGACTACTCAAAAAAGTATAGTTGCACAATACTCCTTCTCCATATTCTCCACCATCAAAGTTCATGGCCTTCCCGAAAAGAGGAACTAATTTCGTCCTATATCCCAATTCTGTAACCAGGTCATATTTTTTGGCTCGATTGGTTTTAAAATCGACTTCCTGTAGGGCTACAAAATCCGGATTCGCATCAAGGATAACTTGTGCTATTACATCCAAATTAAAATCCCCCTTGGTAGTTGCTCCATGAAGGATATTAAAGGATAACACGCTCACAATTTTACTACTATCAACCTTGGATTGAGCCCACGTAATTGTGTTTATGAAGATTAGTAATAGAAAGATTGAGGTCTTTAAACTCATTTCACCTTTATTAATGTTCATACTTAATATATGAACCTAATGTAAGCTCAAAGTCCTATTTTTCAAATTAAATGTACCTATAATAGATTTTATTTAATGAATCTATGAATCGCTTCGTTCGCATTATCCTGATAGGTAGTATTGTTCAAATCCGGAAAAATAATACTTTGATCCACAACAGGACCTACGAGTTTTTTCGCTTTACTGGCATAGAAAACACCACTGACTAATGAATCATCATTGATCCCATCTACAAATCGTTTTGCCCCTTTCTCTAATTTATGAACTAGCCCTTTGAGTGGAGCCACGATGGGCAGCATTATATACTTAAACATTAGTTTTTTCAATGGTGGTAAATCATTCATAACAGCTGTTCCACTTGTGAAACCAGGACTCATTGTTATCAATCTGATATTCGAATTTTTACGAGCTTCTGATGACATCCATAAAGCGGCTATATATTTAATATAACCATAGGCTTCCATGGGATCTGTTTGTTCGCTAAAGAAAGATCCATCTATGACCTTAATAAACTCATCCACAGAAGAGGTTTGCAAATCAGGTCTATTCATTCCCATATCTTCAACTCCTCTCGCCCCTTCTGAACCAGCATACAAAGCAACTTTTTTAAGTTTTTTTGCTTTCAAAAGCTCATCCAATAATATTACGTGGCCTAGTACATTGGCGGCAACTAATGAAGTAACACCATTTGATGTCATGTTTAGAGGATTTTTGCCACCCATTCCCCCAGCATTCATAATCAATGCGTCAATAGGCTCGCTCAACTCAGCAACAGCAGATCGCACTGAAGCAGGATTTGAAACATCCATGATAACAATTTCGAAAATTGACTTTCCAGTAGATTTTTCAAGAGATTGTTTTGCTTCCTCGGCTTTAGCAAGATTTCTACATGCCAGGTAAATTTTTTCAGTTCCATTTATCAGGGCAAGCTGCCGAGCGGATTCCTTTCCTAATCCTCCATTCGCACCAGTTATTAAAATACTCTTATTCATCATTTGATACTATTTTTGTATGCATCAAAAGTGATAAAAAAAAGTCGTCCAAAATTCTCGTTTTAGCTCAAAGATTTCTCATTTTAGCTCAAACGATAATCTGACGGTGATTTCCCATAAGCAGCAACGAAATTTCTATTAAAAGTAGCTACTGAATCAAATCCAACATTGTAAGCTATATCAGAAACACGTGAACGGTCTGATTTCAACAATGCAGCTGCTTTTTCAACTTTCTTTTTAGCAATATATTTCTTGGGGCTGTCATTAAAGGCTTCCTTAAATTTTCTTTTGAAAGAAGATGTGCTCAAGTGACAAAGTCTTGCTAGTTCATCGATGGATAGATTCGAATATATGTTATGTTGTATTGTGGATTTAAATTTGATATCCAGTGGTTTAAAAATAGCAGCTAAGAAGTCTAATTGCGAAGGTGCCTCCTGTGATTTAGACATTAACAATACAAACTCTTTTAGTTTTGTCTTAATCATATTTTCATCGGCCAACTCAGGATTATCTATTAGAATATTGATACTTTCCTTAAAATTTGTCAGTAATCGATCCACCTCTATTTGTTTGATATTGTGGTTAAATGCATAAGTTGATTTAGAAAGGTCAAATTCAAATATTTCCTCCACCAGAGAAGGGTAGAGAATAACTGCAATTACCTCAATACCATCCCCGCATTTTTTTTGTTCACTATTAGTTTCAAAAAAGTAGTTTAGACACTTAGCAAGAATTGCCTGGTTTCTATTCAAATTCATGTAATCTTCTTGCGAGCGAACTGACACCTCTCCCTCGTTTACGAAAACAAAACAGGCCTCATCTTCGAAATATTCTTTAGGTAATCTATCGAAATAGGGCATTGATTGCTTGCCAAAAACGATACGCCCTTTGTACTTAAGATACTTTTCTTCGTATTTCATTTATTCATATTGTCGATTTATCAATCCGTTAGATGGATATGATGATGATAGCAAAGCATGCTATAACTTTTTAGTAATCATTTACATATCGATTGTTCCCGGCTTTTTCTAATGTTTGTGACTTTGTAAATGTGGTCTTAATAAATCCTTACCACAGTCATTCCCTTTGGGAGTTCTAACCAAAGCATGAATATGACTCCGGAACTAATTGTTGAGTTTTTTCAAAGCACTCCACCCATACATCAAGTGGTGAATAAATTCAAAAACATAGACAAAATTAAATTTCTTTTGATAGATACACTGAAAAAAATGGAACATGTTAAAAAAAGGAAAGAGATATCATCAACAAAGATAATGACACATTCCATTATGTCACTTCTTCAATTCATCCAATAAAACTCTGGCTTCCTTGAGATCCACGGAATTAAATCCCTCAGTAAACCAGTCGTATACACCTTTTAGCAGATGGTATGCTTCATTTGTTTTTCCTTGTTTATGCCATAGCCTGGCCAGATCACAGGCAACACGAAGTTCATACGTTTTGGCTGATTGTTTTCTAGACAGTTCCAACGCCTGGTTGAAGTTTTCTTCGACCATAGTTTCTGGCTTGCCTACTGCTTGCAACGTGAGCGCTTTGATCCTGAGCAATTCAGCTGTTTGAATATGCGATCCAGTATTGTTTACATGATCCAGGATCTTTTCGATCCAATTTAATGCAGAATCATACTCTCCTAATGCAACATACTGCTCCCCTACGTAAGGAGACATTGATACAGCAAACGCTTTAAAACCGATATCAAAGCAAACATTAACCAGATTTACAGCAGTATCAAATGCTGTTCTGTCTCCCTGGAATGCTTTGGCTATATTATGATAGACCTCAGCGGTCAGCGTAAATATGGGATCTCCGAACGCTCTTACTATCGGCAGATATTCCTCCAATATTTTTTCAGATGCTTCCCATTCTCTTGCTTCTAGCCCATAAAGTGCAGGAAATGTATAAATGTGGTAAAGGGTCATTGAATCCCTGTGGTCTTGAGCATAAGACAGATGCTGATCGGAAAGGCTTTTTGCCTGATCCATATAGCCTAAAATCTGAAGGCAAATCATCTGCCAGGCTTTGGCACCAATTTCGATATACCCACTAGGTGCTAATTCCCAGGGAAAAGGTAGTGAAGGATCGAATATTTCCAGGACTCGTTGGTAAGACCTGTTAGCCTCTTTAAATTCTCCTTTAATAACTCTTGCACCACCTCCTAATTGACTAGCGAATAATTCAAACCAATACCCATTCTCTGGATTCTCTGCTAGTTTCAACATATAATCCGACAATTCGGTATGCGCCTTATAATCTTCTGTATTAAAATAATATGAAAGTAGATTAAACAGGACCAAAGCCAGCTTCGGACTGACTTCAATAGTTTGGGCAACATCTCTTGCCCGGTTGAAGGTCTCCTTCACTTTGGGGTGGGGAAATCCATGAGAAACGACAAAGGAGCCACCCAAGGTCAGGCGAAAATCCACTTCCAGGTTGTTGCGATCCGTCTCACTTTTAATATGAGACAATAATTCGATCCCTTTCTCCAGATGCGATATAGCTTCTGTTGTTGCATTTTTCTGACTGGCTTGCTGGCCTGCTTTCAGCCACAGTGGAATAGCTTGTATAGGCTGTCCAGCTTCTGTGTAGTGATGCGCCAATAACTCCGGTTGGGTCTGGGTGATTTCCTCAAATTGATTCTCCAATACATTGGCTACCTGATTGTGTAATTGCTGCCTGCGACTTTTTAGCAGGGATTCGTAAGCCGCATCCTGGATTAAGGCATGCTTAAATTGATATACTGATTGTCTTCCTTGTCCACGTGTGTAAAAAATTTCGGCATCTAATAATTGGGATAAGGACTGCTCCATACTCCCATTGATTTGGGGGATTACTGCCTTCAACATTTCCAGGGAGAATTCACGTCCCAATACAGCTCCTATCTGAACAATTTCCTTCACATTTGACAATCGGTCAAGACGAGCAAGTAATGAATCCTGCAATGTAGAAGGGATTGCCAGAGCAGGTATAGCTCCTGCCACTTCAAAGTTGTCATTTCTTTCGATTAACAAATCCGACTCCAGAATCATTTTAGTCAATTCCTCAACGAATAAAGGGACTCCCTCAGTTTTGCCTGTAATCTGTTTCAGGATCTCTTTTGGCAAGGGCTTTCCTTTTGTCTGGTGATGACAAATAATCGTCATGTTATCATCTGACAATCGCTGAAGGTTTATTTGTGAAACCCCAGGTTGATCTTGCCAATCCGGTCGAAAACTTGGACGAGTAGTACAAAGTGTTAAAATAGTATGCGTGGGCAGGTGATTTATAAAAAGTTTTAACCATTCCAATGTAGAAGCATCAGCCCAATGCAGGTCTTCAATCACAATTAATAAAGGATGGTTAACAGCTCTACTTAGCAAAACTTGTGTAATGCTTTCCATGATCTTTTGTCTCTTTGCAAAGGGACTCATGATAAGTGGAGGGAATTTTTTCGAAGGTATAGATAAAAACTCTGACATTAATGGCATCGCGCTACTGAATTCCAACCCGGTTTGTGACAGGAAACCTTCCAATTTATTCAACTTTGTTTCATATTCATCATCTGATTCAAATTGCAACAGGCCATTTTCAATCAACTCAATAATCGGATAAAAGGCACTATTTCGTTGATAAGCCGAACAACTGGCGACAGCCAACCAACCTTTCTGTTCAGTGTTGCTCTGCTCCACTATTGTATCTACAAGTCGAGATTTACCTATGCCTGCTTCTCCATTTAACAAAAGGAGATTTCCCTTTCCTCCCTTTGCCTTTTTCCAACATTTTGCCAGCTGATCCAACTCATTCTGACGTCCAACAAGTGGAGAAAGACCTCTTCTTTTCGCAACATCCAGTCGGGTTTTTGCACCGCTTTCACTCAGAACCTGAAAGATTTCCATCTGTTCTGAAATACCTTTTAAGCTATGTTTTCCAAGACTTTTTATTTCAAACCAACCTTGTACAAGACTCAATGTCTGTGGAGTAATTACCAATCCATCGTGTGGCGCCAATCCCTCCAGTCGGGCGGCAACATTGACTGTTTCACCCAGTGCCAAGTGATCGTCCACAACCACCAGTCCTGTATGTACACCTATGCGTATTTTTACTTTAATCTTTCCTTCTGATTCCCAACGATTGTTGGCCTTAGCAACTGCTTTTAAAATACCCAATCCTGCCTGTATACTTAATTTTGGCGCATCTTCCAGGCCCTCCGGATAACCAAAATAGACGAGCAATCCGTCACCAAGATACTGTGCAATATATCCATTGTACTTTTTTACCACTTCTTCGGCAACCTCATGATATCCTGTAATTACCTGCCGGAACTCTTCAGGGTCAAGCCGTTCAGAAAGGGGAGTTGATCCAACCAAATCACAAAAGAGTATAGTAAGCTGCCGCCGCTCTGCAGATCTTTGTTTCTCCTTTTTACCTTTTGAAACAGCAGGTTGATTACTTGAGTTTGTAGAATTTAGACTCGCTCCACAGTTATTGCAATAATTAGCTTGAGGGAGATTTTCATGTTGGCATTGAAGGCATATTTTCATTCTGTTAACAATTGTTGGCTCATGAATAATTGGCAGTTATAAGATACAAATTTTAATATGGTATGCCAAATGCATGATTTAACAAAATTGAGATGCAGAACATGCATCGATCAATGCGTATTCGTTCTTAGCTATTCGCTTTTAAAAAAAATCAAGTGTGAAGAAACTATTTTGTATTCTTGACTACCTTATATCATCATTAAATTATAGCTTATTAATCTCATGCTTTGTATGGCATTGTCTTTTCGTATAGGAAAGGTTTATATCAATTTATCTCACATATTAACCAAACTCTGGATCTAGATTTCATCTTAATTAAAAACAAGTAATTTTGAACATGCATCCAAATAATAATTCATTTTTAAGCTTAATATTCACATGAGACTTATCGTTCTACTCTTATTTTTTCTTCCTCTGGTTGCTGCCGGGCAAACGATTTGCTCAAAGGAAAGTCGGGATCGCCTGGATTCTACCGTGTTCGCACTTTCAAAACTGGAGGTCGCTCAAAAACCAATTCAGGAGGTAGCACTTACTATCGCTACTTCCTTTCTGAATACGCCGTATGTGGAAAAAACGCTGGAGGTTGGAGGAGATGAAAGATTGGTGATCAATTTAATGGGCCTTGATTGTACCACCTATTTAGAATCCGTTATCACGCTGGCACGAATGACTAAATTGGGACGCTTTACCTTTGAGGACTATGAGAATGAACTGGAATTTTTAAGATACAGAAATGGCAAAAGAGAAGGCTACCCTTCAAGACTGCATTATTTTTCAGATTGGATTTATAACAATCAACAAAAGGGAATTCTAAAAGACATTACGGCAGATATTG
>Ga0316191_10002663_pt1 | contig 13039 bp, 14 predicted proteins | sample Eddworburr2cm_MG_FD_204928 | JGI IMG/M metagenome (GOLD analysis project Ga0316191, IMG submission 204928) | Coastal sediment microbial communities from Maine, United States - Eddy worm burrow 2 cm | ecosystem: Environmental > Aquatic > Marine > Coastal > Sediment | place: USA: Maine...
CGGTCGTATTATTTTCTTGATATGGCAAAAGGAGAAGTTACCAAACTGACTGTTTTGGACGCCGGTCTCGATATGGCCAGCCAATTGGGTCTGGAGTGCGTGACCATCGGAAACCTTGCCAAGACAACGAATTTGTCCAAAAGCGGGTTGTTTGCGCATTTCCAGTCCAAAGAGAATCTTCAGGTGGAGATACTCATTTACGCGGCGCAGCTTTTTTCAGAAGATGTGATTGTCCCGGCACTGAAAATCAAAGCCGGCATTCCGAGAATCCGGGCGTTGGTGGACAACTGGATTCAATGGACTTCCGAATTGACAGGGGGCTGCATTTTCGTTTCTGCCAGTGCGGATTTCAGTGACCGCCCCGGAAGGGTTCGGGAGGTTCTGCTGCATCAACAGGAAGAATGGATCAATTGTCTTCGCCGCATCGCCCGATCGGCTATTGAGGCGGGTGATTTCAGGCAAGATATCGATGATGATCAGTTTGCCTTTGACCTCTACTCTCTTCTGCTGGGCTTTCATCTGTATTATAAATTGCTCGACGACGCTGAAACTAGAAAACACCAGGAAACCGCACTTGTCCGGCTACTAAATAGTTACAAACAATAAGGGGATCATATGGTAAAAAAGCTTATAAAAATGAAATCAGCAAGCACGAACGTTCGTTATATTAAGGCCCGGCAAAGGGGCACGCATCTTTTGCTGACGGCATTGTGGCATCTTGCGCCCAAGACGACGAAAAACATCCTGCTCAAACGGTTTTTTAAACCATCGTCCTATGCGCTGACACCTTTGGAAAGAGAATGCCTCGAAAAAGGCACACGGTTTAGTATTTATGTACACGACCAGGAAATCCGATGCTGGAAATGGGGCCGTGGGCCTGCAATTCTCTTTGTTCATGGGTGGAACGGCCGCGGGGTAAATTTCGTCTATTTTTTTGAGGCACTGATAAACTCCGGATATTCGGTTGTCACCTATGATGCGCCCGCTCATGGGGTCTCGGACGGTCTTGCCACCAACTATTTTGAACTCTCCGATGCTGTAAGATCTTTTTTGGACCCGTCCCAGGGCTTGGATATTCAGGGTGTGATCGCCCATTCCATCGGTGCCTCTGCGGTCATCAATTGCATTTCAAAAGATACACCGTCAATTGATACCGTCCTGATCGCTCCGGCGCTTAAACTCAAAGAGCTTTTGTTCAATTCTTTCAATCAACACGGCGTACCCAAAATCGTATATCAAAACCTGGTTGCCGAAATGGAGGCATACTACGGGTACGATGTCCATCAAGACAATCCTTTTAACCTGGCAAAAACAATCTCATCGAAGATGCTGATCGTTCACGACACGGATGATCGAACCATCCCGTATATGGATTCAAAGACACTTGCCGAAAAAACAGACCATGTTGTCCTTCATACCACTCAAGGTTTGGGGCACAAAAGGATTTTAAGAGATAAAACCGTAGTAGATTTCATCACGACGTATATTTTTAACGGGCAAACCCGGGGTGATGAACAGTTGATGAAAAACGCAAACCAGTTCTAAAAGGAAGGAAAAAAGATGAAAGACATTCAAAGCATTATAGAAGATTACCGAAATGCAGATTTTGAAACGCGCCAATATTTTTTTCTGTCATATCGGTCGCTTCGAGACGAGTTTTTAAAGATCGATCAACAGGATGTGGCGGCCCAATTTTCAGCGGCGCCCGTCAAAAACAGATGCTGTACGCGCGGATATTGGAGTAGAATCTTGATGGGTGCTTAACAATAAAATCAGCGGTATCGGACCGTCGCTGTGGAATGCAGAAATCTTCACCGGAAAAATTTTTTCAAAGCACTGGGATTAATTTTATTCCGGAAATTTCAGGGTGACGCTCTTTCCGCCGTCCTTTGTCTTGATCTTGACGTTCAAATCGATGCTGCTGTCCCGGATCCCCAATGCCAACGGAGTTTTTCCTTTATCCCCCTCGATATGTCCGATTTCGGCCACCGCCGCAATGATCTTTTCAGCGACTTCGGCACCGGGAGAGGGAAGATCTGTTTTACGGTATTTTGCAGTTACCGTTACATTTCCGTCATCCGACCTTGTGATGGAAATTTTTTCAGCGTTGTTATTTACGCCGTGCAGCGCAGCCAAAGCCAGCCATTTTAGGGCAGCTTCCTGGATATCTGCGTCGTCTTTTACCACAGACATCTCTTTGAGGGGGTCTGTGGATGCAAAACAGTCACACATTTCCTGCACCTTCAAATGTAAACTTCCCGTATCTTTCATAGTAATACCTCCTTTTATCTTCGGCTCAGTGACACGAGGGTCCTTTGCAGCCGAACGCCTTTTTATTGGACTTGGCCATCCGGTCGAGAAAGCGGCCGAAGAGACCTTTGGGTTTCAGGTATTTTTCCGGATTTTTTGCAAATGCCGTTCTGCAGTTTTCGGCACAGAAATAATAGATATGGCCCTTGTACGAGAAAACCGGATGGGCCGATTTCGGATTTATGTCCATGCTGCAAACCGGATCTTGAACGCTACTCTGTTGAGCGGTCACCATGTTCGAGTCTCCAGGATAAGTCCTTCGAGCTGTGTATTCTAAATTCGAACCGGAAGATTTTCTTTGTACCGGCGATCATATGTCGTTTGCCGGCGGCAATTTTTATCAGCGTATGCGTTAATTTGGTAATACTTTAAATATAATGCCACAATGTGGCATTATCAATCTTTTTTATGAAAAACACAAAATTTTATCCGAATTAAGCGAAAGGTTGGGATACTTCAGAGTCTCCCGATACCTGAACAAAGTATCCTCGACTTTCGCGAATTCGGGTATTAATATAATGGAAGAGGAAAGAAACCCATGGCTTGATGTTGCTTTAGAATTTTGAAAGGATTGCCATGAACGCCGATGAGAAAGATAAAAAAAAAGGGTGGAACCCATCCGCCACAAAAAAGGCGGGCAAGCTTCAGGAGCGGCGGAACGGACTGCTGGCTCTGGTGCATATCGCCAAGAAAGAGATTCCCCTTTCAGACGACGAATATCGGGATGTGATTGCCTATTGGGGCGTCAAATCTTCGGCGGACATGTCGATTCCGGAGCTCAAGGAGCTGGTGAAATATTTTGAGTCCTTGGGATTTAAAAAAAAGGTGGCCGATCCCAGGGACCCGGGTTCAGGGGTCGGCCAGATCAAGGCCCTCCAGGAGAGAATCCGGGCCGAAGCCGAAAAACTGAGCAATGGAGAGCAAAGGCTTAAAGGACTGGTGAAGAAAATCGCAAAGGCGGACGATCTTAAGGCGTGTCGCAACGTGAAGAAATTGAAGCAGGTTCTCAAGGTGGTTCGGTTGCTGCAAGATCGGGAGTGAGGGTCGAAGAACCTTGCTCCAGGCGAAAACGAGCATCCATTGATACGGATTTTAAAATTTACAACCGCACAAGGCAAACGGAGGATTAAATGGAATATAATTTTTTGGTGGATACCTATGACACCGAACGGATCAAAACCCTCAGCGTTTGGAGTATGTTCGAGGATGATGATTTTTTCATCCGTCCTCACCCCCTGGACAAAAAAGATCGGAATCCTTTGGAGCACATGATCCATCAGTGTATGAGTGAAGACAAATGGTTCTGCAATATGTTCGGGATCGATGTGGGGGCGCCGCCGCTGCCTGAAAAGGAAACACGGCTTGAATTCATTAGGCGATACGCCGAAGATTCCGAAAAACGACTGGCAATGCTAAAGGAAAAGGACAAATCCTGGTGGGAGGAAAAAGTTGCTTTTTTTGATGCCCTGCGGACGAGGACCTGGATTATGCTGCGACGGATCGCCCATACAGCCCAGCATCGGGGAGAGCAGACATCTCTGCTCAGAATGCTGGGAAGAGCGGTCCACAGCATCTACGGACCGTCTGCCGATACCGGGGGGTTGCCACAAAACAATGCATTGACCATCTATGCATATCCGGACATTCCGTCTCTGATCCAAGGCGAATCCAAAGGCGGCTTAAAAACTTCCCTGCCGGGTCCCGGGAATCTACCCTGCACCGAGCGCCCAAATCTTTAGGAATGGATTAGATTCTGAGAACCAGGGTTGCCCGGGTTCCTTTTTCAGCAAGATTTTCCAGTGTTACCCGTCCGTTGTGAAGGAGCGCCACTTCTTTGACAAAATTGAGGCCCAGGCCGGTGCTTTTTTTCCCGCTGTCCGGCCGTTTCAACGAGAAGAATCGATCAAAAACCTTGTCTTTGGCAAAGTCAGGGATGCCGGGGCCGTTGTCATCCACGGTAAACCTGAGTACGTTCCCGTCTCCTTCTCCGGTCAATGCGATCTGACCGTGGTCAGGACTGAAATCGATGGCGTTTTGAACCAGGTTGCCCATGGCCTGATGGAGTAAAAAGGAATCGCCTTTCACCCGGAGATCATGGGGAATCTGGACCACCGGTTTCAGATGTTTTTTTGAAAGCATCGGCTGTTTGCTCTCCAGTACTGTTTTTACCAAAGATAGAAGGGAAATATTTTCAATGTTCTGAAGAATTTTCAGATTTTCCAGTTCCGACAACTCCAGGAGCCGGTCCACAATCTGCTGAATTCGATCGGCTTCATTGCGGATGTTGGATAAAAAACGGGCCCGCTGCTCGGGGGGCATTTTTTCTTCGAGAAGTTCCGCGGCCCCCCGGACGGCGGACAGGGGGCTTTTAATCTCGTGGGTTAGGGCGTGTACATACTGCTCCACATATTTTTTCCCTTCCAAAGCCGCCTGCATTTTCTCGAAAGCGGCCCCCATCTCGCCGATTTCACTCTGGTCCAGTTTGGGAAATTTTACCCGTTTGCCGTGGCGGACATCGTCGGCATAACCGGTAAGCCGTTTAATGGGGCGGGTGATCCAGACGGATGCCAACAGGCTGAGCAATACGGCGGCCATTAGGGCGAGAATGCCCACACGGATAATTTTTGGTTTGGCATCCTGTAAAAAATTGTTGATGTTGGTGGTCGGTTTGGCCACCGTTAAAACACCGGCAATCTGTTCTTGCACCAAGAGGGGTGTGGCGACATAAAGAACTGATGATGTGGGATCCTCCGGATCGATACGGGTGGTTCGGGCGCCGTATTCGCCGGCCAAAGTGAGGCGAACGTCCCGCCATTTTGAGTAATCCGCACCCACATTGCCGCGATTTTCGGAATCGAAGAGGATGGTTCCGTTTTTATCGGTGATGTAGATCTGCATGTCCACCCGTGTTTTGACCAGGTCGTATATTTTGGCGGATAGAGGACGATGGTAGACATTTGAAAAAACGGCATGGAGGTTTTCAACATCGAACCGGCCGGCCTCCATTTCAAGACCGATGATGCCGGCCAAAATATTGGCCTGATCCACCAGCGGGTCTTCGACACTTTCAAGATAGCGGATTCGGAGGTTTTCCACCACCCAGTCGATGGGGTAATAGAAGCAGACAGCGAAAATCAGAATGTAACAAAAGAAAATACGGGCGCCGAGTTTCATAACTCCTCTTTCAATGAATATCCCATGCCCCTGTGGGTGACGATGGGATCCAAATCGGGTTTGACGAATTTTAATTTGGCACGAATGTTCTTAATATGGGCATCCACCGTTCGATCCATACTGGTTTCGGGTTCATCCCATACCAAGTCCATCAGTCGATCCCGGGAATAGACATGCCCCGGCCGACGGATAAATGTTTTTAAGATCTTGTATTCATAATGGGAAAGGTCCAGGATCTTGTCAAAATAGGATATCCTGCGCTTGGATTCATCCACCTCAAAGCCCGGAGCAAACACGGTTGATAACGACCCCTGGCGAGTTCGTCTCAGCACCGCCTTGACCCTGGCGGACAGCTCTCTGGGACTGAAAGGCTTGGTCAAATAGTCGTCCGCGCCGATTTCGAGTCCCACCACCCGATCGATCTCATCGGCCCGTGCCGTCAGAAAAATAATCGGGATGTCGTGGCTCTTTCGGATGGCTTTGCACAATTCGAGCCCATTGATGTCCGGGAGGCCGATATCGAGTACGATGAGGTCCACCGGCTCTTCGGACAACAACAGGATGACGGCCGTTCCGGATGAAAGTGCCACCGTGTCGAACCCGTCGGTTTCAAGGGCGTACTGGATGGTGTCCGTTATGGAAGGTTCATCTTCAACAATCAGAATCTTTGGTTTCATGACGTCTCTCTTTTGGGTCGAAGAATTCAAAAGCGGTCGTTAACGGTCGACTTAAACTGTAATCTCCTCCAAAGCCGTCTGCAACATGACTGTATCAAAAAAACAGATAAAAAAACAACCATACAGACCGCCAAGGTGATCAGGCAGTGTTCCACAAACCGGGATCCGTTTTTGTGATATGCACTGTTTAAGAGGGGAATGCCCAGGGAAACCAAAAGATACCAGAACAAAGGGATCACCACAGAATGAAACTTTCCAATGGAATCTGAATCCTGTTGGATCCATTTTTTTCGCGGTTGCGCCGGGCCCGGCGTACAGAGACGAAGGGTGTTCTCCAATGCCCAGTAAAACAGGCAGAGGGCGAAAAAGTAGATAAAAATGCCTTCGATCCGGTGAAGCTGTCCGGGGGTCAGCCATTGGGTGTGGATATCGGCCGTATACATATAAATGGACGTAACGATTCTGACGGCATTTACGGCGATGGTCACAAAATAGGCTCCTGTGGCACTGATCACCAGCCAAAAAGTCTTGGGTCCAAAGGCTCTGAAACGATGAAGGCCTGAAAATACGGCCATGGAAAAAGCAATGATCAAAAAATTCACGCCGGCGCACGCCGGTGCAATGATGATTTGGTGCCTGCGGCTGACAAATCCCGATCCGTCTTCTTTTTCGAACCTGATTCCGCTCATATATTCCACCACGCCGGCAGTGGGACCCAATATCCAGACGAGGCCGCCGCTGGGAGCGCGGCTGTAATGGTATTTGAGCCCCAAGGCAATGAGCAGTGCGAGCAAATAAAAGATGCTGTTTTTTACAATTTTATGAACGGTTTGCTCGGCGCCGGCATCCATCAACCCTCCTTTTGAAATGGGCTTTTTTTGTTTACGACCTGCTGTCATCCTGAATTTTTATGGCCTGTTGAAGCGAAGGTCTGCCAAAGGACCCTTGGGTACGTCGACGAAAATATGTTTTATGCCCCATGGTGGTGATAAAAATAAGAAGGGCAATGACCAGCAACAGGTACAACTCGGGCTCGGGAACCCTTGACATGGATCCGCCCACGGCCAGGTTGGAAACGTTCAACGGCAACGGTAGCGGTTGATGAACATCTTTGGCCGGCGCTTCAGGATTGCGGACGAACTCCTGTACGGCCACAAATGACGTATATGCCGTTAAGAGATTATAGGTCAGTCCCAGAGAGGTGATTTGGGCCTTGTTTTCATGGTTGTTCTTATCGAAATTGAAATCTGACAGACGCCCGATCCGGGTCCGGGCCCATAAATACCGCAGGGCACTGTTCAACTCCAAGGGTTGGATTTCAGACACATTGAAGGTCTGATGAAATTCGCCGCTTCCGCCAGCCCCGGTTAGTTTAATGACACCTTTGGGCTTTTTCCGCCATTTACCGAAAACCATGACGGGTCGCTGGGCAAACAGGTCCGGAATGGCGGGTGGTTCCATATCATAGGTTTCAAAACCATCGTATTTGACGGCAATGCGGGTCAGTACCGGTGCTTGAACATAGTTGCGGAAGCGTTCGGCAGCACCGGGAGCTCGTCCGGGTTTGGTGACCACGAACGGTTCGCCCTGTCCGGCCTTGGCCATTCCCTCGATGAGGTAACGGTTCACGCTGCTCCCGATGCCGAAAGAAAAGACGTTGGTGCGGTTCAGGTTCTGTTGAATCAGATGAAAAACATCCTTTTCCGCGGAAATGTATCCGTCGGTGATGATGAGAATGGTTCGGGAATAGGCTTCATCTTTGGGCAATGACAGGGCTTTTTTCAAGGCGGACGAAAGTTCCGTACCCCCCCCGCCCTGCTGCCGATCGATGAGCCGGAGGGCACTGAGGATGTTTTTCCCGGAGGCCGGCACCGATGCCGGGGCCATTACTTTGGAGCCGCCGGCAAAAAGAACCACGTTAAACTTGTCCGACGCTCGGAGATGGCCGATGAGATTTTTCAGAAGCTTTTTGGCCGTTTTCAGGGGAAATCCGTTCATGGAGCCGGAAATATCCACCACGAAGATGTACTCCCGGGGAGGGATATCCGCCGGTCGGACCTGTTCGGGGGGTTGAACCAACAGGAGGAAAAAATTTTCATCCTCACCGGAATAGAGCATTAAGCCGGATTGAATGGTGTTGCCGGTGAGCCTGTAATTCAAAATAAAATCGCGATTCCCGGCGGATTTTTCAGATTTTGCCATGAGGATCCGGGCCACGGATTTGCTTTCCCACGAAATTTCGGTTTCGTGGGACGGGCACACAACCTCCTGAAGGGGAATGCCGGTTGAAATGGAAAGGGCAATGTTAAATTCGGTTCCAGGGGCACTGCCTTCAGCAAGATAGGGATTTTTTAACCATCTGTCCGTTTCGGGCGAATCTGCTTCACCTTGGCTTGAGTAGCGGGGACCCACCACAGTGGGATAGATAAATTCATAGATTCCGTTAGTGGGAACGAGCAGTTCGGTGTAGCGGAGTTCAATTTCGACGGTGTCTTTGGGCATAATATTGGCCACATTCATACTGAACACATTGGGTCGCTGCTGCTTGAGCAAAGATGCACTTTTTCCCTGTTTTTTGGCGGTGTTGAATTCCTTTTGGGCCAGGTTCCGCTCTTTGACTTTGGCACGGATGATATGCTCCCCGATTTTTAGGGTCATGCCGTGAACCGCCGCCCGGGTGGAGGCGGGAAAAATGTAGTGCGCATTAATGGGCCGGGTGCCGTCATTGGTATATTTTTGGGTGATGACCACATCCGCGAGAACGCCGTTGATGTTGACATGTACACGAGTGTTCTTCAAGGGAAAGTGGTCCACTGATGGATCCCCGGTTTCTATGAAAAAATAGGGGGAAAGAGTTTTACGGTTTTCTGTGTCTTCTGCCTGAACAGCCGGTGCCGACGCCAAAAACGTCATGGCCAGGAAAAAATAGATGGATCGCTTTAAATACTTGGACATGCTTGTCACCTCCGGGGTATAGAATTAACGGTTTTGAACTTTAAATTTTGCGTTAAATATAAATCCGGAACGTGAAACAATTATGAAATTCAAATGAAAAGTTGGTGAAAAATTAAAGGACCCGAAGGGGTTCGCCGGTGTTTTGCAATGGTAGATCTTGGAATCTTTGAGGATTTTCTATTGAAAAAATTAACCAAGTATTGCAAAAGTATCTGTTGAAGCGCATCATTTGCATCCTATGATGCGGTTAACTGCTCTAAGTTTTCACGAATTATAACCTCAGCCTGTAATTGGAGAATCTATTGGCAGCTATAAAAATCGGTATCATCGGTGTTGGCAACTGTGCCAGCGCGTTGTTGCAGGGAATTACATATTACAAGGGAAAAAATCCCGATGACGCCATCGGAATTCTAAACTGGTCGATAAACGGGTTCACGCCGGGTGATATCGAGGTGGTCTCGGCCTTTGACATCGATGAGAGAAAAGTCGGCAAAGACGTTCACGACGCTATTTTCGAACCGCCGAACTGTACCCGGAAGTTGGTGGATCACATGCCAAGGGCAGGGGTCAAGGTGTCAATGGGGAAAATATTGGACGGTTTTGCCGAACACATGAAACAGTATGAACCGGATTACACCTTTTTGCTGTGTGATCAAAAAGAGCCGGCCCGACGGGACGTCATCGAAATTTTAAAGGATTCCGGAACGGAAGTCCTTTTGAATTACCTGCCGGTGGGGTCGGAGCATGCCACCCGGTTTTATGCGGAATGTGCCGTGGAAGCCGGGGTCTCGTTTATCAACAACATACCGGTTTTTATCGCCAGTGATCCTTTTTGGTCGGAACAGTTCAGGTCCAGAAAAATTCCACTGATCGGCGACGATATTAAATCTCAACTGGGTGCAACCATTGTTCATCGCGCGTTGACCAACCTGTTTGAAAAACGGGGTGCCAGACTGGAAAAAACATATCAGTTAAATACCGGCGGCAACACGGATTTTCTCAATATGTTGGACAGGGCTCGAGTCCATCAGAAAAAGGAATCCAAAACAGCTGCAGTTCAGGCTGTTATGCGCAAAAAGCTCCAAGGTCGCAACATACATATTGCCCCCAGCGACTATGTGCCCTGGCTCAATGACCAGAAAGTATGTTTTATTCGCATGGAAGGGCGGATTTTCGGTGGTATGCCCATGAATGTCGAACTGAGACTCTCCGTGGAGGATTCACCCAATTCCGCCGGCGCTGCCATCGATTGCATCCGGATGTGCAAACTGGCCATCCAAAGAAACATCGGGGGAGTGTTGGAAGCCCCTTCAGCCTACTATTGCAAACATCCGCCGGTACAATACACGGACGATGTTGCATTTTCATTGGTGGAAGATTTTATCTCAAACGGTTAGCGCCTTTGGTTATGATACGAGCAATAATTTTCGATTTCGGGCGGGTCATCTCGGCCCAAAAGCCGCCGGCCCTGTTTGCTCGATACGAGAAGGATCTGGGGCTTGCCCCCGATTCCATCAATACCATCATGTTCGACAGCGACGCCTGGAAAGACGCTCTGCTGGGCCGGAAGACCGCCCATGGATTTTGGTGCGCCATCGGACCTGAACTCGGGTTGAATTCTTCCGAAGAAATCGATGGATTTCGTCGCCGTTATCATGCCGATGAGGCCATCAACCCGGGTGTGGCAAAACTCATTAATCTTCTGTACGGTCGCTACAAACTGGCGGTGCTCTCCAATTCACCGCCGGGTTTGGTGAACTGGCTGGAGGATTGGAATATCCGCCAGTTGTTCGACGTTGTTTTCTGCTCCGGCGACGAGGGGGTGGTCAAGCCCGATCCGGCGGCCTTCGAGATGACCCTCGGCCGGCTGGGGGTTGAACCCGGGACGGCCGTTTTCATCGACGACACCATGGAGCATGTAAAAGCCGCTGAGGCCTTGGGGCTTCACGGCATCTGCTTTACCACCGCCGAGGTGCTTTCGGATCGACTCAACGCGTTGCTGGAATCCCCATAGATCCCGTACAATATCAGATGGACGGGTCCAAACTCCCTATCAAAGGGGCACCGTCACCTGGTGGAACGCTTCGGCCACCTCGAAATCAGTCCCTTCGGCCATTTTCCGACATCGCTCCCACAGCTTTTTTTCCAGATCAGGAATGTTTAGCTGGGCTATTTGGCTTTGGTGACAGTTCAGGGCAGCGAGCTTGAGGTCAAAGGTCTCGGTAATGTCGATGAACAGGTTGACGTCTTCAGCGCCGAAAAACAGGATTTTTTGAACTTTATGGGGCATGAGCCCTTCTTCGATCAAATCCGGGTAGGCTGCCAGGTCTCGGGCAAAGGGAAAGACCGCATCCAGGGTTACCTGGCCGGTGATGCGGTGGTCTCTGTGCCAGATATAGCGCCGGTATGGATCCGATGTCACGATCATTTCAGGTGTATATGCTCGGATTTGCCTCACGATGGCTTTTCGGAAATCGGGTGTATCTTCGAGCCCCTGATCCGGATATCGGAGGAAAACCACCTCAGAGACCCCCAATACCGCTGCGGCCGCTTTTTGTTCTTTTTCTCGAATTTTCGCAAGCTTTCGGGGCGTCATATCCGGATCATCGGTACCTTTGTCCCCACTGGTGCACACAACATAGACAACCCGTCGACCTTCCCGGGTCCACTTGGCGACCGAGCCCGCTGAACCGAATTCTGCGTCATCCGGATGGGCGGTAATTACCATTATTTCTGATCTATCCGACACATTGAAGCTCCTTTTTTTAATTTTTCTGTTGTCAGTACGGGACCGATCGGTATGCTTCGAGCAGCAAAGAAGCGGATCGTGTCCATGTGAATTCCGTCACCGAGTCCCGAATTTTAGACGGCGACAGACTGTTTTCTTGTTGTTTTAACCAAACGGCTTCGATGAGACGGGCAAAATGTTTTGGATCCGAATCCGTTGCCACGTATCCGGTCACGCCGTCTTTTACAATCTTTTCCATGGCCCCAACCGGTGTTGTCACGACGGGGGTTCCGCACGCCAAGGCCTCGAGGGCCACCAGACCAAAGCTCTCATAATCGGACGGCACGGCCAGAACATCCGCAGCACTGTAATATTGGGGCAGGGTTTTTTGCTCAACCCTTCCAGCAAACGTTACGCGATTTTGGATATTCAAGGCCGCTGCTTTTGACTGGAGCTGTCGAAACATGGGCGTGTGGGGACCGTCGCCTCCGACCATGACCAGCCGAAGACCCGGAAGATGTGTCAGGCGGCCAACGGTTTCCAACAGGCGGTGGAGTCCCTTTACAGGGGCATACCGTCCCACATAGAGTACCATGAAATCATCGCCGGAATACCCCAATTGCCGGCGGGCGGATGGTTTGTCCAAGGGTTTGAACCGGTGAAAATCAACGCCGCACGGAATCACTGTAATTTTGTCAACAGGCACATCATATCGGCTTAAATATTCCTTTTCCTTTTGGGTGGCAACCACCAGACCATCGCAATCCTTGGCCAGTTTTTGTTCGCTGGTCAGCCGCAGTTCAGGCTCATTCTCCGACGGACAGATCTGTTGTTTGACCGCACCGATGGTGTGATACGTGAGCAGGTGAGGGATATCCCAGGCGGAGCGGGCCATGGCCCCCAAAACTCCCGAGAGCCAGTAATGACTGTGGAGGATATCATATTCGATGTTTTCCTTGATTTTAAAGGAATCCAGATCGCGAAAAAGCTGCGGCAAATAGGCATAAAGGGAGCGTTTGGATACGGTGCCCCGGTTTCCTCCTGACAAGTGGATGAGCCGGACGTTGTCATATAGATCCACCACCCGCTGGTGTCGGCCGGAATTGTGCTGGGTGAAGATGTCGATGCAATGCCCTCGGCGGCCGAATTCTTTGGACAGTTCCCGAACATATACGCTCATACCCCCGGTATCTTG
>Ga0316191_10002664_pt1 | contig 13038 bp, 6 predicted proteins | sample Eddworburr2cm_MG_FD_204928 | JGI IMG/M metagenome (GOLD analysis project Ga0316191, IMG submission 204928) | Coastal sediment microbial communities from Maine, United States - Eddy worm burrow 2 cm | ecosystem: Environmental > Aquatic > Marine > Coastal > Sediment | place: USA: Maine | collected...
GACCTGGCATTCTACGGGCGCGACATGAGGCTGGTGACCGAGCCCGGAGAGTTCCACGTGTGGATAGGCGGAAGCTCGGAGACCGAGCTGCAAACCGAGTTCCGCATCATCGACGGCGAATGAGCCGGGGCGCTGCGACATGACCGCGAGCACCCTTTTCACCGTGAGAGTCGCCATGACTGTTGCGCTCGGCGGCTTCCTGATGGGATTCGACGCATCGGTGATCTCCGGCGTCGTTGGCTTCATCGAGACCGAATTCAACCTGTCCAAGATCCAGCTCGGCTGGTCCGTCGCTTCGCTGACGCTGACGGCGACACTGGCCATGATGGTGGCGGGACCCCTGAGCGACACACTGGGCCGGCGACCCGTACTGAAAATCGCAGCGGCGTTGTTCGCCGTATCGGCCGTTGCCTCCGCGCTGGCACCGAGCTTCGTCGTGCTGGTGGTCGCTCGTATGATCGGCGGCCTCGGGGTCGGCGCGGCGCTCATCATCGCGCCCATGTACATCGCGGAAATCGCGCCCGCAGAGGTCCGCGGCCGCATGGTCTCCGTCAATCAACTCAATATCGTCATCGGGATATCGGCGGCCTTCTTCAGCAACTACCTGATATTGAAGCTCGGACAGTCCGATGCAGCATGGGCCCTGTCATTGCAGTTCGGCGAATGGGGCTGGCGCTGGATGCTCGGAATCGAAACCCTCCCTGCCCTGCTGTACCTGTTGGCCCTGTTGGCCGTGCCCGAGAGCCCGCGCTGGCTGGCAATGCGAGGTCGCGAGGACGAGGCGCTCCGGATACTGGAGCGGGTCAGCGGACCCGAGCGGGCGCGCGCCGATCTTCGCGAGGTGCACGAGAGCATGGCGGCCGAAGCAGGCAAACAGTCGGGCTCCATCCGGCAGCTCTTTCAGCCCGCGATGAAGCTGGTCCTGACTATCGGAATCTCGGTGGCCGTGCTGCAGCAGATCACGGGCATCAACTCGGTGTTCTTCTACGCACCGATGATCTTCGAACAGTCCGGCATCGGCACCGATGCTTCGTTCATGCAGGCCATACTCGTCGGCATTACCAACCTGGTATTCACCATCGTTGCAATGACATTGATCGACAGGCTCGGCCGCCGGCCGTTGCTTGGCTTCGGTCTCGCGGGCATTGCCGTGTGTATGCTGACGTTGTCCTACGGCTTCGGCTCGGCGACGTATCGTTTGAGCCAGGATTCCATCGATACGCTGCCCGCGGCAATCGATCGGCAAGCCCTGCTCCCATTGAAAGACACGACCTTCGAGAGCGACGTCGCGTTTCGCAGCGCGGTGTCCGCTGCTGTCGGCAGGAGCGCTTTCAATCAACATGAGTCGGCTTTGATCAGTGCAGCGATCACCGTGAACCCGACCCTTATCCTGGCCGGCATACTCGGGTTCGTGGCCAGCTTTGCCGTGTCGCTCGGTCCGGTGATGTGGGTGCTTTTCTCCGAACTGTTCCCGAACGCGCTGCGTGGCATCGCGATATCCTTCGTGGGCCTGATCAACTCCGCCGTAAGCTTCACGGTTCAGCTCGTATTTCCCTGGGAGCTCCAGAACCTGGGTAACGCCGGCACCTTCCTGATTTACGGTATTTTCGCCCTGGTCGGTCTCGTCGTCGTTATGCGGCTGTTTCCGGAGACCAAGGGACGCACGCTCGAAGAGCTCGAGCATCTTCTCGTGAGGACCTAAGATGCGCAGATGTTGGACTGTCGTTCCCACCGTGCTTCGTAATCCCGCCATGCTTGCGGCGGCACTTGTTACCTGCCTGCTGACTGCCCGCTCGACAGGCGCGGAGGAGACCGCTACTGCTATCAAGGTAGAGGTCGCACGGACCACCGATGGCTATCAGCTAGTTCGGGGCGGGAAGCCCTACCGCATAATGGGAGCCGGTAGGGAGTACGGAGATATGGCTCTGCTGGCGGCCCACGGCGGCAACTCGATTCGCAACTGGACCACGGTGAACGATGTCGAGACGGCGCAGGAGGTACTCGACGCAGCGCATGCCCATGGCCTGACGGTTGCACTCTGCCTGCCGATGGCCTCTGAGCATTGGGGTTTCGATTACGACAACCCAGAGGCAGTGGCCGCGCAAAAAGAGAAATTCCGTGGGGAGGTCCTGAAATACCGCGACCACCCTGCCCTGCTCGTCTGGATCATCGGCAACGAGCTGAACTACGACTACACAAATCCGAAGGTCTACGATGCCGTCAACGATATTTCCAGGATGATCCACGAGCTGGATCCGAATCATCCCACCACCACGACCGTGGCGGGTCTCGGTGCCGATGTCCTCGCGGACATCAGCGAGCGGGCAACGGATCTCGATTTCGTCAGTTTCCAGGCTTATGGGCAGTTATTTCAGTTGCCCGAATTCCTCAAAGAAACCGGTTTCGACCAACCGTTCTTCATCACCGAGTGGGGCGCGATCGGCTGGTGGGAAGTCGGCAAGACGACCTGGGGCGCCCCGATTGAAGCAACGAGCACCGAAAAGGCTGGCACCTACATGAAGGCCTACCGCGAAATTCTCGAGCCGCTGGAGGGCCAGCTGATCGGCTCCTACGTATTTCTCTGGGGCCAGAAGCAGGAGCGCACACCGACGTGGTTCGGCCTGTTTACCGAGGCCGGTGAGGAAACCGAAGCGGTCGATGTCATGCACTACATCTGGAATGGCGCGTGGCCGGAGAACCTTTCGCCCCGGGTCAACTCAATGTCACTACATGGACAAAGCGCCGTTCAGAATGTCACGCTGACAGCGGGACAAGCCTATGATGCTGCGGTCGACATCGTCGATCCCGACGGTGACAGTCTGACCTACAGATGGGAGTTGAAACCCGAGAGCGAGGCGACTCAGGTAGGCGGCGCTTTCGAGGAATCGATCGCGAATCTGGATGGACTGATTGCAGCCGATTTGGCTACGGCAAGCATCACAGCGCCGGCCCCGGGGGAATACCGTCTCTTCGTCTATGCCTATGACGGCCAGGGCCACGCGGCGCACGCAAACATCCCGTTCCTCGTGGAGCCTTGACGGAAAGCGTTTCAGTTTCATCCGGTGCGGTCTACGACCGTCCGATGGAGGATCCCGTTTATCGACTTCCTGAAAAGCAGGACGATGACGAACGAAGTGATTGCGGCGATTACGAACGTTACAAGTAGCAGGACAATAAACAATCAAACGGTATCCGGATCAGCCAGCCAATTGCCAACAAAATATCTCAGGTCAACGATTGCGCATGACGATGGCGCGTAGCTCCGTCTCGAGCGCCTCGACCGCCTCGGTGCCCATCAGCTCTCCTTTCAGGACACGGTTAAAGGCATTCGCAAGTTGCGAAGACACCTCGGGGTAAAACGGAGACATCGGGCGCACACGAAGTCGTGTGGACATCGTGTCCTTGCCGAGCGCCGCGATCGGGACACCGGCCAGGATCTCCGGATCTTCATACAGCGACTCGACGGCGGGTAACAGGCCGGCTTCCAGTGCCTGTCGTTTCTGCTGCGCCGGCGCAGTGAGGTATCGGATCAGATCCCAAGCCGCGGCCCGCTCCTTCTTGCCGGCATGCGCGTTTACCATCAGATTCCAGCCACCGAGGCAGCTGTACCCGACCTGCTCCGCCGATGCTCCGGGCAGCGCGCTGACACCGACCTGGCCGTTCGACAGCCCCGAATCCCGCAACATCCCCTGGACGTAGGGCCAGCTGCGCAGAAAGACGGCGTCGCCGGCGAGGAAGGCATCGAGCGCCTCCTTTTCGCGGAAGGTCGTGACCTCCGCGGGTGCAACGCCTTCGGCGATCAGGCGCCGCGCCATATCGAGCCCCGCAGCGGCCTCTGCACTATTGATCATGACCGCGTCCGTCTCTTCCAGAGTGCCGCGAAGCACGCTGGTGACCCAGAGTTTCCCCTCCACGATCTCACCGCCGGCGCCCCAGATGTATTCCACGGCGTTCGCGGTGCCGCCCTCGTACTCAGCGCCCTGGAAGACGAGTCCATGCCTGATTCGGGCGTCTTTCATGACCTGGCGCGCCATCCGGGCGAGCTCGTCCCAGGTCTGCGGCGGGGCATCGAATCCGCTGCCGGCGAGCAGGTCTTTGCGGTAGAACAGGACGCCGATGTCGGTGTACCAGGGCACCCCCCAGATCCGCAGCCTGTGGGTCGCCGACTCGAGCGCCGGTGCGAGAAACGTCGCGCGATCGTGTGCGCCGTAGAACCTTTTTGTCAGGTCCTCCACCCAACCGTTGTGCGCGAACTCCGCGGTCCAGATCACGTCGCTGGCAATGACGTGGGGTGCTGCCGCCTCCGCAGTGAACGCGGCAACGAGCTGGTCATGATGGGTGTTGTTGTCCCGATCCATCTCCCGCCAGCTCACCTGGATCCGTCCGGCGTGCTCGGCGTTGAAACTCTCGACGATGCGCCGAACGGTTCCCGTCTCGTCGGGCCCGGAGGCAAAAACGATCTGCGTCGCACCATCCTGTGCTGCAGCAGGCGTGGCGAAAACCGACAGCGCGGCAACCAGTACAAGCAGGGCACTGAACCCCGTCCACCGGCACGATGCAGAGCCCGTTTGCCCGGGTTTCCCGGCGCCGCGCCGATCGGCCGATCCTATTATCGTCCCGATGACTTCATTCATTTTGTTGCCTCCGGCACCAGCCAGTAGCGATACAACTCCGCACTCAGCGGACGAAGCGGATGCTGTCCAGATAGACTGTGACAGACGACCCGCGCCGCCCGGTGAGCGTTACCACGAAGCCTGTCTTGATGCTCGACAGGTCGACCCGTTTCAGGGGCACTTCGTAGCGCTGCCACTCCCGCTTCAGGACAATCCCCTCGACTTTTTTCCTACCCGAATCGGGGTGTGCCCTATCCTCGCCGAGCAGCCCGACGCCGACGTCGATCCTCTCGCCGCCGTATTGCCCCCGCGCCCACAGCTCCAGCCGCGTGGCGCCGGTGAGGTCGAAACCACCCTCCTGGCCTCCCCAGTTGTTGGGCGGGTGCTGCCAGGCGACGCCGACCCAGCTGCCGTCGCCTTCATAGCGCATCCTGATGCAGGCGGTGCCTTCGTGGGGATTCTCGGCGTGATCGCCGACCAGCGTCAGCGCGTCGGTCGTGCCCATCCAACCGGAAGGAACCCAAGGCATGCCCTCGAAACTATCCCTGTAAACGTATAATGGCAGAGCCGCGCGCCGCTCGCCTTTCACCAGGAGAGGTACATTGGCCGTGGCCGCATTGCCTGCCTCATCGTAGGCGTACAGGAAGAGCCGATAGGGACCGGGCTGCTCGGGCATGCGGACCCGCGCACCATCGGCATCACCTCCAAGGGTCGCGCCCTCGATGTCGGGCAGCATCGGGCGGAAGTCGCCACCTGTCGTGTACTCGCCGGACTCGGGACGCAACACCCACCGCGCGCGGACCGCACCGCCCTCCGGATCAGCGATGACGGCAAAAGCCTGTATCTCGTCACCGGGATCGACTCGGGTGGGACCCTTGACCACCAACGGCTCGACCGTGGGCGCGCGGTCTTCCGGCGGGCGGCCGGACCAGAGGTCCGTCATCACGTCGACCGATCCCAGCCGTGCGCCATCCGGCAGCAACATGCCGAACCAGGTCGCGGTAGCCTCCATCTTGTAGCCCCAGGTAAACGCGTAAGAGCCGAGGGCGAGACCCGGTGCGCCCAGGACACTCTGCTCATAGGCGTTTCTGTAGAAGGCAGCCTTCTCCGTGCTCGCAGGTTCCAGGGGGGCGCCCCAGTCGGTCTTCTTCACCTCCCAGGATCCCGGCGGACCGAACTCGGTGATGACGTAGGGCTTCTTTCCACCGGCCGCGCGGTAGCGCTCGGCCAGCGACGACGCGCCACCGTAGCTGTTGATCCCGTGAATGTCGATCGCCGGGCACAGCTCGTTCAGGCTGGCGATCCGACCGCCGCCGATCTCCGCCGTGACGGTCATGGTCGGATGATCGGGGTCGAGTTCCTTGATCATGGCGGCGATGTCGTTCACCGCGGCCCAAATCGCCGGGTTGTCACCCGACTCGAATCCTTCCATCTCGTTGCCGACGCCCCACATGAGCACCGCCGGGTGATCCTTGTACCGGAGCACGGTCTGACGGGCGCGTTCAAATTGCTCCCTGACCTGGTCCTCATCCTCGTAGTCGAACCCGTGACGCTCGTGGCCGAGCCAGATGCCGACGGTGACGGACAGCCCCTGCGCATGCGCCGCGTCGAGCCTGGCGTCGATATCGTCGGCGCCCCAGATGCGCAACGAGTTTGCGCCGGCCGCCGCCAACGCTTCCAGCGATCCGTCGCCTCCTGCGCCGCGGATGAAATAGGGCTCTCCGCCGCGCAGGAGCTGCCAGCCCGCCGGGGTCTTCTTCAGTTCGACGCGTGCCGCCTCGGCCCGGACGGCGGCGAACATCAAGGCCGCGCCGATGACAGCAAGTAATGTACGGGCCGCCGCCTGTACACGGCGGATATCAGCCCACTCGGCGGCGCGGCTCGCTAGAACGAGCACACCGAAACGACACCGTCGTTGTAAAGGGGCGGGTTCGCAGGCGTGTAGCAGTATTGCCATTCGGACATTAGCGACAACGCCAGCAGGGGATCACCCGGGACGAGCCGCTCCCACCCGGTGGCCTCGGTCCGGTACAGATTGTCCGCCGTCCGCTCGTTTAGGGGCACGGCGAATGGCACCGGCTCGCCACCAGGATCTACGTTTGCGCAGCACTCGAAGACGGTCGCGGAACCGAAGAAGTTGTCCAGGACCGAGCGGTATGCGCGCAGCGCCTGGTTCTGTATGACAGGGTCTTCGTTGTAGTTGAACAGCTCGTGCAACGCCAACGCGGTGTAGTACTGATTTTCCCCGGATTGCCGTCGTGCCAACGCAGTCGACCAGAGATAGAACCTCGATTTGGCGCCGGTACGTCCCGCGGGGATCTGGTTGGCCAGGTCGAACTTGGTCTCCGCATTCGCGTTGTTTACGTCGAACTCCCTGACCGCGACGTTACGATACGGGTTCTCCGAATCACTCAGAACACACTGCTCCGCGTTGATACCGACATCCTCACAATTGAGGCTCAGGAATGTATCGGTCGGCAACGGGACGGAAGTGATCACCTCGCCATCGCTGGAGCCGTTCCCGCCGCAGGCCGCGGTGAGCAGGCCCAACAGGATGACTGATAGCCATCTGGAGACAACAGGGCGAAAGTGAATAAAGCGAAGAGCTCTCATCTTGCGAAGTCCTCTAAAATCCTTATGCCGCATCTAGAAGCGGTACTTGAAATATACCTCGACCTGCCAGAGGTAACTATTATCACCTCCGAGGAATTCCTCTGTCGGCGAATCGTCATCGACGCCTCTCAGGAATCCCTTGATGCCGACGAGCGTTGAATTGAGCTCATCCTTGAGTTCGTCCAGCAGATAGATGTATTCAGCCCGGTACTGATATGGGAACGTGATATTGAACTGGCGATGGAAGTCATAGGGTCCGAACGCGTCGTATTTCGCATAAGCCTCGAAGATGTGCTTCTTGCGGTAGACGACCTTGCCGTTGACCTCGTAGAACTCCCGGGTGCCACCCTCGGGATCGCCGGTTGACTGCAGGTTGCCGCCGATCAGGTTGGAGATCACTCTCCAGTCCCGATTCGGGTTGAAGACCATCCTGCTGGTGACTTCCCAGGTCTCCTCCGATGGCAGCCCGACGCCGAACGCCGCGTTCGAATTCGTCGGCTCGAAGAAGAACTGGTAGGAATCGGTGAACGACTTGAAATCCGAGTAGTTGAGGCCGATGTTGAATGCGAAGCCCGCGTCTTCCCGGTAGTCGTTGTCCCAGTTATAAAATGGCGTGGCGCCGGTGGGATCATAGGTTATGAACAGTTCAGCCGCCCGGACCTGCCTGTTGTCCAGCACTGCAAACGGATCGTCGTCCCGGTTGCGCGGGTTGAGGCCGGGCTGCAGATTGCCGTCGTCGTCGATGTCGGGTTCGATGAACGGATTGGCGTCTTCGATGTTGTCGCGGTACAGGGCCCGCGGGAAGAACATCCAGTCGCCGTAGTTCATCATCACGCCCGCCTCGTACTCGTGCTTGTTGCCGAACTCCGAATAGGGCAGACGTGTGCCGAACTCCCGGAGCGGCGGGCCCCCGTCGGCCACCAGGCCCGCATGATGGGTGGCAACATAAGCCTGGGCACCGAACAGCGGGAAGCTCAGCTTGGTCTTGACACCCAGCGTGTCCTCGTAGTCGATATCGTTGGCAATGATCTCCCCGTCATCCAGGTAGTCGAACTCGAGGCCCTCCTTGTCCGTGCTACCGATGATGCCGCCAAGCTCGAGCTTGACGCCTTCAAACAGGAAGTTGTCCATCTCGGTGAAGAGCGTAGTCTGGCGCGTCTCGACTTCGGTCGCCGCGGTGGCCGTTTCGGAGCTGTCAGCCCTGTCGATGTCCTCGGAGTGTATGAACGTCCAGTCCACATTGCCAAGCCAGCCGACCCTGCCGAAGCTATTGCTGTACTTGATTACCGCCTTCGGGTTTGCGCCCCAGTAGACCTCCGGCCCGACGACCAGCTTGAGGCCGTCTAACTTGCCCTTACCCGCAAACTCGACGCCACGCGGCGCCTTGGAGTTCCAGATATCCTGCCCTTCGAGGTCCGTCGTCTCGCGTATCAAGCCGAAGAAATCACCCTCATAGCCCCAGTGGTAGCGCGGGGTGTGATAGAAGCCCTCGAGGTCGAAGAAGTCGCCACGGTACGTCGCGTTGAAGTCATAGATCTCGACCCGGTCGCGATCATTCAGCTGAACGTTTATCTCCGTGCCCGCGGGAATGTCGCTGGAATCGTCATCAGGATCGACCACGCCCACCACGGTGATCGGGCGGCCGCGGCGGCCATACTGCAGTTCCAGCGGTTCGGAATCGACCACATTGCCGAGGATGTTGACCGAGGCCTGCCCCTCGATCCTGTCCGTGGGTGCGAACTCGAAGTCCAGGAACAGCATTTCACCATCGGAGAATTCATCGCCGAAGTCACCCTGTTTATCGATGCCGTCTTCCGTCCCCTTGAGCAGCATCTGCGTTCGCAGCTCACCACCCGAGAAGTGAATGATCTGCTTGCGTTCCTTGTTGTCGCTCTTCAGCAGGCGGACATCACTCTTGAGCTCCAGATATTCCATGTTCAGAGCGTCGATCTGCTGGTTCATCGCGGACTTCTTGTACTGATAGGGATCTATCTTCCAGATTTCCGCGAGCACATCGTAGGCCATTCTTGGCCGGGCCTCGTATACGCCGTCCGAGTTGGCTGTGCCGAGAGCGGTGATACCGAACCACTCCTCGTTCATGTTGTTCTTGCCCGGCGCCCAATCGAACGGATAGGCCTGGTTGGACCAGGAGGCATTGGTGTCCTGAGTATCCAGGTTCTCCACCTGAAGGTACTTCCACCATTCGTCCCGCCACTCGAACACGAATCCGCCGATTGCGTTGCCCTCCTCGCCGTTGCCGTAGCTCTTGTTGTACATCTCCTTCCACTGGTCTTTCAGGATCTCGGCCTGTGCTTTCTGGTCCTCCTCGAACGTTCTCGCGTTGAATGCGTCGCTGCCGAACTCGAAGAACACGACCGGAAGATCGAGCTTCTCTTCCACGTCCTTCCACAGGCCGGTAAAACTCTTGCCGCGGTACACGTTGCTGCCGAGCAGATCCATGTCAGTGCAGTATTCCGCGATGAGGTCGATGTACTGAATATCACCGTTGACTATCGTGAATGGCTTGTCCGGAGAGATCCTCTTGCCTGCCGCCATGACCTCGTTAAAGAGGCTGTACAGGTATTTTGCCTTCTCGGTCTGCTGCTCGCCTTCGGGGAGATTCTCGATCTCGAAGCTGGACCACGACAGCCCGTAGTTGCTCTCGTTGCCGAGCGCGAACATCAGCACACCGGGCACGTCCTTGTATTGCTCAATGATCTCCAGCGTGTCGGCCTTAAGGACCGCGCGGGTGAGCTCATCGGAATAGTCTGTATTCGGAATCCACTTGCCGCCCACGTTGTAGCCATACCGGCCCATGAGCGGGTTGATGACCGTCATGATGCCGTGTTCCTGATAGATATAAGTGACCCACTCGGGCGGTATCATGGCGAAACTGCGTATCGCGTTGACGCCGGCAGCCTTCATCAGTCCGAAGTCGTAATCGAGTACCTTACGGATGAAATCGTCAGACTCGCCCCACAGGTTGTATGTAAAATTCTCGTTCCGCGGCGAATAGCCCCAGACGACGCCTTTGATGTAAAAGTCCTCGCCATTGACCTGCAGCTTCCAGCCGTTCTCGTCCTTGTGGGTCGTAACTACGGCTGCCGCCTGCGCCGGACCGATCAGAGTAACAAATAACGTTACGATTGCTGGCAACATTCGGCAGACATGCTTAATGCACTTGTAAAAGCCTAAATCCGACATGGCGACTACTCTTTTTATCCGAATTTTCTGGTCAGAAAACTGCGATGCGCGCAGCGTATGCATTGGGCCCACAGTGGAACGTCCGAAGTTCACGCGCTTCTCCCGCAATCGCGCCCGAATCTCGAAATCGAGCGCGTCCTTTGTACTGATTTCAACCACCACCGCCGACCGCTGAGAAGGTGATGTTGTCGAAGTAGACGACGTTGTCCTGCGCCCGCGCGTCGTTGAAGTCCGGGAAGACCACAAAGCCGGTGATATCGGTCGAGCTCGGTTCCCCGATCTTGCCCGAGAAGTCGAACGTCAGCTCCTCCCACTGGTTCACCAGCGTGTTCGCGACCTTGATCTCACCCGTCGAAGCCTGACCCTGCTCGAACTTGATCCCCACGTCGCTGATCACCGACTTCCACACCATGATCTTGACGATCGCGTTGCTCGAATCCAGCGTGAACGTCGGCAGATCCAGCGTGTTGACACCCGCAAACGGGGCACCCGCCTGCCGCGCGGTGAACTGCGCTACCGTCGCCGAGATGTTGATGCCCGACGCATCCGGATTGGGGATGAACTCCAGCGGCGGGTTGTCGCCGTTCTCGAATACCGTCCAGGCATAACCGGCGCCCAGGCCGCCCGGCTCGAAGTCCAGTGGTCCGAGCGGCTCGCCACCGCTCGGACAGGCCGCGGTCTGCTCGATGTCGTCGTAGTAGAAGGTCCAGTTGGCCGGGTCACCGCCCGCATCGCCCACCTTGCCAAGATCGAAGATGAACGTGATCGCGTTCGAGGCAGGGCCCGCCGTGCTGCCGGTAAAGTCGAAGCACAGCTCCTCCCAGGTGCCGCTCCCGCTGTGGTTGCCGGACCGTTCCTGATTGAGGCCCTCGAACTTGAACAGCACGGGCACCTCTTTCTGCGCCCAGACCTTCATCTTGAACGCCTCGCCCGCGGAGAAATCAACGTCGCCGCCCAGGTTGAGCGTGCTGCCGCCGAACACCTCACCGGCGAACTTCTCCATCCGCGCTACCTGAGCGCTGATGTTGAGGCCGCTGGCATCCGGGTTGGCGATCACCGTCGACACGCCGCCGCCGAAACCGCCGTCCGGTCCGAAGTCATACGACGCCGGGTCACCCTCGAAATCGATCAGGTTGCCGTCGGGCGGCGGCTGATCTCCAACCGCATTGAAGGTGATGTTGTCGAAGTAGACGACGTTGTCCTGCGCCCTGGCATCGAAGTCCGGGAAGACGATGAAGCCGTTGATGTCCGTCGAGCTCGGCTCGCCGATCTTGCCCGAGAAGTCGAACGTCAGCTCCTCCCACTGGTTGACCACGGTGTTCGCCACCTTGATCTCACCGGTGGAGCCGAAGTCCGCCGTCTCGAACTTGATCCCGACATCGCTGATCACCGACTTCCACACCATGATCTTGACGATCGCGTTGCTGTCATCCAGCGTGAACGTCGGCAGGTCCAGCGTGACCGTGCCCGCGAACGGCTGTCCGGCCTGGCGCGCCGTGAACTGGGCGACCGTCGCCGAGGGATTGATGCCCGACGCATCCGGGTTCGGGATGAACTCCAGCGGCGGGTTGTCGCCGTTCTCGAACACCGTCCAGGCATAGGCCGCGCCCAGGCCGTCCGGCTCGAAGTCCAACGGTCCCAGCGGGTCGCCAACGGGCGGCGGTTGCGCCGGGCAACCGTCGGTCTGCACGATGTCGTCGAAGTAGAAGGTCCAGTTGACCGGATCGTTCTCCGCGTCACCGACCTCGCCGTTGTCGAAGATCAGCGTGTAGCCGGTAATGTTACCCGCGACACCGGTGAAGTCGAAACACAACTCCTGCCAGATGCTGCCGCCGGAATGGGTCGCCGTCGTCTCCACGTTGAGCGGCTCCAGCTTCAGCGTCACCACGACCTCGCGCGCCGAGAACACCTTCATCTTGTAGGAGTCGGCCGCCACCAGTGCCACCGGCGCATCCAGCACCAGCGTGCTGCCGGCAAAGGTCGCGCCGGCAAACTTCTGCATCTGCCCGACCTGGGCGCTGGTGTTGATCCCACCCGGCACCGGGTTGGCGATGACCGATCCGACACCCCCTTCGAAGTCAGCAAACGTGTACGAGGCAGGGTCACCCTCGAAATCTTCCAGCGTGTCGTCCGCAGGCGGCGGCTGATCTCCAACCGCATTGAAGGTGATGTTGTCGAAGTAGACGACGTTGTCACCCGCCCGCGCGTCGTTGAAGTCCGGGAACACCACAAAGCCGGTGATATCGGTCGAGCTCGGTTCCCCGATCTTGCCCGAGAAGTCGAACGTCAGCTCCTCCCACTGGTTGACCACGGTGTTCGCCACCTTGATCTCACCCGTCGAGGCCTGACCCTGCTCGAACTTGATCCCGACATCGCTGATCACCGACTTCCACACCATGATCTTGACGATCGCGTTGCTCTCATCCAGCGTGAACGTCGGCAGATCCAGCGTGTTGACTCCGGCAAACGGCTGCCCCGCCTGGCGTGCCGTGAACTGGGCTACCGTCGCCGAGACGTTGATACCCGACGCATCCGGGTTGGGGATGAACTCCAGCGGCGGGTTGTCGCCGTTCTCGAACACCGTCCAGGCATAGGCCGCGCCCAGGCC
>Ga0316191_10002665_pt1 | contig 13037 bp, 17 predicted proteins | sample Eddworburr2cm_MG_FD_204928 | JGI IMG/M metagenome (GOLD analysis project Ga0316191, IMG submission 204928) | Coastal sediment microbial communities from Maine, United States - Eddy worm burrow 2 cm | ecosystem: Environmental > Aquatic > Marine > Coastal > Sediment | place: USA: Maine...
ACAAGGACAACGCGCTGGGCGTGTTCGGCGCCGATCAACGGATCAACGGTTATGTACGCCTGGACCGGACTCAGGTCGCGGCCTCAGCGACACAGTTGTTCGGGCATCGTCTCGGCGCGAGCCAGGTGATCCTGAGCATCGATGGCGCCTACATCCACATCCACGACTTTCCCGGCGCAAACGATGTGCCGTTACAGGGCAGAGGGGGCGGCGACGAAAACTCCTGGGGCTATCGGATACTCGGCCAGATGGAGTACACCAGCGTGTTCGGCGGGCTCAACGTCCTGCCACGTCTGCTATTCACACATGATGTACAAGGCTATACGCCGGCACCGGTGTCCTCATTCAGCGAAGAACGCAAATCAATCAGCGTCGGTCTGGGCTTTAATTACATCAATCGGTGGGAAGCGGATCTCAGCTATACCAGTTTCTTTGACGGCGAACCGGGAAATCAGCTGATAGACCGTGATTTCGTGCGCCTGCAGGTGAGGTACGGATTATGAAACTCCGCGCTGGCAAATCGGTACTGGCCGCTGGACTTGCGCTGTTGTGGATGACAGCGGCGACTGCTGAAACTCAAATCGCGACTCCGGAGCAACTTGGCGGGCCATTGTTCACACCCATTGGTGCTGAGCGTCCGGGCAACGCAGACGGCAGCATCCCGGCCTGGGACGGCGGCATCACCACGCCCCCGGCAAGCTACGTCCCGGGCCAACAGGAAACCGATCCATTCCCTGACGACCCGGTGCTGTATACGGTGAGCGCAGAAAACATGGAGCAATACGCGCATCAATTGAGCGAAGGTCAAAAGGCGATGTTGCTGGCTTATCCGGATAGCTGGCGGATGCAGGTTTACCGGAGCAGACGCAGCGCGTCTTATCCCGACTGGGTTTACCAGGCAGTGATGGCTAACGCCAGCCGGGCCCAGCTGGTCACCGAGGGCAAGGGCGGCGTCCGCAATGCGCGCGTGAGTTCGCCGTTTCCGATTCCACAGACCGGCGTAGAGCTGGTCTGGAACCACAACCTGCGCTGGCGCGGGATCCGGGTCAAGAAGAGCATCGGCACGGCGGCCGTAACCCGACGCGGCCGATACACGGTCACCCTGCAGGAGGCGGATATCGCCTTCCCTTACGGTGTACGGGAGCCGACGCCGTTTACGCGCAAGCACCCCAACCTGATGCTGGGGATCAAGTCACGCACTATCGCGCCGGCGTTCCTGGCCGGCGACGGCGCGCTGAACATCGAGCCCATCGACCAGACCAACAGTTCACGCAAGACCTGGATCTACCGCCGTGGACTAAAACGCGTGCTGCGGGCGCCGACGTTTGGCTATGGCATGCCGGGATCCAATACAGATGGGCTGCGTACCGTGGACCAGTTCGAGTTATACAACGGCGCTCCGGATATGTTTGAGTGGACCTTGCTGGGCAAGCAGGAATTGTTGATCCCCTACAACTCATACCGGATACATAGTTCGGATGTCAGTGCAAAAGACCTGCTGCAAGACAAGCACATCAATCCGGAACTGGCGCGTTTCGAACTGCATCGGGTCTGGGTCGTGGAAGGCCGCCTGAAAGAGGGCATGCGACACGTCTACTCCCGGCGGGTGTTTTATATTGACGAAGACAGCTGGCAGGTCTCGGTCAGCGACAGCTATGACCTGGAGGGCAAGCTGTGGCGCACCTCCATGGCCATGGGACTGAACTACTACACGGTACCGGTACATCTGAGCACCCTGGAGGTGTTTCAGGATCTGCAAGAGAAACGCTATCTGGTCGACGGCATCGACAACAAGCGCGCGCCTTATGAGTTCCTGGTGACGGCGGACCCGAGGGAGTTCAGTCCCAACGCGCTCGCCTATTTCGTACGCTAGCGCCTGCGCCAGCGACATATTTCAGACCGCTCAGTGTGCCCGCAGCTCAGGCCGCGTGGCCCACCTTGACTAAAGTCCCTCTGAGCCCTGCGCTGGCGGCGCTGTCGGTCCGGGCCCGGGAACGCTGACCGGCCGCGACGTGTAAAATGGACGCCTTGATCAAAGACCCCGTACAAAGCCCTCGCAGAGACCCCGATCGGATGCACATCATCGTAAATGGCGAAACCCGGCAGCTTGCCGACGGCACCAGCGCAGCGCAGCTGATCGAGGCGCTGGGATTGGGTGAGCGTCGCCTGGCGCTTGAGCTCAATGGCGAGATCGTGCCACGCAGTCAACATCAGGAGCGGATGCTTGCAGCCGGCGATCGGGTCGAGATTGTGCACGCGGTCGGCGGCGGCTGAATCTGGCAACAGGAGACTCCGAAAATCATGGGAAACCCTGCAGCAAAGACTTCCGATAGCAGCGACAGCGTTCGCATAGGCAATCGGGAGTTCAATTCACGTTTGCTGGTCGGAACCGGAAAATACCGGGATTTCGATCAGACCCGTGCCGCGATCGAGGCCAGTGGCGCGGAGATTGTGACCGTCGCCATCCGCCGCACCAACATCGGTCAGAACCCGGACGAGCCAAACCTGCTCGATTTCCTGTCACCGGATCGTTACACCATCCTGCCCAACACGGCCGGCTGTTACACGGCCGCAGATGCGGTGCGCACCTGCCGACTGGCGCGGGAGTTGCTTGACGGTCACACGCTGGTGAAACTGGAAGTACTCGGCGACGAAAAGACCTTGTTTCCCGATGTCAGCGCGACGCTGGAGGCAGCCGAAATCCTGGTCAGGGACGGCTTCGAGGTCATGGTGTATACCAACGACGACCCAATCATGGCCAGACGTCTGGAACAGATCGGTTGCGTCTCGGTGATGCCGCTGGCTGCGCCGATCGGTTCGGGCCTCGGTATCCGTAATCCCTACAACATCCTCAGCATCATCGAGGATGCGAATGTACCGATCCTTGTGGATGCCGGCGTGGGTACTGCCTCGGATGCCGCGATCGCAATGGAACTGGGTTGTGACGGGGTGTTGATGAACACGGCCATCGCCGGGGCCCGGGATCCTGTTCTGATGGCGTCAGCCATGCGCAAAGCAATCGAGGCCGGGCGCGAAGCATTCCTCGCCGGACGGATTCCACGCAAACGCTATGCGAGCGCCTCCTCGCCGATCGACGGCGCGTTTTTTTAGTGGCCGAAACGCCGCGCCGGGAGATCCGGAGTTTTGTTCGCCGGGCCGGGCGCACGACACACGCCCAGGCCAGAGCCATGGAAGAACTCTGGCCGATCTACGGCATAGATCTCGCAGATGCACCACTTGATCTGAACGCTGTGTTTGGCCGCTCGGGACCACGCATGCTCGAGATCGGTTTTGGCGACGGAGAAGCGCTGGCAGAGTTCGCTGGCGCCAATCCGAAGGTGGATTGTCTCGGTATAGAGGTTCACGAACCCGGGGTCGGCCATCTGCTGCTGGCGCTGGAAGCCAGGCAGCTCAACAACGTGCGGCTGATCTGTCATGACGCGGTTGAGATTCTGGATCGATGGCTGGCGCCGGATTCGCTGGACCGAGCCCACCTGTTCTTCCCGGACCCGTGGCCAAAGAAGCGTCATCACAAGCGGCGCATCGTGCAGGCGTCATTCCTCGACAAACTTGCCCGAACCATGCGCGCAGACGCGATGCTGCATATGGCGACCGACTGGATGCCCTATGCGGAACATATGCGCGAAGTGGCTGACGCCTGCGTCTGGTTTGACCTGGTGGACGGCGCGGCGGACGCCCGGATCCGGCCCGAAACCAAGTTCGAACGGCGCGGCCGCCGCCTGGGCCATGAAGTCCGTGATCTGTTCTACCGGCGCAACACGCTGCCGGTCACGACGCCAGTACCTGGCTGACGCCGTCAACCACATACTGCACCGCCAGCGCGGACAACACGACACCAAGCAGGCGACTGATAACGTTGGCGCCGGTCTGTCCCAGCACCCGCATCACCGTGGTGGTGGCCAGCAACAGCACCAGGGTCAGCATCAGGACCACCAGGATCACCCCCATGACCAGAGCCATCTGCATCACATCATCGCGGGCGTCGATCATGAACAAAAGCAGGGTGGCCAGAGCGCCGGGACCGGCGATCAGGGGAAACGCCATCGGGAATACGGAAATGTCTTCGCGATAGCGCGCCTCGTCCTGTTCCCGCACCGTGGTTGAGCGCATTCCGGACTGGCGCGCAAACACCATGTCTACCGAGAGCATGAACAGCAACAGGCCGCCGGCGATCTTGAATGCGTCTACGCTGATACCCAGAGCACGCAGGATGTAGTCACCACCCAGCCCGAAGATAATAAAGATCAGCGCCGAAATCCCTATGGATTTTAGGGCCATACGACGCCGATACCCGGCTTCTCCGCCGCGCGTCAGCGCGCCGAACATCGGCACCAGCGACACTGGTTCGATGACCAGAAAGAAGACGATGAAAGTCTTGATCAGCTGTTCGGTCATGCTGCTCTGCGCCAATAAACACCCGGATTTTGTCCGGCGACTGGCCTGCGCTATAAAGGGTAAAAGGGCGCGGGAATTCATGCCCGGGCCAGCAGGGGGCGCCAAGGATAACAGGGCGCTCATATTCGGGGAACAGACATGGCTGTAGCAATACCCATCATTGGCGAGTGGTATCAGAAAACAAACGGGTCGCTGTTCGAAATTGTGGCGATCGATGATGAGGACGGGACCATCGAAATCCAGTATTTCGACGGCACGATAACCGAAGTGGATCTCGAAGCCTGGCACCAGGCGCAGTATCAGTCGGCGGAGGCGCCGGAGGATTATTCAGGGTCGCTGGATATCGAGCCGGAGGACTGCGCGGAGATAGAACGTGACACCAAGGCAGAGTGGGCCGATCCGCTGGACTATCTGGACCAGGCCGAGTAACTATCCTTCAGTCGGATAGACCACGACCAGCCCGTCAACGATCTCGACCCGGAGAGGGGTCAGGCTATGCCCAGGACATGGGCCGCCGGTACACAGACCGGTCTCGATCTCAAACACCGCACCATGCACCGAACACATGATCTGGTCCTTGTTCCGGGTCAGGAAGGCATGGGGCTTCCAGTTGAGCAGATTGCCGGCGTGGGGGCAGACATTACGGTAGGCCACAATCAGGCTGCCGTCGCGTACCACGAAGCCCTCCCTGTGCTCGCCGTTCTGAAGCAGATAGGCGAAACCACGCGCGTCATTGGCCTGCAGGTCCTCGAAAGCGCAAACCGTGAGTGCAGTTGTTTGCATGCCGTTCCTCGCTACTGGCTCCCGACTGCGCAGCTGGACGGGTTGTGAATTTCACCTCGGCCGAAGCTGTCGAGGCTGCATTCTACCGGGCATTCAGCCACGGCGACGTGAGCATGATGGCCGGTCTATGGCTGGATTCGCCAGGCGTCAGCTGCATCCATCCTGGCCGCAGCGGCCTGCATGGCTATGGCCCGGTGATAAATAGCTGGCGCGCCATTCTGGAGGCCAGCGACGGATTCGAAATTCACTTCCGGCTGAAGTCGGAGTTCGTCAGCGAGGAACTTGTGGTCAGAGTGGGCACCGAGCATCTGCGCGCCGCTGGAAAAGCCAATGCTGTACTCAGTGTCACTAACGTCTTTCGACGAACATCACTGGGCTGGTCGATGGTGCTACACCATGCCGGGCCAGCACATGACCAGCCGGCGCAGGAGCAGGCTCTGCACTAGATCACCGTGTCCGGCGTCAAGGCTTCGCCGCTTCAGCACCCAGCGACGGATGACGCATCAGGTAGAGCACCAGCAAAATCGCGGGCACCCCTGCGCTGGCAGCATAGATAAAGAAATTCGCATAACCGATCGCGTCAACCACAACCCCCGAGAACCCTCCAATAAACTGTCCTGGCAGCGTCATCAGGGAACTGAACAGCGCGTATTGGGTGGCGGTATAGGCGCGATTGGTCAGGCTGGACAGATAGGCGATCAGAGCCACGCTGGAAACGCCGACGCTCAGATTATCCGCACTGATCGTCACCGCGAGCATCCATAGATCCGGCCCGATACGCGCCAGCACCATGAACAGCAGATTGGTAGTCGCCACCATCACCGCACCGGTCAACAGCGAACGCATCAGACCGACACGAGCCACCAGGATGCCGCCGACTGCGGTGCCGGTGATGGTCATCGCGAAACCAAACACTTTGGCCACGGTTGCAATCTCGCTCTTGGAAAAGCCAAGGTCGATATAAAACGGATTGGCCATGATCCCCATGATCAGATCCGAGACCTTGTACAAGCCAACCAGAGCGAGGATAACGAGTGCCGCTGAGCCGTTGCGGCGGAAGAACTCCAGGAATGGCGCCGCGACCGCGCTGGAAAACCATGCCGCGGCCCGCTGCATGGGGCCAGGCAAGTGCGCGAACCGGGCAATCGCATCGGCCATGCGCTGTTCCATTTCCCGGGTGGCCTCGCTGACGCGGTGCTCCGGCTCCGCCACCAGCAAGGTAGTGATGATGCCGACAATCATCAGCGCCGCCATGATCCGGTATGCCATTGCCCAGGTGGAGAAATCGGCGATGTAGAAGGCGCCGGCTCCCGCCACCAGCAAAGCCAATCGATAACCGAAGATATAGCTCGCCGCCATGGCGCCCTGACGCTCTATCTCGACCGCTTCGACCCGCCAGGCGTCGATCGCCACATCCTGAGTGGCGGAAGCAAAGGCCACAAAAACCGCCAGCATGGCCAGACGCGGCAACTCGGCAACAGGATCGGTAGCCGCCATCGCAACCACGCCACAGGCAATGCCGATTTGCGCCACCAGCATCCAGCTGCGGCGCTTGCCAAGAGACCGGGTCAGGAACGGCAGCGGCAGTCGATCCACAATCGGCGCCCATAGAACCTTGATCGAAAACATGATCCCGACCCAGCCAAAGAAACCGATTGTGCTGCGTTCAACGCCCTGATCACGTAACCAGGCCGAAAGCGTTGAGAACACCAGCAGGAACGGCAGGCCGGCCGAAAAACCGAGGAACAGCATGGCTGCAACCCGCGGGTGACGATAGACCGCTGCTGCACGCCACCAGCCACTCAGCGTGGCCCGCATTTCAGACGGACTCCAGATCCATGTCGTAGTCGATGATCAGCGGCGCATGATCAGAGAAGCGCTGCGCCTTGTAGATATCAGACCCCTGCACAGTCTTGCGCAGACCCGGCGTGGTTACCTGGTAATCGATGCGCCAACCAACGTTTTTATCCCAGGCCCGGCCTCGATTCGACCACCAGGTGTACTGGTCCGGCTCCGTGTTCACCTCGCGGAAGGCATCAACAAAACCGGCGCTGGTATACAGCTCATCCATCCATGCCCGTTCCTCGGGCAGGAATCCGGAATTCTTCTGATTGCCGCGCCAGTTCTTCAGATCAATCTTCTTGTGCGCAATGTTCCAGTCGCCGCAAAGAATGTATTCCCGGCGCCGCCGGCGCAGCTTGCGCAAGTAAGGCATGAAGAAATCAAGAAATCGGAACTTTGCCTGTTGCCGCTCCTCGCTGGAGGAGCCGGACGGAAGATATAAGGAAACCACCGACAGCTTGCCAAAGCGAGCCTCTATATAACGCCCTTCCCGGTCAAACTCCTCGATCCCGAGGCCGCGTATAACCCGGTCCGGTCGCCGACGAGCATAGATGGCAACACCACTGTAGCCCTTTTTTTGCGCATCAAAGTAGTGGCAATGGTAACCCTCGGGACGAAACATCTGGTGCTCGAGCTGGTGCTCCTGCGCCTTGGTTTCCTGAATACAAACCACGTCAGAGGCCATCCCGGGGAGCCAGTCGAAAAAGCCCTTTCGGCCGGCTGCACGAATGCCGTTGGCATTGAGGGAAATAACGCGCATGGAGAGGTCCGCAACACAGGTGCGTGTATCATACCGAATGCCGTGTACCGGCGGCGGTTGAAGCAGGAGACAGCGTCCCGATGCAAGACTACCAGCGCGAATTCATCAGCTTTTGCCTGGATCGAGGCGTGTTGCGGTTCGGTGAGTTCAAGCTCAAATCCGGGCGCCTGAGCCCGTACTTCTTTAATGCCGGCTTGTTCAACAGCGGTGACGCAATCCTCAGATTGGGCCAGTTTTACGCCCAGGCTCTGGTGGCTTCTGCTGTCGAATTCGACATGCTTTTCGGGCCGGCATACAAGGGCATTCCACTGGTCACCACCACCGCGGCATCGCTGGCCGCCGAGCATGATCGAGATGTCCCGTTTGCATTCGATCGCAAAGAAGCAAAGGACCACGGCGAGGGCGGCAATATCGTCGGTGCTGCATTACAGGGCCGGGTGCTGATCGTCGATGATGTGATCACTGCCGGCACCGCCATCCGCGCCTCGGTCGACCTGATCCGGGCCCATGAAGCACAGCCCGTGGGGGTGCTGATCGCGCTGGACCGCCAGGAGCGCGGCCAGGGCAAAAGGTCCGCAGTGCAGGAAGTTGAGGCGCGGCTTGACGCGCCAGTGATCCGCATTATCGGGCTTCATGACCTGATCAGTCATTTGGAACAAACACCGAAACTGGCCGCTCATCTGCCCGCGGTGCGCGATTATCGCGAACGCTACGGCATCTGAATTGAGACCTTGTCCTCGCCTCCGGCGCGCGGGATGTGGTATATCCGGACACATGAAACGTATTCTTTCCACTGTTCTTGCCGTCACCACGCTGATCATGCTCACCGGCGCAGGGCAGGTATTCAGGTGGGTCGACAAGGATGGCAACATCCACTACGGCGACAGCGTGCCGCCGGAATATGCAGAGCAGGTATTTGGCAAGAGTGAGGAAGATACCGAGGATACCGAGGACGTCGCCAAGGCGCGCCAGGATGAGCAGGACCGCATTCTGTTGAAGACCTATCTGTCGGTGGATGATATCGAGCGAGTCCGAGACCGTCGCGTGGAGCAGTTGCAGCTGCGGCAGGAAGTCACGCAGCGGTATCTGGACCTCCAGACCAGCCGCCTGGCCGAGCTTGAGCTGCTGGCCAGCGAGAGTTCGGTAGATCCGGAGACCGGCGAGAACATCGGGACACCGGACGATTTATTGATTGAGATCGAGCAAACCCGGGACTCGATCAATGTTTACGAAGAGCGCATGGTTCGCAACGAAAAGGAACAACAATCGATTCAGGCCAAGTTCGCCAAAGACATTTTGCGGTTTCGTGAGCTCAAAGGACTGCCTGACGAGGAGACCGCGCCGGAAGCGCCTTCACCCCCTGAAATGGCCGGTACCGAATCCAGCTGAGCGATTCAATCAGAGTTGCGATCAGTGGCGGCCCGAGTGACCGAATCCGCCGGCGCCGCGCTCAGAGCTCTCGAAATCCTTCACCACTTCAAACCGGGCCTGAACCACAGGCACCAATACCATCTGCGCGATCCGTTCCCCCGGCTGGATGGTGAACGTCTCAGCACCCCGGTTCCAGCACGACACGAATACCTGACCCTGATAATCGGAATCAATCAGACCGACCAGGTTACCCAGTACGATGCCATGTTTGTGGCCCAGCCCTGACCGCGGCAACAGCACCGCGGCCAGCGAGGGATCGCCGATATGGATCGCCATGCCGCTGGGTATCAGCAACGTCTCACCCGGCGCGATAGTCACCGCAGACTCTACGCAGGCACGCAGATCGACGCCCGCAGATCCCTCGGTCGCATACTCGGGTAACGGAAATTCGTTTCCCAGGCGCGGATCGAGAATTTTCAGTTTGATTATCTGCACGCGGTCTCAACTCCCATGTTTGCCCATGCGCTCGGCGATCAGCTCCACCAGTTGCTCGGCCAGCCTGATCTTGGTGTCCGGCGGCATCTGCTGCCGGCCATCGGCCCATAGCACCAGCAACGCATTGTCATCACAATCGAAACCCACCCCGCTGCCAACCAGGTTGGCGGCAATCAGGTCCAGACGCTTGTGCTCAAGTTTCTTGCGCGCGTTGGCCTCCAGATTCTGGGTCTCGGCGGCGAAGCCAACCACGAATGGACGCGGACTTGCCTTAGCCACGGTGGCGAGGATATCCGGAGCCCGGGTCATCGACAGCTCCATCCCCTCCCCACTCTTCTTGATCTTGTGCTCAGCCGCCTGTCGGGGGCGGTAGTCGGCGACCGCTGCGGCGCCAATAAAGACATCGGCGTCTGCCACCGCCTCGGTCGTCGCGTTGAGCATTTGTTCCGCCGTTTCCACTTCCACGCGGCAAACCCCGGTGGGCGCCGGCAGATTGACCGGGCCGCTGATCAACGTGACCCGGGCGCCCGCGTTGCGGGCCGCGGCGGCCAGGGCATAGCCCATCTTGCCGGAGCTGCGGTTGGTGATGTAGCGCACCGGATCGATGGGTTCACGCGTCGGCCCGGCGGTGATGACGACTGTCTTGCCATTCAGCACGCCGTCGCCGGTGGCCAGCAACCCGGCAGCGCGGGCCGCCAGGTCATCGGGCTCCAGCATGCGTCCGGCGCCGGTTTCGCCACAAGCCTGGTCTCCTTCACCGGGCCCGAGAACCACCACCTTCCGTTCGGCCAAAAGGCCGATATTGTGCTGCGTGGCCGGCGCTGCCCACATCACCCGGTTCATTGCCGGGGCCACCGCGACCGGCGCTTCGGAGGCCAGGCAGAGGGTCGCGAGGAGATCACCGGCCAGGCCGGCAGCCAGCCGGGCAACAAAGTCTGCGCTTGCGGGCGCAACCAGAATCAGGTCTGCCCAACGCGCCAGCTCGATATGTCCCATCGCCGCCTCGGCGGCCTCGTCCCACAGGTGATCACGTACCGCTCGTCCCGACACGGCCTGGAAAGTCATCGGGGTCACGAACCGGGCAGCGCCGGCAGTCATCACGACCTGAACCTCGGCGCCGCGCTCGCGCAGGCGCCGCACCAGATCGGGGCTCTTGTATGCAGCGATGCCGCCGGTCACGCCAAGCAGCACTCGTTTTCCGTCAAGCTCAGCCATTTTCCCGAGTCTCAAAGTGGGGTCATGGAGCTTATCCTAAGCATCCACGGTTGATAAAGCCGGGAATCCTCGCAATGGAGACAAGCCGATGGCGATCAGAGGCTGGCCGGAAGGCGAGCGGCCCCGTGAGAAGCTGCTGCGTGACGGCCCCGGTGCGCTGTCCGAAGCGGAGTTGCTCGCAATCGTGCTCCGCTCGGGGGTCCGCGGCAAATCCGCCGTGGCGCTGGCGCGCGAGCTGTTGCTGGAGTTCGGCGGTTTGCGGGGCTTGCTAAAAGCAGGCCGGCAGCAGATCTGTGCCGTGCCAGGGCTGGGTCCGGGAAAATTCGCCCAGCTCCAGGCCGGAGTCGAGCTGTCTCGGCGCCAATTGGCGGAAGGTCTGCAGCGGGAAGGGCCGCTGACCAGCCCCGGCGAAGTGCGTGACTATCTGGGCGCCAGGCTCCGTGATCTGCCCTACGAGGTGTTCTGTTGTCTCTATCTGGATAACCGTAACCGATTGATTGGAATGGAAGAACTATTTCGAGGCACGATTGACGGAGCATCCGTGTATCCGCGCGAAGTAGTGCGCCAGGCGCTTGCGCACAACGCCGCCGCGGTCATTCTCGCGCACAACCATCCTTCCGGCGTTGCCGAGCCCAGCCAGGCCGACGAAGCCATAACTCACCGCCTGAAGAACGCGCTGGCGTTGGTGGATATCCGCGTCCTCGACCACCTGGTGATCGGTGACCGCGGCGCGGTTTCGTTTGCCGAGCGCGGCCTGTTGTCAGCCTGAGACCAGACCGGCCGGCCTTGCACGACTGGCCTCGGACTGGTATAAAGTCGCGCTCTTTGGGCTGCATGTCGGCCCCGAAATTCAGAGGAATTCAGTGATGTCCAGAGTCTGCCAGGTCACAGGCAAGCGTCCGATGTCCGGGAATAACGTTTCCCATGCCAATAATCGGACTCGCCGCCGCTTCCTGCCCAATCTGCATACCCATCGTTTCTGGCTTGAAGACGAGAAGCGTTATGTGACCCTGCGCGTGTCGCAAAAGGGTCTGCGCACCATCGACAAGCTGGGTCTCGAAAAGGTTGTCGCCGACCTTCGGGCGCGCGGCGAGAAGATCTGAGGAGATTCGTTATGCGTGACAAGATCAGACTGAATTCCTCGGCCGGTACCGGCTTCTTCTACACCACCACCAAGAACAAGCGCCTCCATCCCGAGAAGATGGAAGTGATGAAATATGATCCCAAGGTGCGCAAGCACGTGATGTTCAAGGAAGCCAAGATCAAATAGGGCTCCCGGGATCCGGAACGAAAAACCCCGCCATCGGCGGGGTTTTTTGTGGCTGAAATCGGCGCTGTTCAAAGCGCGGTGAGATTCAGGCCATCGAAGTCCCGCGCGTCGTGTACCCACGCAGCGTGGCGGCAAACTCCTGCAGACCGCGTACGCCACTGGCCTCCGCCTGCTGGCACCATTCCCTGAGCTGGGCGATCAGGCGTTCGTTGCTGATCATGGTGGCGCCGTCCCACATCGTCCGCAGGCGCTCGCGGAATTCGTGTACCGTCCGCAGCGACTGATTGGACTCCAGCAACTCGCGCAGACGCTCGCGGGAACCCTGATCCAGCAGGGCTGGCTGGCGAATCAGCAGCTTGCGCGCCCGCCCCGGCAACGATTTGCCATGTGCCTTTAGCTGCGCCAGCTCGCGCTTGAACACCGGCAACGTGACCGTACGAGTGTAGTCGCGCAGCACATGCATACGATTGACGATCACCGCCCGTGCGGTTTCAAGATCGATGGACGAGCGCCCCGGCTCCACCACCGGAGTCGGTGCCACCCGGCGTACGTGGGCCAGCCCGACGGTGCGCAGGACTACAATCGCACCCCAGCCAATATCCACCTCCCAGGGCCGGATCGAGAACTTGGCGGAACTCGGGAAAGCATGGTGGTTGTTATGCAATTCCTCGCCGCCAAGCAGCAAGCCCCAGGGCACGACGTTGCGAGACGCGTCGTCGCATTCGAAATTGCGATAGCCGTAATAATGGCCAACACCATTGATGATGCCCGCGGCCAGCAGAGGTTGCGACACCATCTGCACCGCGACCATGATGATCCCGGGTACGCCGAACAACAGCAGGCTGGCGACCACGAACAGGGAAATGCCGATATTGGGGTGGCTGT
>Ga0316191_10002670_pt1 | contig 13027 bp, 10 predicted proteins | sample Eddworburr2cm_MG_FD_204928 | JGI IMG/M metagenome (GOLD analysis project Ga0316191, IMG submission 204928) | Coastal sediment microbial communities from Maine, United States - Eddy worm burrow 2 cm | ecosystem: Environmental > Aquatic > Marine > Coastal > Sediment | place: USA: Maine...
GCGATGATTCATGCCGCCGCCGCAGGTGACCGCGTATTTCTGCGCATAGCGAAGTCCGGGAATCGTCTTGCGCGTGTCCAGCACTTTTACGCCGGTACCGTCAATTGCAGCAACGTACTCGGCTGTGATCGTCGCTGTCGACGACAGTGTTTGCAGGAAATTGAGTGCCGTACGTTCACCGGTCAATAGCGCGCGAGCCGGCCCAACGAGCTTGCAGATAACATCGTTCGCCTCTGCGCGGCCACCATCGCCGATATACCAGTCGATGATCACATTCCCATCAAGCTGGCGAAAAACTTCGTCCACCCAGGTTTCGCCGCAAAGCACGAGCGATTCGCGCGCGAGGATATGTGCACCGACGACAGCATCGTCGTCAACGAGCGACGCCGTAAGGTCACCGGCCCCGACGTCTTCGGCAAGTGCTGCCGCGACGCCGGGGCCGATAGAGGCTTTTACTTCTTCGGAAAGCAAACTGACTTACATTATCCAGCCGTGGCCAGCTCCAATCATGCTCATCACCATCGGAATGGACATCAGTGTATTGGAGCGCGATGCCAGGAAAGCCGTGTTTTTGGCCCTGGCTACTTCGTCTGCAGTGGCCTCGACCATGCCCAGGACTTTCTTCTGGTTTGGCCAGATAAGCACCCACACGTTAAACAACATGATCGTACCCAGCCATGCACCAACGCCGATCGTCATCGCGTACTGGTTGACCGGGTCCGTGTTCAGACCAAGCATGAAAGCGTTCGCGAACTGCCCTTTGTGGAGGAGAAAGGCTGCACCGGTGAGCCACGTGGCCAGCGCGCCCCAGCGGAACCACGCGAGCGCGCGCGGCGCAACGTATTTGGTAATTCCAGCACCGCCGGGACCACCTTCGTCGCTCATTGCTTCGCCAAGTGCGGGTACCTGCACAAAGTTGAAGTAGTACAGGAGGCCGATCCATGTGATGCCGGACAGGACATGCAGCCAGATAATCAGGGACTGGGCCTTCATGCCCGCCACCATGTGATTGCCTGACGTGGCAAGAATAATAATGACAGCGAGAATGATGCCGGCAATGATGGTGCCGCCAATGCTCTTCAAGGGATTCATCGTATGCTTCTCCGAGAATTTCTGATTTTTTGGATATTTTCCGGACGGTTATCGGGAATTCAGCCACCCGCAGGCTGTCGGTATTATAGAGATTGAATACACGAAAGGCGAAAAATGTCGGTACAATCGCCGCTTCGCCTGGAGGGTGGGTATGCGACTGTCGTTGATTTTTCTGTCATTGCTGGTGTTTACCGGCTGCACGGCGCTGGTTGTCGGCGGTGCGGCAGATGGCAGTTACGATCGTGCTAGGAACGAGCGATCGTCTTCGGTGGTCGCTTCCGACGCTGCGATTACCACCAGGATCGAGGCCAGGTATGTGGCCGATTCAGTCGTTAGCGCGTTCGATATTCACGTGCGCACCTATAAGGGAACGGTTTTCCTGAGCGGCCGCGTCGGTAGCTTTGTCGCACGCGACCGGGCTGCGGAACTCGCGAGAGAGACCGCTGGTGTTACAGCGGTCAATAATCAAATTGTTATTGAGGATCGAAGTAAATGAGTGTCAAGGAGAGAATTGAAGAACAGCTTGGGTCACACGATGTTCTTCTGTACATGAAAGGAACGCCGGACTTTCCGCAGTGCGGGTTTTCCGGGCAGACGGTTGCCGCACTGAACGCTGTTGGCAAACCGTATGCGTTCGTCAATATCTTTGAAGACCCGGAGATTCGTGAAGGGCTCAAGGAGTATTCGAACTGGCCGACATTCCCGCAACTCTATGTGAAGGGCGAGCTCATCGGCGGGTGCGATATCGTGGTCGAGATGTACCACTCCGGCGAGTTGAAAGACCTGCTTGAACAAGCGTAGGAGGCCGCCCTAGCGGCCGATCCGCGAAGCGGCCTGCGGCCGTCGCGCGCAACGTGCCCTTGGGGTACAGGGGCGCGCTCGTACAACTAGGGCTGAGGTGGCGCGTTTTCCAGCGATCTCTCGAATATATCGCGGTAACGATTCACCACCTCGCAGAACAGATCTGCAGTCATCTCGGCATCGTATGACGCGGAGTGGGCCTGCGTTTCGTCCCAGCCGATTCCCGCAGCTATCGACGCGCGTGCGAGCACCGTCTGGCCGAATGCCACGCCGGCCAGGGTTGCCGTGTCGAAACAGCTGAATGGATGAAACGGATTGCGCTTGATGGCGGAGCGTTCGATCGCCGCGTTGATAAACCCGAGATCGAAATGTGCATTGTGGCCGACCAGCACGGCACGCGAGCAGCGGTTCTCGCGCACGGATCGACGCACCTCGCGAAATGTGCGCTGCAGCGCGTCACGCTCGTCGATCGCGGGGCGAAGCGGGTGATGTGGATCGATGCCGTTGACCGCCAGTGAAGCCGCTTCGAGGTTCGCACCTTCAAATGGCTTCACGTGGTAGCGAATGGTTTCGCTGCGAACCATGTTTCCGTCTGCATTAATCTCCAGCAGCACGGCAGCAATTTCCAGCAGCGCGTCGGTCTGTGAATTGAAGCCACCGGTTTCGACGTCTACGACGACGGGCAGGAAGCCGCGAAAGCGGTCCGCCATTCTTATTTCATCTGACACTTAGGATTTTGCCTTGAGCAGGTTCTCGTCGAGAATCGCGCTTATCGTATAACGAACGCCAAAGCCGGTGAACCTGGATGCAACATGACCGAGGCCACCTCTGCGATCCCCGGCGGCCAGGTCCATGTGCACCCATGGAATGTCGTGCTCGATGAACTCCGCGAGGAAACTCGCGGCGAGTATGTGATCACCTGTGCCCTTGATCGAGCACTGCATGAAATCGGCGGTGTCGCTCTTGAGATCGTCCATGAATTCCTCGCCGATCGGGAACGGCCAGACGCGTTCGCCGCTGTTGCGGCCGATGCGTTTGAGAACAGGGTGCAAGTCACTTCGGTTGGTAAAAACACCTGAGTAGCGTGTCGTCAGTGCCCGAATGCAACTACCAGTCAACGTTGCGTAATCGAAGATCATGCCCGGCTTGTCCCGACTGGCGAGCACGAGCGCGTCGGCCAATGCCATGCGACCCTCGGCATCGGTATGAACGGTCTGGATAGTCTTGCCATTTGCCGCGGTAACAACGTCCTGTGACTTGTAGGCATTTGGGCCGGTACGGTTTTCGGTAATCGCGAGCCAGCAGTCAACGGCGATCGGCAATTGCATCTCACTGATCGCGAGGAACGTGCCAAGTGCGACGGCACTGCCTTGCATGTCACCGTGCATATTGAGCATGAATTCGAACGGCTTCAGGTTAGTGCCGCCCGTGTCAAAGATAATGCCCTTGCCGACGAGGCTCAGATCCGCCCTGGCACGCTTCTCGTTCGGCCGATAGCGCAGACGGACGATGCTCGCGCTGTCGTTGTCATTGCCCTGCGCGACGGCGAGAAATGCGCCGCAGCCCATGGATTCTAGCTCCCGGGTCCCGAATCGCTTGAATTGCCAGCCAGCCTTTTTGGCCATGTCGCGGACCAGGTTTGCGTAGCCGACCGCATCCAGGACGTTGGGCGGCTGGACGGTGAGCCAGCGGGCAAGGTTGTTGCCTTTCGCTTCGGCTTCCGTGCGCTTTGTGTCGATCTTTTCATCCACGCCCAGCAGTCGAATGGTCTTGATCGACTCGGGTTCCGGTTCGCTCTTGTAGGACGGGAGTTTGAAGGCAGCGGCCAGCGCGGCGGCGAGAATGTTGTTGACGAGGCTCTTTTGCGCAGCCGTGTCGAATCCGACGGCGCAAATCCCGACACAGCCGGCTTTCTGGGACGTCGCGGCGGTGACGAGCTTGCGTCCAAGTGTAAGTTGCTCAAAGGTGCTCGCATCTGTGGCGATCGTGCCGGCAACGACCAGTGTTTGCTTCTTGTTGCCCAGCCGCGTGGTGAAAGCGGGCGTCGACCCGGCTGCATGTTTGCGGTAGACCGCCTGCATTTTCGCGCCCTGTGGCAGTTTCCCGAAAACGGTTGCCGACGGTTTCTCAGGTAGTATCAAAAGTAACTGATCGACGGACTCCAGGGATTTCGCATCGACGCGGCCAAGCTTTTGATAAATACGGATATCGTGGATGTCTGGATTCAGGTTTTGCATCGAGTTCTTATCTCCCCGGTAGGCTTGACCCTCGTTCTCCAAACACCGAATATGTCGCCCCGACATGCGACCCTGTCGGCCCGAACAAGGAAGCGGGCATCCTAGCAGGACGCATCATCTAATTCACGTGAAGACCAGCTAAACCTGAGCAAAGGCCGGGCAACGAAAATATGAGCAGTTTCAACCCTTTTGACGATATTGATCCGCTCGAGACCGGCGAATGGCTGGAGTCTATTGACTCGGTCCTGTCCCAGCACGGTCCGGAGCGCGCGCACTTCCTTCTGAACCACATGATCGACTACGCGAGGCGCTCGGGTGCGTATCTGCCGTACAGCCCGAATACGGCGTACCTGAATACCATCGGCAAGGCCCGCCAGCCTGAATATCCCGGCGACCGCTCGCTGGAACGTCGCATCGAGGCATACCTGCGCTGGAATGCCATGGCCATGGTGGTCAATGCCAACCGCGTCAGCACCGAGTACGGTGGACACATATCCAGCTATGCCTCATCCGCGACCTTGTACGAAGTCGGTTTCAACCATTTCTGGCGCGGCGCGACGGACAAGCAGGAAGGCGACATGGTGTTCATGCAGGGCCATTCATCGCCCGGTATCTACGCGCGCGCATTCCTCGAGGGCCGGCTGAGCGAACAGGAACTCAACCGTTTCCGCCAGGAAGTGGGTGGCGGCGGCCTGTCATCGTACCCGCATCCATGGCTGATGCCGGATTTCTGGCAATTCCCGACAGTATCGATGGGACTTGGCCCGATGATGGCGATTTACCAGGCTCGCTTCATGCGATACATGGAACATCGCGGACTGATTGAGCCGACAGATCGCAAGGTCTGGTGTTTCTGTGGCGACGGCGAGATGGACGAACCCGAGTCAATGGGCGCCATCACGATGCCGGTTCGCGAAGGTCTCGATAACCTCGTATTCGTCGTGAACTGTAATCTGCAGCGCCTCGACGGCCCCGTACGAGGCAACGGCAAGATTATCCAGGAACTCGAAGCGGCTTTCGGTGGCGCCGGGTGGAACGTCATCAAGGTCATCTGGGGTTCGAAATGGGATCCCCTGCTTGCCGAGGACCAGTCGGGCAAGCTGCGCCAGGTAATGGAAGAGACGGTCGACGGTGAATACCAGAAGATCAAATCGAAGGATGGCAAGTACGTCCGCGATACGTTCTTCGGCAAGTTTCCGGAAACAGCCGAAATGGTCGCGAACATGTCCGACGACGAGATCTGGCGCCTGAACCGTGGCGGACACGACCCGCTCAAGGTGCATGCCGCCTACGATGCCGCGACGAAGCACAAGGGTGGCCCGACCGTCATCCTGGCGAAGACGGTCAAGGGATTCGGCATGGGTAAGGCAGGTGAGGGTCAAAACACGGCCCACCAGCAGAAGAAGATGGATCTCGAGGAGATCAAGACCTTCCGTGACCGCTTCAACATCCCGATTACCGACGATCAGATCGGTGATGTCGTTCCGTATTACAAACCTGCGCCGGACAGCGCCGAGTTCGAATACCTGATGGAACGACGCCAGGCGTTGGGCGGTTTCCTGCCAAGCCGCCGCGAAAAATCAAAGTCGTTGCAGGTGCCGCCTCTGGAGACGTTCCGCACACAACTGGAAGGCACCGGAGAGCGCGAGGCGTCGACGACAATGGCATTCGTCCGCATGCTCACAGCGCTGACCAGGGACAAGCAGATCGGCAAGCACGTCGTGCCGATCGTGCCCGACGAGGCGCGTACGTTCGGCATGGAAGGCATGTTCCGCCAGATCGGCATTTATGCGTCCAAGGGGCAGCTCTATGAGCCGCAGGACGCTGGCGAACTGATGTATTACCGCGAGGACAAAACCGGGCAGATTCTCGAGGAAGGCATCAATGAGGGCGGTGCGCTGTGTTCGTGGATAGCCGCGGGTACGTCGTACTCGAACCACGACGTGCCGATGGTACCGTTCTATATCTATTACTCCATGTTTGGTTTCCAGCGCATCGGTGACTTCATATGGGCTGGTGGCGACATGCAGTCGCGCGGCTTCCTGATTGGCGGCACGGCGGGCCGCACCACGCTGGCGGGCGAGGGTTTGCAGCACCAGGACGGTCATAGTCTTGTTGCGGCATCGACCGTTCCGAACTGCCATTCGTATGATCCGACCTATGCCTACGAACTGGCGGTGATAGTTCAGGACGGCTTGCGCCGCATGATCGGTGAGCAGGAAAACGTCTTCTATTACATCACCTGCATGAACGAAAACTACGTGCAGCCGCCAATGCCTGCCGGTGTGGAAGACGGCATCCTGCGAGGCATGTATCTGCTACAGGTTGGCGGCCAGGGCAAGATTCGAGTGCAACTCATGGGGTCGGGCACGATCCTGCGTGAGGTGCTCGCTGCTGCCGAACTCCTGATGAACGATTTCGGGATTCCGGCTGACGTATGGTCGGTAACGAGTTTCAACGAATTGCGGCGTGACGCGCTCGAAGTCGAGCGCTGGAACCATCTGCACCCGGATGAGCCGCAACGCAAGACCTATGTACAACAGTGCTTTGGCGATCGTCCGGGCCCGTATGTTGCGGCGACGGACTATATGAAGATTGTTGCTGACCAGATTCAGGGCTGGGTACCCGGCAACTTCTATTCGCTGGGCACCGATGGCTACGGGCGCAGCGATGCGCGCAAGGCACTCCGCGAGCATTTCGAAGTCGATCGGCGCTTCATTGCGATTACGGCTTTGAACGCACTGGTCGAAGATGACGTGCTTGATCGAAAGACGGTGGCGCAGGCGATCAGGAAATATGGTATCGATCCGGATCGTCCCGATCCTGTGACATTGTAGGCGGAGCACGTACGTGGCGAAGACAATCGACATAGTGGTTCCGGATCTCGGTGATTTCGAAAACGTTGAAGTCATCGAAGTTCTCGTAGGTGCGGGCGATACGGTAGAGCGGGAAGACGGCCTTGTCACGATCGAAACCGACAAGGCATCCCTGGATATTCCGTCACCCGAAAACGGCGTAATCGACAAGCTGACGATCAATGTCGGCGACAAGGTCTCGACCGGTGATGTAATCGGTCAGCTTACGATGGAGGTCGGCGATACGGTCGTCATCAAGCCGTCCATGGCGTCAGAGCCTACCGGTGACACCACGGTCCTGGCCGCGCCGGCAAGTAAGGAACGAAAGTCAGGCGGCAAGCAGACACTCGTGGTTCCGGACCTCGGTGATTTCTCGGATGTCGAGATTATCGAAGTGCACATCAAGGCTGGCGATACCGTCGAAGTCGAGGATTCGCTGGTCACGCTGGAGACCGACAAGGCCGCAATGGACGTGCCTGCTGTGGTTGCCGGTTCGATCGAGTCCGTGCTCGTCAACGTTGGTGACAAGGTTTCCGAGGGAGCGTCATTGGCCATTATCGACGTTGTCGCCAGTGAAGCGCCTGTGGAGGCCGGCAATGATGTCGATACAGAGGCATCCGCGCCGGCAGAGGCGAAAGCCCAGCCGAGTTCGCCACCGGCCGAGGAGCCTGCGCGGCCGGTATCGAGCGGCCAGTCCGCAAAATTACCGCCTGTGGATGAAGCGGGATTCGCCAAGGCTCATGCAACGCCATCTGTCCGAAAGCTGGCACGTGAACTCGGCGTAAACCTCGTACAGGTCAAAGGTAGCGGCCTGAAGAACCGAATTTTGCACGATGACGTCAAGGCATTCGTGAAAGCGATCCTGACCGGAAAAGTTGCCGGTCCGGCAGGCGGCGCAGGACTCCCCAAAACGCCGGTCGTTGACTTCGCGAAGTTTGGTGCGATCGACGTCCAGCCGCTTACGCGTATCCAGAAAATATCAGGGCCACGACTGCAGGCGAGTTGGGTCAACCTGCCGCATGTCACGCAACATGATCTCGCCGATATCACGGAGCTCGAAGCGAAACGCCAGGAACTCAAGGGACCGGCGAAAGAGCGGGGCATTGGGCTGACGCCACTCGCATTCATCATGAAAGCCTGTGTTGCGGCGCTCAAGGAATTCCCCAAGGTCAACTCGTCGCTATCAGAAGATGGCGAGAGCCTGGTCTACAAGAAGTACGTCCATCTCGGGTTTGCCGCGGACACAGACCAGGGATTGATGGTCCCGGTCATTCGCGACGTCGACCAGAAAGACGTCTACGAGATTGCGCAAGAACTCGGCGAGCTGTCTGCGTTGGCGCGCGAGGGCAAGTTGAAAGCAGATCAGCTCCAGGGCGCCTGTTTTACGATCTCGAGCCTGGGCGGTATTGGTGGCACGGCATTCACGCCAATCGTCAATGCGCCGGAAGTCGCGATTCTCGGCGTGTCCCGTTCGACGATGCAGCCAGTATGGAATGGCTCGGAGTTTGAGCCGCGCCTGATGTTGCCGTTGTCGTTCTCTTACGACCACCGTGTCATCGATGGCGCGCAAGCCGTTCGTTTCACAACGTTCCTCGGCGAGCAGCTGTCCAATGTTGACACGCTGCTGCAGGCGATACCGTAGTGGCCATCCAGCTCACGATTCCGGACCTCGGTGACTTCGACGATGTTGAAGTCATCGAAGTGCTCGTTGCCCCCGGGGATACCGTGGTGGTGGAAGATGCACTGATTACGCTGGAGACGGACAAGGCCTCGATGGACGTGCCGGCCGAGCAGGCGGGAAAAATCATTTCGATCGATGTCAGTGTCGGGGATCGCGTATCGCAGGGCGATGCCATCGTTACGATCGAACCGTCCGCCACTGACGTGCCCGTGGAGAAGGTTGAGGAAACTCAAAAAATGTCCGCGCCTGAGATCGTCGCAGCAAAGAAACCGACCGGAGAGGCAACGCATAAGGCAGAGCTCGTCGTAATCGGCGCAGGACCGGGAGGCTATACAGCCGCATTTCGTGCTGCAGATCTCGGCATGGATGTTGTGCTTATCGAGCGCTCTCCCAAATTGGGCGGCGTTTGCCTCAACGTCGGTTGTATACCGTCGAAAGCCCTGTTGCACGCGGCGAAAGTCATCGATGAGGCCGAAGCGATGGCCGAACACGGCGTCGTTTTCGGCAAGCCGACCATTGACGCCCTCAAGCTGCGAAACTGGAAAAACGAAGTTATTGGCAAACTGACCGGTGGTCTGTCGACGATGGCGAAGCAGCGCAAGGTGCGTGTCATCCAGGCAGGTGCCGAGTTTGAATCACCCAATCGACTGCGTCTCGACAACGATGAGACAGTTGATTTCGAGAAGTGCATCATCGCAGCCGGATCCGAGCCGATCATGCTGCCCAACCTGCCGGATGACCTGCGTATCGTGGACTCCACTGGTGCACTCGAGCTTGCGCCGCTTCCGAAGCGTCTCCTGGTCGTCGGTGGCGGCATCATCGGACTTGAAATGGCTTGTGTTTACGCGGCACTGGGCACCGAAGTCAGTGTCGTCGAGTTGATGGATTCACTGATGCCGGGCACAGATAAAGATCTGCTGCGCCCGTTCATGAAGATCGTGAAGGATCGTTACGCAGCGATCATGACTTCCACGAAAGTCACGGGCATGCGCGCAACGGTACCGGGCATCGAAGTTACGTTCGAAGGCGACAAGGCGCCGTCCGTCGGTGTTTATGATCGTGTATTGATCTCGGTCGGGCGCCGTGCAAACGGCGACAAACTCGGTGCTGAGAAAGCTGGGGTCCAGGTTGACGAGCGCGGCATCATCTCGGTCGACAAGCAGATGCGCACCAACGTGCCGCATATTTTCGCGATCGGTGATCTCGCAGGCGGCCCGATGCTGGCCCACAAGGCAACGCACGAAGCCAAGGTTGCCGCGGAAGTTGCGCATGGTGACAAGAGCTACTTCGATGCGCGAACGATTCCCTCGGTGGCCTACACCGATCCGGAGATTGCGTGGGTCGGTCTGACAGAGATCGAGGCAAAAGAGCAGGGCATCGAGTACGAAAAAGCCCAGTTCCCGTGGGCAGCCAGTGGCCGCGCATTGTCGATTGGACGCTCGGAAGGATTCACCAAGCTGCTGTTCGATCCGAAGACGGATCGCGTGCTCGGTGGTGCAATTGTAGGCCCGAGTGCGGGCGACCTGATTGCCGAGATTGGCCTGGCAATAGAAATGGGTGCTGACGCGACCGACATCAGTCTCACGATACATCCGCATCCGACCTTATCGGAAACCGTGGCGTTCACTGCTGAAGCGTTCGAAGGGACGCTGACGGACCTGTACATCGCCAAAAAGCGTAAGCACTAGATGTAATCTCCAGGCAGGTTGGTCATATCATGTCCGAACCAGCCGATACTCGGCACACAGAGCACAGCGGACAACACACCCTCACACGCCTGCGGCTATAGATTCGGGTATGTTGTCCACTGCGCTCTTTCAAGCGCACCATAGGTTTGTGTACCGATTCCATGCCGTGATCAAGACGGGGCGGGACAGGTAGCCGAATCTATAGCCGAGCTGGCAGTTCGATGAAAATACGTGGCAAGGGCGGAACTCGCGAGGCGTGTTCGGCTGCCTGTCCCGCCCCGGCTTCGTCCGAGCCTGTTAGTGCCCGTCAGTGCCGAATCCTTGTGACCAACCTGCCATCCGGCCTATCGCGATGACGCGTTATTTGCGGGCGAAGTACCACTTCTCGACCAGGTACAGCGCGATCCCGATGAGCAGCAGGATCGATACCTTTATCCAGTCCTCCCCGTGCGACTGCGCGACCAGCCACACACAGATTGCCAGTGCGATGATTGGCACGGTATAGCCGCCGGGCAGCCGCCAGGCCTTCTCACGTGCCGCATCGCTGGCGTTCTTGCGAATCACCGGCAGTGAGGCTATGCAGATGATATAGCCGAGCAGCCGGACAACGGAGCTGCCGATCGCGAGGTCAACGAAACTGCTGGACAGACCGAGTACCAGGGCCATGGCCCCCATGACCATAATTGACCGGTCCGGTGTGGAATAGCGCTTGTTGATATGTGCAAACCATTCGGGCAACAGCCGATTCTCTGCGAGGGAAAAAATAAGGCGCGGAGCTGCCAGCATTGAGCCTGCCAGGTTGCCGCCAATGGAAAATACGGCGGCGAGCGTAATGATGAGCGCCCCGGCAGGACCTGCCAGCGAGCGGCCGACATCGACGAGTGTTGCGTCCGAGTAATTCTCGGGCGAGATGACCGATATGAATACGAGCACGATAAAGAAATACAGGAGGCCAGCCCCCACTACCGTCCCTACAAGTGCACGTGGCAGGGTACGTCGAGGTTTGCTCGTCTCACCGGCAGTCACCCCCAGTGTTTCGAATCCGACATAGGCATAAATCAGCAGCAACGTCGTACCGCCCAGGTCCTCCACGTGAAAATTGCCCCCGGGGATCAGCGTCGCGCCGCTTACATGCTGGAGACCAAGCAGTACGAGCAGGACCAGCGGTACGACCTTGAGGATCGTGAACACCCCCATCGTACGGACACCGTCTTTGACACCGAGCAGATTGGCCCAGGTCAGCCCGACGGTCACCACGGTGATGATCGCGATGCGTGCGGGCTCCGTCGCGAATACATCGGTCAGGGAACCGAGATAAGCCGCCATGACGTTGGCATTGGCCGCAAAGGCCGTCATGCGTGCGAGGTAGATCAACCAGCCGGTGCTGAACCCGACCAGCGGCCCGAACGCATCCGTCGCGTAAAGGACCGGGCCGCCCGTCTTGTCGTAGTAGCTTGCGAGTTCCGCGAAGGTCAGTACGACTGACAGGAACAGGACGCCGACGATGAGGAACAGCCACGGGCTGAACAGGCCTGCGCTGACCGCGACTTTTCCCGGCAGCGCAAATATGCCCGCGCCGATCACGGCGTTCAGGACGAGAAAGGAGGCTCCGAAAAAGCCAATGTCGCGTTTCAGGTGTGCAGCCGCGCTGCCCGGGGTCGATGCTTGCATCGACCGATACTAGCAAATTGTCTGCTGCCGCGAGCCTAACCGAGCTTTTTCGCGAGGATGTTGTCGAGACTGAGTTTGCCTGCGCCCGCGAACATCAGCGGTATGAGCATGGCGATAAACAGCAGCGGCACGCGGTAGTTGCCAAAGCCCTTGTCCGTGATTGCGTAGCCTTTCCAGAGTTCGGCCAGGCTGTCCCATTGATCCGGCCAATGCACACCTGCGATTGCGACGATCGACAGGATGATCAGGCTGAACGCCCAGAATCGAGTGAACAGGCCAAGGACGAGGCCGGCAGCTCCCAGGATCTCAGTCCAGGTCGCGAGGAACCAGCTGATTTCGACAGGAACCACGTTGAACGGGAACGGAAAATTATCCTGTACATTGGCGAACCAGTTCGTACCGTTGAGCTTCATCATGCCCGCCTTGCCAAACTCCCAGGCCATGAGTAATCGTATGGGAAGCAGTGCCAGCCAGTCACCGGCCGGATCCAATACGTCGACAATTCGATTCCGAATATTTCTCAGAGCGCTCATCAGTGTCTCCTTCAGCCGGGACTGCGCGTGCCGGATAATATCTCCAGTTGTCGCATTTCCCGCAGTGCATCTGCACCATGCGCAACGAGCGCGTCAGTGTCGGGGTAATTGATCTTTTCGGCCAGCGCGCGCAGCAGTTGTTCGCCAGGCAAGCTCCGGTCGTTGTTCTCGATGTCATCGAGAAGTGCTGCGGTAATGGCATTGAGTTCGAGGAAGCCTACCTTGCCATCTTCGTCGCGATACAGTGCAAGGTAGATCCCTTGCTCAGTTGGCTCGTCGGGCAGATAGTCCGGCGATATTCTGTGGACCGGGTAGTGATACCCATAAGTCCACGACAGCGCCGACTTCACCGGTACTTCCGCGAGCAAGTCACCGTCCGGGTCAATGCCGGTCAGGTCGTCTTCATCTTCTGAAGTCGCCAATGCCAGTTCCGCGTATTCGTAGTGCGCCAGTTCGAGCAGGAACGGGT
>Ga0316191_10002672_pt1 | contig 13024 bp, 8 predicted proteins | sample Eddworburr2cm_MG_FD_204928 | JGI IMG/M metagenome (GOLD analysis project Ga0316191, IMG submission 204928) | Coastal sediment microbial communities from Maine, United States - Eddy worm burrow 2 cm | ecosystem: Environmental > Aquatic > Marine > Coastal > Sediment | place: USA: Maine | collected...
AATCTCGAAATTGCTGTTGATGTGCAGCATTGCTTTCGTGTGCAAGCCACTCAGATAGATACCAGAATGGTTCACGTGGACCATGTTTATATGGAAGTGATTGCTGGGCTCCGGTCCGGTGGCCGTGCGTGGATCAAAGCGTATACCAGACCAACCTTTTAACTCGCGGCGTAACTGCATGCCCCAAATAAAGTCGTTGCGGTCGAGATCGAATGCAAGCAGGCAATCGAAACCGGTCGACGTCAAAAACATCGTGCGGTCAATGCGACTGATTTCGTGACAATGTTTCAGGTAGCGGTTCCGATACGAGCCGCGGATATTAAAGCCGCGATCGTAGACAAACAGCTCGTCACTCGCAGCAATAAAGATCTTGTCACCATCGAACTCGATGCCTCGCAGACCGCGATCGGCACCGCGGCCTTCAAAGTCGATCTCACCGGTATTCCAGTCGACATGCTGAAAGCTCTCCTGCTTTTCAAAGTCGACCGTAAATACGCCACCATGGCTCTCGCCCTGCTGACTGCCGCGCACGACAGAGGTCGCGACCAGCTTGGGTAGCCTGCTAATCAAGATTTAGCCTTCAAAAGAGCACTCTTTGGGCAAGGGATCGGGCAGGTTCCACCGCAGGTTCTCGGGGTCGCGAAATTCACTCGCGCTCATGCTACCGCCGCGACCTTTGAACCACTCAACCAGCTTATCGCGTACCAACGGCGTTCCGGAAGGTATGTCAAAGCCACCCTCAGGCTCGACAGGTACAAACATGCCGTCACCGCCCATTAACAAGAAGTCGTTGGCGACCACTCGTAGCACGTCAGAATCTGCGATCTCGGTGTTATTGGGCCGCATCATTTGCACCGACATCTGACCCTCATCGCAACCGATAAAGACCCGCATTCCTGAGAAGCCGACACGACGGTTCGGCCTGGGTGCCTGATTTGCGATGATCTTGCGCAGATCAGCACCACTCATATCCACTATCGCAATGCGATTGTCGAACGGAAACACCCTGTACAAGGTGCCAAAAGTAACCTCGCCCGGCGACATATTTGCGCGGATACCACCATAGACATTGTGCAAGGCAATATCGGCATCAGTCGATTCACGCACTGCATCGGTAAAAAGATTTCCGAGCGACGACTCAGGTTGCTCATTCACGATAAACGCAGTTTCGAGCGTCACGCCAACCTTCTCGGCTTTCAGCTGTATCGCGACCTCGCTGGCACGTGCCGCGATTGCAACAACCTCCGGTAACGGTACGACCTGCCTGCCCTCGTAGGTGGCCGGCTCGCGCGTCGAGTCTTCCTCGTAAGCACAGCGGCCACTTTCAGTTGGCGCTTTAGCGCAATTTGCCTGAGGCGGGTAAATACGTTGGCCAATCTTTTTGCCGTCTCCATCAAAGGTGAAATCGACACGACTAAATGCGCTTGTTCTGGAGTAACTCGATGTAATAACGATGCCGTTGACGACATGGGCGACGCCCTCGTGCTCATGACCGGCGACGATATGGTCGACCAGGCCCGTGGGTATGTCATTCGCAACGCGCATGATTTCCCCTCTCATGACGCACGACGACAGATCAAACGGATCGTCAAACTCTTCACAACGACTTCCGGCGTGCGAAACGACGACGACCAGGTCGGCGCCCTGCTCACGCAGCAACCGTGCTTCACTTGTGATCGCCTCCGCCAGCGGCGCAATGCGCAGGCCCTTGGTATTCGCGGCAATTGTCACCCGCAGGCCACCCTCGGTGATAACCCCGATGATGCCGATGTCGATACCGGCTCGCGAGACCATCGTCGACGACTGCACGTTTTCCCAGTCCACTCTGCGATTCGTTGACGTATCTATCAGATTTGCCGCCAGTGCTGGAAATTCCAACTCCGTTATTCTCTGCCGCAATGCCCCCTGCGGATCGTCACTATCTGTTTCCGGAATGGCTTTGTCGCCCACTGGCCCAAAATCGAACTCATGATTGCCGATGGCCGCCGCGGCATAGCCCAGTGCGTTATAGACGGCGACGACGGGTGCACCTTCTCCCAGATTCGACTCGAGCGTCCCCTGCCACATGTCGCCGGCGTCGACGAGCAACACGGCACCGTCGTCGGCGCGAGCTTCACGAACCGCGGATACATAGCCCGAGAAAGTCGTCAGTCCGCCGCGATCAGAAGCCGGTAGCAGTTCGCCGTGCACGTCATTGGTGCCGAGCACCGAAATAACGACCGGACCAGAATCTGGTGCGATGTTCGTTGTGCAGGAAGTAACGAACAGGCTCAGTGAGAGTGTAATAATTATTCTTTTCATAGCCGATATTCTACCTTGTAAGTGCATCACACTGCCGCATCGCCGCGATTTGTGCGGGACCAATGCGGCAACATCCGCCGACCAGGCTTGCCCCCGCGTCTATCCACTCCTGGGCCGATTCTTGGCACTGCAGCTCGGTCGTCGTGCCCGACCAGGAGTTGTTGTCTGCGCGATAAACCTCGCCCGAATTTGGATAGACGATGATCGCTTTGTCCGGGACAACCGCCCTGAGCCGCTCGATTAGTGGCAGGATTAGGTCAGGTGCGACGCAATTGACACCCAGCGCCAGTACCTTGGGATGGTCGCGGAAAAGACCTGCCGTATCGGCAAGCAGTGTTCCGTCGCTGAGATGTTGCGCGTCCCTGCACGTGAAACTCACCCAGGCCGGGTTTGATGTCGTTGTCAGCAACTCGGCCAGAACCGTTGCCTCCATAAGGGACGGAATCGTCTCGCAGGCGAGTAGATCAGCGTCGGTGTGGTCGAGCAATTCAAGCCGAGCCCGGTGAAATTCGCGTAGCTCGTCCTCACCAATGTCATAAACGCCCGTGTATTCCGACCCGTCATGCAGCGTCGCGCCATACGGCCCGATACTTGCCGCAACCAGCGGCGTGTAGTCGCAGTCGGGATTGTCACGAAGAAACTCATCCCGTGCCTGCACCGCGAGCGCGACAGAGCTCACGATGAGTGCATCTGCATCGTCGGCCGACAGACCCGTTGCCATGAAGCCCTTCCTGCTTGCCTGGTAACTTGCGGTCGCAATAATCTCCGCGCCCGCATCGAGGTAGGCACGACTGGCATCGACGATGGCACGCGGATTTGATCGCAGCAGTTTCGCTGACCAAAGGTCGCCATCAATATTACAACCCATTGCCTCGCATTGCGTTGCAAGACCGCCGTCAATAAGGATGGGCCGACCTGCGGCAAGCATGGCTGCGAATTTTCGCTTGTTTGTGTCACTATTCTTCATATGAGTCGGTCGATTTACCTGAGCTTACTACCGCTGTTCATTGTGCTCGCCGCATGTGAAAAAGCGCCAGCTCTCCCTGCCCTGACGCAAGTCCCGTTCGTGCCCGATAACGGCAGCATCGCCATCCGCTGTGGCACCCTGATCGATGGCCTTGCGGACGAGCCGACGTACGACCAGCTTGTCATTATCCGTGACGGCCGGTTCGAAAGCATCAATACCGGCGCGGCAGGCAACCTGCCGCGGCTGGACCTGAGCGACCATACCTGCCTGCCCGGTCTGCTCAACACGCATGTTCATCTCGCTGAACGACCGGAGGACTCTGTCGACTACGGGATCTACTATCGCCGCAGCACGGACGACCACAACGAGCTTGTATTGGATCTGGCGCGTATCACCCTGCTGAGCGGATTCACCACGGTCCGCAATGTGGGTGACTTTTTTCCCAACGCGATCTACTACGGACGCGAGAAAATCCGGGCTGGCGAGGCAGTCGGTCCTCGCATTCAGACCGCAGGGCCATTTTTGACGATTCCGGCTGGCGGTGGCGATCTTGTGGTGCCCCAATATGACGAAAGCGAAATTCCGCTCGCGGGGCGCACTGGAATTGCGGTGGGACCGGACGAATTTCGGCGCAAGGCTGAGCTCGCTGTCGCAGAAGGTGCTGACTTCCTCAAGGTTATTGCTTCGGGTGCCGTCTTCTCGTTCGGCGTTGACCCCGGTGCACCCGAGATGAGCCAGGATGAGATCGCTGCTGTCGTTGATGTGGCCAGGAAACACAACCTGAAGGTCACTGCGCACGTACACAGCGCGCAGTCCGGTAAGGATGCTGTGCTGGCCGGGGTCGATGCACTGGAGCATGCCTCACTGCTGGATGATGCAGCCCTGGCGCTGGTTGCCGAACGCGGCGTAGCTTTGTCGATGGACGTATACAACGGCACCTACACCGATACGGTTGGTCGTGAGCAGGGCTACCCTGACGAATACTTACGGCGCAATACCGATACAACCGAAGCACAACGCGTTGTTTTCGAAAAAGCCTATGCGCTCGGTATACCGATTCTCTATGGAACGGATGGTGGTGTATTACCGCATGATATGGGCGGCTGGCAATTCGGCATCATGGTTGAGCGCGGCATGCGGCCAATGGATGCAATTCAGTCCGCTACTTCGCTCGCCGCCAGACACATGGGAATGCAGAATGACGTCGGCGCAATTGAAAAAGGTCGCTTAGGCGACCTGATCGCAGTCCACAACAATCCACTTGATGACATGGCTGTTATGCGTTCAGTCGACGTCGTCGTAAAAGGTGGCCTCGTATTCAAGCTGGAGCAATAAGAACCCCATGTCATTGCCACATACAAAATCCTATTACGCCGCCAGCGTAAACGAAAACATCAACTACCCCCCGCTTCGCGGTGAACAGAGCGCGGATGTCTGTGTCATCGGCGCGGGCTTCACTGGAATCTCCACGGCTTTGCACCTGGCCGAACGCGGCTACAACGTGCATGTCGTTGAAGCCAACAAGGTGGGCTGGGGTGCGTCCGGTCGTAATGGCGGTCAGATGATCGGTGGCATTTCCGGCGAGAAAGCTATCATCAAGTCGGCTGTTGATGACGACATGCTGTGGGAGATGCGCTGGGCCGGTCACGCCATCATCCGTCAGCGCGTCGAGCAATATGGCATTCAGTGCGATCTTAAGAACGGTTACGCCGACGTCGCGATCAACAAGCGCCATGTGCGTGCATTGCAGGCCGAATATGACGAACTGCAGCGCCGCAAGTTCCCGCATGATGTTCGACTGCTGAACAAGGATAAAACCCGCGCAACCATCGGCACCAATGCTTACATCGGCGCTCTGGTGAACATGGGCAACGGCCACCTGCACCCTTTGAACCTCTGCATCGGCGAAGCCAGTGCCGCAGTCAGCAAGGGTGCAACCATCTACGAAGGGTCAACCGTCACTCGCATTGAACACGGACCGCGTCCGACCGTGGTAACGGACCAGGGCCGTGTTAGCGCGGATACCGTAGTGATTGCCGGCAATGCCTATCATTACCTGGAGAAGAAGCTGCGCGGCATCATGTTCCCGGTCAACAGCTTTATCATCGCAACAGAGCCGCTAACGGCTGAGCAAGTGGACAGTGTGAACCCGCAAGATCTCGCGATCTGTGACCCGAATTTCGTCATTGAGTATTTTCGACTCAGCGCGGACAAGCGCATGTTGTTTGGCGGACGAATGAACTACTTCGGCGATGATCCACGAGTCATCGAGCGTCACCACCGGCGTGCCATGCTGCGGCTTTATCCACAGCTCGAAGGCATCGGTGTTGATTATGCCTGGGGCGGAACGATAGGTGTGCCACTACACCGCGTGCCGCAGATGGGTCGTGTTGCGCCCAACGTTTTCTACTCGCAAGGATATTCAGGGCACGGTGTGAACGTAACGCATCTCGCCGGGCAAATTCTGGCTGACGCAATTGCCGGCACCATGGAGCGCTTCGATATATTTGCGAACATTAAACCAATCCGGTTTCCAGGCGCACACACATTCAGAAAACCGCTGGTGTCACTGGGCGTTCTTTATTACCAGATCAGGGACAAGTTTTAGAAAAACGGCCATGGGCTCTTGGCGAGACTGAGTGAATCGATTCAGCGATAGCACGGTGCTAAGGGAGCCGATCAATTGCGCCGGGGAGCAGTGCCGGGAATTCGCACACTGCCAGCTGATCCGAATTCATTGCGGCCTGTTACTGACTCTTAGCTGACGCTAGGTACATTCCCGAATTGACAACTTTTCCAAGCGTTCCATATTGGTGGGAATAACTGACAACGGCATACCTAGCCGAGCATGGACGCAATGACACGGGATCTGCCGGCTCAGGCACCCGAGGTATGCAGTCATGCGCCAGCGAACGCCGCCCTACACGCTCCTAGTCATTCTCCTAAATGTTGTACTCGTAAGCTCGGTGGCCGCTCAGGGCGTGACCGGGACGGTTAAGGGTCAAATGGTCGATGCGTCGGGTGTCGGCGTACCTGGCATGACCGTTGCCTTGTCAGATACAAGTAAAGGACTGACCCGCACGGTCACCACCAACGCCGATGGCAGGTTTCAGCTGCAGTTGGCCCCGGGGATATACGTCCTGAAATCTTCTGGCTCGGGGTACACCGCGGTCACCGTGGAGCAGGTATCGGTCAACGTGGCTGCCGTTACCGAAATGATTATCCCGGTGCGGGACTCGGTGATCGAGGAGATCGTGTCTTACGGCACCCCGGCGCCGTTGCTGGACATGGCGACCGGCGAGACCGGTCTGAATATCTCCCTTGAAGAGGTGGGCATGATGCCGGTATCCCGAAGCATTGAGGCAGTTGCAATGCTGGCGCCTGGCACGGTTCCCGGTATCGACTCGTTTGGTGGTGACAAGACGCTGGTCTCTTTCGGCGGCGCATCGGTCGCTGAAAACGTGTATTACATCGACGGTCTCAACGTTTCCAACTTTCGTACCGGCCTGGGCGGCAGTTCGGTGCCGTTCGAGTTCTACGATCAGTTCCAAATCAAAACGGGTGGCTACTCGGCAGAATTCGGCCGCTCGACCGGCGGTGTTATTAATGCGGTGACCCGTCGTGGCGACAATGAGTTTAAGTTTGGAGTAGTAAGCTATTACGAGCCCGAGTCGTTACAGGGACAAAGCCCCGACACGATGCGCCCGGATGGCAGCTATTACGACCTCAATAGCGAGAATAGTTCGTCGAGCCTAACAACTGACTTCTATGTCAGTGGGCCCATCATCCGGGATCGCCTGTTCTTCTTTTTGCTTTACGAGCCACAGGATTCGTCCGAGCAATACAATGTGCGTTCCAGCGCAGACACGCATGAAAAGGAAACAATTGGCGATGACTTTTGGGGTGGCAACCTGACCTGGAACATCACCGACGAACACTCCCTGAGTTACACAGCCTTCACCGATGAACGTGCAATCGTCGTTCAACAATACGACTACGATCTCGACAATAAGACAACGGGCGAGTTGACTGGTGATTCAACAGGGTATCGGGGCGGCGATAATTTCATCGCCCGCTACGACGGCCAGATGACAGACAGGTTTGGCGTATCCGTGCTGTACGGTGAAAACCAGTACAACTTGACGAATCGCGCGTCGAGTGACGAGGGTTGCCCGTTTGTTGTTGATGTTAGCGATGCATCGACCTCGTTCTACCCGGGGTGCTGGGTTAATGCCTATATCACAACGGCCAGCGATAAACGTGAAGCATATCGCCTGGATCTGACGTATGTTTTGGGCGATCACACGCTGCGGGCCGGTTTCGATCGCGAAAACAATTCATCCTATAATAGTGAGCCTTATTCGGGACTGTCACTGGCACCGAATCTGCCGGGTGGCGTCTTTTATCGATACGAAAGTTGGGACGTCGGTGATCAATTATTGAATGGCGCTATTGTGCCGGATATCAACGGTGACGGCTCCCGGGTCGATACGGTGGCATTCACGTACGAAGATTTCGGTGGATCGTTCGATACGATATCGCGTGCCTGGTATGTCGAAGATACCTGGCAGGTCAACGATTCTGTAACCCTCGGCCTGGGCATTCGAAATGAAACGTTCGAGAATTTCAACGGTGTTGGCGAGCTGTATTTCGATATTACGGATCAATGGGCCCCACGCCTGGCAATATCATGGTCGCCGGACGGCGCCAACAGTCAACGCATAAACCTCAACTGGGGCCGATACCACCTGCCGCCATCAACGACGCCCAACATATGGTATGGCTCAGCGTGGCTCAGCTACCGTCGCTACTTCGTTTATGACGGTAACCGGGATGCAACGACCGCGGCCCCGACTTCGCGCGACGAGAACGGTATCCCGAGCACCCAGGAACTTGGTTCAACCTATTACCGTGCCGATGGTTCCGTTAGAGACGCGCGTAGCACGCTCGATACCAGCCTGGAACCGATGTACCAGGACGAATGGATCATCGGCTATGAGCGCGATTTTGGCGACGACTGGGTTGCAGGAATTCGTTACGTGAATCGCGAACTCAAGTCGCTGATCGAGGATGTCTTGACGCCAGGTTCACTCGTATACGACATTTCAGGCAACTACGTGATGACCAATCCGGGTACCGACATAACCACCTTCTTTGATTCGGACGGCGACGGCATCCTGGAAGAGACTTTTTTTTCGGCCGAGGCTCTCGGTTACCCGAAAGCGAAACGCACTTATGAGGCCGTTGAACTTACAGTTGAAAAGGCGTTCAGCAACGACTGGGCGCTACAGGGCTCCTACACCTGGTCGAAGAACGAGGGCAACATCGAAGGCTCCGTCGAGTCTGACATCGGACAGAAATTGCCCAACCTGACGCAGAATTTCGACTTTCAACAACTCATGGACGGTGCTTATGGTTATCTGCCCAACGACCGGCGACACAAGCTGAGGCTCTGGGGGCACTACCAGGCGACTGACCGATTAACGCTCAGCGCGAACTTATTCGCGCAGTCCGGTCGCCCAATCAACAAGTTCGGCATCAGCCACCCGGACGGTACGCCCGGGTATGGCAATACCTTCTATCTGCAACAGCCTGATGGCTCCTTCGAATTCGTGCCCCGTGGCACATCGGGCCGCACCGACTGGATCACGCAGGTAAACCTTGCAGCGATCTACGCCTTCGAATGGGGCGACTCGGCCAACATCGAGCTGCGCGCCGAAGTCTTTAACCTGTTTGACAGCGATGGCGCTAGCGAGGTGTATGAGCAGTATGAAGAGCGACCGGATCAGTTCAAGTTGCCGAAGGTCTACCAGCAACCACGTTACTTGCGCTTCGGTGCGGCGATCCGCCTCTAGATGTCGCTCTATTCTGAACTCAGGCGTCGCAACGTCCACCGCATGGCGGTGCTTTATCTGGGCGCGGCGTGGCTGATCGTACAGGTTGTGGACTTGCTGATCGACCGGGGTCCGCTCCCTGATTCCATCGGACCAATTACCTTGATAGTACTGGCTATCGGTTTCCCGATAGCGCTGATCATCTCGTGGTTCTACGAACTAACGCCCGAGGGCGTTAGTCTCGATACTGATGAAGAACCGGCCGAGTCAGCCACAGGCTTTACCGGGCGACGCGTGGACTTCGTCATCATTGCTGTGCTCGCCGCTGCCCTTGTCGTATTCGCTTACGACAAGTGGTGGATGGGGCCGCCACCCGAGCAATCGGTGGCCGTGTTGCGGTTCGTAAACATGAGTGCGGAAGAGGACAGTGCCTACTTTTCGGATGGCCTTGCCGACACGATGCTGCACATGCTGGCGCAGGTTCCGGACCTGCGAGTTCCGGCACGCACGTCTTCGTTCCAGCCGAGTCTTGACGGCCTGGATGTCGCTGAAATCGGGAAACGGCTCAGTGTCAGTACCGTGCTCGAGGGCAGTGTGCAACTTTACCGTGACAAGGTTAGGGTTACGGCCCAGTTAATCGATGCGACAAACGGCTATCACCTTTGGTCGCAAAACTTTGATCGAAACTTCGAGGATATCTTCGCGATCCAGGACGAGATCGCGACTGAAGTGGTCTCAGCGCTAAAGTTGACGTTACTGGGCGAGACGATGGAGCGCCTGGAACGGGAAGGTACAGACAATATAGACGCGTACAATGCCTACCTGCTTGCGATCAGAGACCTCGAACTGCCGTCCATGGCGTCCTTTGAGCGTGCGCTGGCTCACCTCAATCGGGCGACGAAACTCGATCCCCTCTACGCCCACGCATATGCCACTCTTGGCAGGGCTTACTTGCATGCTCGGGGGTACGGTTACATGGACACGCCTGAGGCTCTCCCGGCCGCGAAGGAGGCCGCTGCTAAGGCATTGGATATTGCGCCTGATTCCTCGACTGCATTGGCCGTGCTCGGTGTTGTCGAGAGTGTCGATGGAAATCGTGAGACCGGTAAGCTGTTGCTCCAGAAAGCAATTGATAAAGGGCCGAACGATTTCATTGCTCTATCGTACTACGCGAGGTATGCCGTGGAGCAACAAGCCGAAAAAGACGCTATCTATCGCCGTCTGGTGGAAATCGATCCGCTCGCAGAGGGCCATCACGTGACGCTCGCTTGGCGGCTTCGGTTCCAACGGAAGGTAGACGAGGCTCTCCAGGTCATCGCACGGTTCAAAGAGGCTAATCCGTTCTCGGCAGATATGCCGTACGTTGAGGGATTTTGCTACATGGACCAAGGCAAGTACGCGGCGGCTGTGCAGGCGATGCGTGCGGGTGCGGCACTGGACGACAAGGATATGGACTTCCCATGGCAACTTGTGAAGCTCTATCTCCTCATGGATATGCCTGAAGAGGCGCGGCATTGGGTTGATAGGGCAATTGAGATCGATCCTGCACATCCGGTATCGCGCGCCATGCCAATATTATTCAATTACTATTTACAGCAAAATGAAGAAGAGAATGTCCGGCTCGCGCGAAATTTGTTGATAGATCGTCTCAGCAACCGTCGGGGGTCTGTCCAGACAGCCATTGAAGTACTCATAGAATATAAGGCGCGGTCGGGCCGACATGAGGTTCCGTTGGAATTACTCGACAATCTGGCTCGAGAAGGCGCGGGCCTCTTTTCTGACGCAGACTTCATGGCTAATTATTACAACGGGTTGGTACTACTGCAAAGTGGCGATACCGCACGCGGTACGCAATTGATGCGGGAATTTCTGAAGCGCCTAGAGCAGCAACTAGAGCAGTTTGAGGGGGATCTTCTTGTTGGACCGCATGATATTGTCGGCAGATTAGCGCTTGGCGAAACCGAAGTCGCCATGGCAAAGCTCAGGAAGTTCGCAAATACCAAGTCTAAATGGATTTACGGCGATATGGATGGTTTGGGTTTTCAGACTCAACTCAAGCACAGCGCGCTGTTTGATCCAATACGCGATGAACCTGAGTTTATTGAGTTGCTCAAGGAGTACAAAGACAACGCCGCAGAGCAACGACGGCTTGTGCAGGAAATGGATGTCCACCAAGCCCAATCAGAGTAACAATTTCGTCTACTCTTGGCCGAAAGTAGCCGCTCGATTTAGCGATTTCCTGACCAGCTGAATGACCGCTATTGAAAAATTCAGCCGCCAAGCGCTTGCTCGGCTTCCAGGTCCTTCCATATCTCTACAACCCAGTCGCGAATTTTCAGTGACTCCTGCCAGCGATCCGAAAGTTCGCGTTGTTCGCCATCGGTAATCGCATACGGTGGCGGGCCTAGTTCGCACAGGAACACCAGAGTTGCATCTGATGCGTTGCGATTACGCCATGCGCGCATGCCCTGCTTCCACCAGTCTTTGAATATTTCGACCCACTGCTGATGCTGCGGGAATTCGATCGCCACTTGCACCTGTTCGCGCGACGCAATACGACCCTGGAAGCAATCGGAGCGATCGAGTATTGACGCTATGTACTGCTGATCCCGCTCCGGAACCGGTGCGCGCAATTCACGGTCAACGACGAAGTGAGACAGGTCCGCACACAGTCGCATCTCGGGAACGAGGTCCATGAGTTGCAACGTGAAATACATATCGTTAAGCAGACCGTCGCGATGGGTTTCGAAAAGTAACGGCAGGTGTTTCTGTTCGGCCTCCGCTATCCAGCGGCGCACAACGGAAACTGCATCTTCAGGCTTAATTGGCATGACGCCACTGATGACGTTAACCATGCACGCATCAAATTCGATCGCGAAATCCAGCAGCGGTCGCATATCGTCTTCATGGCCAGGAAACGCATTCACCATGCACCCGAGATTGTGCTCGTCGTACAACGATTTGAGTGGCCGCATGTCCGGAATTTCGGCCACGCTGGGATCGATGCACATACCGTCAAAACCGGCCTCGGCGACCATGCGAAAACTCTCTTCGGCCGTGCGTTCGGGCACATACGGGCTGCGTAGCTCCATACCCCACAGTGATTGATAGATTTCGAGTTTTTGCATTAGTTCGCAACCACTAGCGCATCGACTATCGTGCAGCCATTCTCGTGCACAATAACAGGATTAACGTCGATCTCTTCGACCACATCGCCAAGCACATCAACCATTGCCGAAAAACCTGCCGCCAGCTCGCAAAACGCTGCGATGTCGGCAACTGCTGTACCGCGCACGCCGTCAAGCAATGGCCGCAGCTTCAGCCGATCAACACAGCGTCGAGCATGCTCCGCAGAGAATGGCGGCAACGCGAACGCGACGTCCTCCAGCGTCTCGGCATACACACCGCCAAATCCAAGCAACACGATTGGTCCGAATTGCGGGTCGCGGCGTACGCCCAGGATCATCTCGACACCGCCGTCTGCCATCGCCGCAATGAGCGCTTCGGGCCCAAGTCGCCCGGCCATGTCGTGGTACGCACTACGCAATTCGTCGACGCTCTCAATGCCGACAACAACTCCGCCCTGATCGGACTTGTGCAGAATGCCCGGCGTCGCCGTCTTCAATACCAGCGGATAACCCAGGTCTTTAGCAACGGCCAGCAAGGTCTCTTCATCCCGGGCGCTGCCGACGCGCGCTGTTGGCAATCCAAAATCGGCCAGCATCTGCAGCGAAGCCAATTCGGAGCTGGCGCCACCTCCCTTTAACTGCCGACACCAGTTATCGGCGGTCGCCTTAGCAACGGTTGGTATTTCTGCGGCACCCTGTTGGAGAAAATCGCGGTACGCAAACAATGCGTGGACACCTTTCAGGACGATCGGCACGCCATCGAGCACGGGGAAACCGGCATGCGAACTTGTCAC
>Ga0316191_10002673_pt1 | contig 13023 bp, 10 predicted proteins | sample Eddworburr2cm_MG_FD_204928 | JGI IMG/M metagenome (GOLD analysis project Ga0316191, IMG submission 204928) | Coastal sediment microbial communities from Maine, United States - Eddy worm burrow 2 cm | ecosystem: Environmental > Aquatic > Marine > Coastal > Sediment | place: USA: Maine...
ATGACCGTCAACGATGTCGGGGCGGTCGTAAAGTTGTCGTTGGCCAACACACCTTGCGCCTCCGCAACAGAGAATGGATCCGAGTCCTCGGGCACGGCGTACGCATCGTTAACCGCCAGGTTTTCTAATGGTGTTATCGGATCCGAGCCCGACCCAACAACCAGACCACCCAACGACCCGCCGTTAGGCACGTTCTCGTTGCTGAAGGTTGGCATGCGGTCGAACAACTGCAACGTAATGTTGCCTGCAGGCAGCGTTACGAGTGCATCGAGGGTCTTGCCGGCGGCCAGTAATGCCGCGCTTTGCTGTTGCGGGCGACCGCGGTAGAGATTGCCGTCCTCGGCAATCAGGCTGAGCTCGACGCCGACGATAGCCGGTGTGTGTGAGCGCAGGCCGGCGTTGGCGAAGCGCAACAGTGCACTGGCGCCTTGGTCGCCGGCGGGCAACTCTACCGTCGACTCGCCGTTGATGAAGAAGTACATCGGGCTGTAGTCGATCGTACAAGGCATACCCGGTGTCATGGATACGTTGTAGTCGCCCAGCGGTACACAGCGTTCGGACAGCGTGCCGCCGCTATACGCAGCTCCGGCGTAAGTATCCACGCGGTTGTTCTGGATCGGGTCGACTTCGCTGAATAACAGCAGGTTGTCGCTGGAGGCACTGACACCCGGGTAGGCTTCGCCGACACTGTTATGCACGATGACGGCGCCATAGAGGCCCATCGGCACCTGTATCGAAGGATAGGATGCGCTCTGATAGAGATACGTGCCCGCTTTCAATCCGCTGAAGGAGTAGGTTCCCACTGGATAGGTTCCAGCTGTAGCATCAGCTGCGGCAATTTCGACGGCGAACGAGGTCTTCCGCGTTCCAGCGGCCGTGGGAACGCCGGTATTGACCTGTCCCGGAATCATGATTGAGACCGGCATCGGCAGTGTATTCTGGACGTTAATTGTCAGGTCATAGCCTGCAAACGCGTCTATCTGCGGCCCGGGAGCATCTGTGTCTACCACGAGCGAGCAGTCAGCGTACGTGTCATCAGTGCAGGCAGCGAAGCCCCACATTGCGACCGTGCCGCCACTAGACAGGGGCTTGTCGAAGCGCTGCGTCTTGAGGTACACAGCAGCGTCATCAGGGCCCGGAATGAAATCGAGGCTGACATTATCAAAATTGACTTCGCCCGGGTCACCAATCAGGTGAATCTCGAGCATCTGACCTTTGGTTGCGTCACTTGCCAATACTTCAGCCGTTACGGTCGCGGTCGAAAAGCGTTCATCGAGTGTCGTACCGCCGGCTATCGGGCTGGCCGACGTGCTATCTGTCCCCAACTCGGTGACGGACGTCCCGTCGGTGGCAACCAACTTCACCGTGTAGCCACCAAAGGCTGCCGCGGGACGGGCGCCGATTTGCACCGTCAGCGTGTAGGAACCGGCTTCAACCGCACCGACTTGCTGCACGAGTTCACTGCCGTTGCTGCGATACACGTTGGCATCGTAGGCATTGATATTGTTAGACGGATTAACGATGACGCTCGCGACAGCGCCCGTTTCAGTCTCGGACCAACCCGGCACGCTATCGGACGAGCCATTATTCGAGAGTACCGGGTCCTCGAAGCCTGAATTCGTCACTGCCACCGGGGCCGCGCTGGCAACACCAGCAAAACCAGCAAGGGCGAGAGCGGCCAGACGCAGCCGCAACCAGGCACCCTTGTGCCCTGTGGTTGTCGCCGCAGACTCTGTCCGTGATTCATACGTTGTCGTTGTCATGTTCCGTTCCTCAGTCAGGAGACGAGCGCGGTAAGAGACCAGGCCCTGGGTGCCAGGGGTCGGGGCGTCCGCGGTTGTTGTCTTTGGGAAGATTGATTCCATTGCTCTTCTCCTGCGCCTCAGTCAATCGGGACCCAGGGGGCTTCGACGATGAGCATCGTCATCATCCCGCCCGGGAAAACGTCGTTGTTAACGAGCTCGCGCTCGGTGTGGGAGTGCCACATGTAGGCAAACCCGGCCCATGCGTTCAGGCCGCCCTCACCCGGAGGCAGGCTGCCCATTGCGCCCAGGTACGGGCTGCCGCCGTAGAACCCGCCAAATGCGAGCGAGCTCAGCGACGGCAGGGTTACGGGGATTGGCCGATCGTGATCAGCACACCATTCCCACGGGTAGTCGGCGTCTGCGTCGGCATAACCATCGCCGTCGACGTCCGTACAATTGTGGGCTCTGACACGGGTTGGATCGGTATCAATAGGGTCAGGGACCGTGCTGCCTGCCTCATAGATGTCCCAGCCGAGATCCTTGCCGGTCCATTGGAAGATGGCGTCGGCCGTGCCGCCGGGAAGCGACGGGATCGTAAACAGCAACGGCCCGGCGAGCTGGTTTGTAGTCTCTGTGAGCAGCATGCGGCCGTCTTTAGCCAACAGGCGTGCATGGTTACCGTGAGTATGGAACGGGTGTAATTCGCGTCCGGCTCCGACGACCCTCACCAGAACCCGCTCTCCGGGATGCATGCGCGTCAGTGAGCCATAGGGCTGGTAAGGCAGGATGTCGGTGCCATCCGCGGCCATCGAGTCAGGACCGGCGCGGCCGTTCATGAGCCAGTACTCGGAATGATAGGCGCCAGCGGGCAGCACGATGGGCCCCGGGCCGCTGGCCTGGGCTTCTGCTGCCTGGTGGATATGAATATCGATCTCGCTGAGCAGATACAGGTACTCGCGGTCGTAACACGAGTCATCGTGATTGTAGGCCTTGCCGCCCTGAGCGATGACCGGTTTCGTACACGTAGCAGTATCCGTCGTGTCGAGATCGGTATGACCGGCCGGGCGGACAATCAGCGCGCCGTAGAGACCCATTTCGACCTGCAGATCGGGCTCGGTGCCGCTGTGGTACTGATAGGTGCCAGGCTCGGAAGGCGTGAACGTATAGGTCACGGTCCCGCCGTTTTGTGCTTCCTGCACCAGGTCTCCTGCGACGCCGCCAGTAGCCGTAACATCATGGCCGGGGAAGACAATCGAGACATTACCCGCTGCAGCCGGCAAGTTGTTCGTCAGGGTTATTGTCACCGGTTCGTCCTCGGCGACGATAAGCGTTGGTCCGGGCAGCTGCATCGTACCGGTGTTCGTATAACCCCACGAGTAGATCGAGCCACCATCGGAAACCGATACGTACCCTTCCTGTGCGTAGAGGTTGAAAGTCTGCCCTTCACTGCCGTTGATAGCGGCGCGCGCGGCGGCGGATGTCATCAAGACAGCGATAGAAACTGTAACCAGGAGGAGCCGGGGCCAGCCAGCACCTATCTTTTTATTTTCCATAAGAGTCATTGCCGGTCTCCTAGTTGATCCGAATCTCGGTCATCATGCCGCCGAAATTGTCGTGATGATTCGCCAGCATTTCGAGGTTGGTCGAGTAAAGAAAGAACGTCGTTCCTGACGCCAGTCCGCTTGTATCGATGATTACGTCGACCGACTGGCCGCCGCCGAGCGTTACGGAGTTGGTCTTGTAATACATGTTGGTGCCGTCATCCGCGCGCAACAGGCGGGCATCCATGGCAATGACTTCCATCGGTGGGCCGTTGGTGCCAAGCGTGTTGAACTGCGTAACGTTGAGGTTCGAAATACGCAGCAGGATGCGCTGGTTCGGGTCCGCAGTGATCAGGCTGTCTACCGGTTGTGCGTCGCTGATGGCTACATCGCTTGCCGTATCCGGATAGCCGCGACCGTTGAGCATGAAGTAGGTGTCGCGCATATCCGCGAACGGCAGCGGCTGCACTGTATAGCTTGCGTCGTGGAAGGCCTTGTCGAAGGAGCCTATCTGGATTGGATAATCGTCGTCGTAGCGCGTTGTTCCGTCGCCATCATTGTAGGCGTATGTCGAACCCGCAGTGTGCGCAACACTCGTAGCACCGGGCAGATTTGCGGCCAGATTTGAGGGCGGCGTCAGGCCGCCATTGGCCGTATTAGCAGCGTTATCGCCAAATGCTGCGACCAGGTCAGCTCCATCTGGGAGCTTGTTCTGCCGGGGATGCACGTACAGGTTGCCGAGCATGCCCATTTGCATGTGCTCGGTCGCCTCCACGTGGCAATGGTACATGTAGGTACCGGCATCCTTGACGTTGTAGTAGTACGTCAGCGACGCGCCCATGTTGATCGCGATCGAGGCATCCGGGACGCCATCGAATACAGATGAAGCCTCGGGGAAACCGTGCCAGTGCACCGTGTGCGCATCAAACAGGTCGGGGCGCATCGCCATACCGACGTTGGTCAATGTCAGGAACAATTCGTCGTCTTCATCAACCTCGATGGTCGGGGCCGGGGCGTTGGCCGCGAGCATGCCTTGCTCCATTACGTAACCGGGATAGTCGGCAAGCTCATTAATGTCACCGGCGGCTATTGCATCTTCCGGCATCGGAATGTCAGCAAAGCTGAAGATGTAGATCGGCTCGCCGTCCGCCATCGTCACCATGCCATCGCCGCCTGACAGGTGTTTGCACTTGATGCCGTCACCTGTTGAGTGGAGCTCCGTCGTATCCGGGCACTGCGTATAGACGGCGCTGTCCTGCGCACTGGCCGGGAGCCACGCGCAGAGCGTCAATATCGCACCAGCGACCAGTCCACTTATACGGACATGTTTCGCATAGCCATAGTTCGTTAAGTTCATGCTTCCACCCCACACTTCTCGAATTGGATTTTCCAAGTCGTGACAAATTAGGGGTTTCGTAGAGAAACGGTCAGTCGGCTTAGGGGGGTAATTTCAGCGGCAGACACCCCATCGTTTGGTAGGGTTTTCCCCGATATCAGGATGGACTATCCAAAAAAACTGGGGTATTACCCTCCCCTGTTACCGTAAATTTAGGTATTCGCATTCACCCAGCGCTCAAGTAGCATGCACAGCAATGGGCATTTTCGAAACACACGCGACCATCGGCGACAGGCGACCTGATATTGACCAGTAGCAAAGCGCACAGCATCTTGATCGTCGACGACCATGCCTTGATGAGGAACGGGCTTGAGGCGATGCTCGAATCCGAGCCCAACTACAACGTTGTCGGGGTTGCTTCTGACGGCATGTCAGGCCTGCGGGCCGTAGCGGAATTGCGGCCAGACATCGTCATGATGGACCTGACGATGCCGGGTACCAGCGGCATCGATGCCATCGTCCAGATCAAGAGCCAGTATCCGCAAACCCGAATTATCGCACTCACCTTCCACAAGGAAGACAAGTACATCCATGCGACGCTGGAAGCCGGCGCGGATGCTTACGTACTAAAAGACGACAGTCGAACCGAGTTGTTTAACGCGCTGGCGAACGTTGCAAGCGGCAAGAGTTATTTGAGTCCGAGTATTGTCGACAAGGTTGTCGCCGGTTACGTTTCCGGCCTTGACGCTTCGTCAAGCGGGTCTTCCTGGGAAGTCCTTACGCGTCGCGAGCGTGAAGTTATCAAACTGATCGCCGAGGGTATGCGAACAAAAGAGATTGCGACGTACCTGTCGCTAAGCCCAAAGACAATTGAAAAGCACCGCACAAACCTGATGAGGAAGCTCGACCTGCATAACGTGTCGGAAGTGACGGTCTACGCCATCAAGAACGGTTTTGTTACCGACTGATATCCAGCTCGTGTCTTGGCCACTCGGCTCTAATTGATACACCTTTCTCTGGCATCGCCTCCAGGATGAAATTGCCCCCGGTCGCTTCTACGCGCTCACTCATACTGCGCAATCCGTAGCCGGATTTTGCATTTTTGCGGCTTTGCATCGCCTTGGGATCAAAACCCTCGCCGTTGTCGGCTATTGTTAATATCACGCTGCCCTGTTTCGCTTCGAGGATTGCCTCGACGCTGGTTGCTGACGCGTGTTTGGCGATATTGTTTAGCGCCTCTTGGGCCACCCGGTAGATTGCGATCTTCACAAGCTCCGGTGTGTCGCTCTCGTCAACTTGCACGCTGCAACTGATAGTCATGCCGCGATTCTGCGCCTTGAATTCGGTGCACAATCGATCCAGTGCAACGTGGATGCCAAAGTCTTCCAGGATCGTTGGCGCGAGATTATTGGAAATTCGTCGAACTTCTTCGACAAGGTTTTGTATCTCGCCCACAGCGCCGTCGAAAATACTGAAATCGAGCTCCGGATACTTCTCAACAAGGCGGAATACACTATCCTCAATGCGGTATTTCACGACGCTGATGGTCTGCGCAATGCCGTCATGCAATTCCGAGGCAATACGCTGGCGTTCTTTTTCCTGCGCCAGAATCAGCTGGCGACTTAGCGAGCGCTCGGTCTTAACGTATCCGGCCATCAGACGATTGCCCGTGTCGCCCGCTTCGTCAAATGGCTGATCGCCATTTTTTTCCGCTTGTAGCGGCTGGGCCATCAGTAGTCGAATCAGTGCCTGCTGCTGCTCTACGAGAGATTCGTATTCGCGACGATACTTGGTAATGTCGGTGATGGTCAGCAACTTGTGCCGCTGCCGTCGTTCTTCTTTCGGTGCCGGCGTCTTCGACAGGTTCAGGCGCAGCAAGCGCTGCAACATCGGGTCGTCCAGTTCCCACTCAATGCTGTCTTTGCTATTCAGGCTACCCCAGGCTTGATCCCACATCTCGTTAAACCGGCATTTGCCGTCACAGTCGGGGTGCAGTTGGGCGTGCACACTTTGGTGCCTGGCATCGGAAATAGCATCGAAATTCGTTCCCGCCAGACTGCGGTTGACATTCAATACTCGCGAATCCTCGTCAAGAAGGACGAGGATCTGCGGCGCCCATCTTGGGCCGGGAGCTTCTAAGATTATTTCAGTCACGAGGCGGATTGACGCTACAAATTCTGGCGGTAAATCATAGCATCTGCCTATTCCGCCGTCAGTTCTCTGACTGCTTTGAGCAACTCTTGCCGATCAAAAGGCTTGGTCATCGTCAGATCGGCGCCAACGGCCTCCGCAGACGCGAGATAAGCGGTCGTGTTGATCGCCGCCGGCTCATAGCCCAGTGGCGCCGTGTTGCCACCACCTGACATAACGATGATTTTCGTCTTCGGAAACTCCATACGAATGTCGTAAGCAGTTTTAACGCCGTCGGTGCCGGGCATGATTATGTCAGTTATGACGAGATCAGCGCCGTACTCGCGCAGTAAATCCAGCCCTTCGTCGCCGCTGCTCGCGACGCGGACATCGAATCCCGCTCTGGCGAAAATTTCTTTCAGTACGATGCGGATATCTTCCTCATCGTCGATGACAATTACTTTGGTCATTTTCAATGTCCCTGCAAAGCCGTTAGTAGCTACTCGTCACTCAGTGGAAAATACATGGCAACCGTTGTTCCAACGTTTACCTCACTTGAAAAAACAATGTCGCCATGGTGTTTCACCACAATTCCATGCACGACCGATAAGCCCAGCCCAGTCCCTTTGCCAACTTCTCGAGTCGTAAAGAAAGGATCGAAGACTCTTTCGAGAGTCTCTGAGTCCATGCCCTCGCCCGTATCGGTCACAGTCAGGCAGACGTAGTGTCCTGCCTCAAGTCTCGGGCGCAACTCAGCGAATTCAGCCGAAATCTCGCAATTCTTCGCGCTCACTCGAATCTCGCCAGCGTCTACTAGCATAGCCTGAAAGGCGTTGCTGCAAAGGTTGACCAGCAACTGCTGAATTTCGTTTGGGTTGCAAAAAATCGGACCAACCGGATGTTGAATCTCGGTTTCGATAGCGACACTCTTCGGTATTAATGCTCGGACCATCGACGTTGCCTCGTCAATGACCGGGGCAAGATCGGGCATGATGCTCATTTTCTCGCCAGATGGTCGACCGAATGTCAGGATTTGCTCGCTAAGACCCTTTGCTCGATTGGCGAGCTTGATGACCCGCTCAAGATTGGGTCGGATCGAGCTGTCGTCCGGCAGGTCTTCGAGCGCCAGCTCGGTATATAGCAGTACCGGCAGCAACACATTGTTGAACTCGTGCGCGACACCGCCGGCGAGCGTACCTATTGATTGCAGGCGGTCCAGGTGTCGCAGGTGAGTCTCCGCCTTTCGACGTTCGGCCTCCGCAGCTTCGCGACTGGCGATCTCGCCCTCGAGGCGCGCGTTGATGCCAACCAACGTGCTGCGCATGTTCTCGAGATCGCGGGTCAGCTCGTTGATTTCGAAGATCTCGCTGTCGACCGTCATTTTCCTGCTGTAGTCACCGGAGACGATCTTATGGCTGTCGCGCCTGAGTCGATTCAAGGGCCGCGACATCAGGGCACTCAGAAAGACAACCAATGCGACAGTGACCAGCAGGTAGATCAGGACGATGAGCAGAATTGCGTTCCGCGCTTCGGCGATTTCCTGCAATGTTGGATTTTCATCAAAGCCAAGCTGCAGCACGACCGCCTCGTCACCAAGCTGCAGCGGCGTCGACAGGAAATAGATACCGTCGCCATGGTCGCCGAATTCAAAGTCCTCTTTAAATGCATCGCCGTCGCTCGGATCCATCAGCGAACTCAACAATCGGCTGTCACCCTTGCTCATTGCGGCGTAGACGCAGCGCCCGCCAAGTATGGAGCTGTCCAGATCCGCCAGAATTTCCGCATCCGTGACAGTACCGCTTTCCGCCTGCAACAGATCCGCGAACACCCTCGAGTAGATTCGAACGTGGTCGATGAAAACCTCTTCCTGCGCGTTTCTGACCACGACAATCATGGCGTATGACAACAGCGGCAGAACCACGGCGTGAATCAACAGCACCGCCAGAACCATCCACGACAGCAGCGATTTCAGGTTTCTTGCCATAGTACTTTGATGATCCTTACACGATCGTCAGCTTCGGCATCGCTTTTCCACATATAGCCAATCGCGATTGGCCTGCTCGTCAACATCTGCACAAGCGCATCATTGTCGTTGACCATCACTGGTCGTGGCGTACCAAGCCTGAGTAACAAAGACAGCAGTCGCCGTTCGTAAGACCGTTGCGACATGGCAATGACCGACTGCAGAAAGATCTGGTTGAGATGCTTGTCATCACGGCGCCTGACGGGGTGAACCGTCTTCTCATCAATCTTAACCAAGATGCCGAGGTAGGCCTTACGAATATCGAGCGAGCTAATATGCTCGATAGGACTGCCTTTACCGGTAACCAACACCACGGTTGCTTCGGCCCAGGATGATTCCGCTGATAGCATTATCAAGACGAGGATCAGGAATTTCGCAAGCTGCACTCTCACGGAAATACGGCGCTCCACTGCAAGCGAAACTCTTTGAAACTATCGTGCATGGATTCCGTGCCCTGGGTGCTTGTCTCCGCCAGCTCCAGGGTCAGGCCATGTGAGGCCGCGAAGTCCCAGCGTACGCCGAGCATGTGTCGGTGAGCGATGAACGCCGGCAGCAACTGCAGGTAACGCGAACTATCCTCACCGAAACCGACCTCGACACGGCCAAATATCGTCCAGTCTTCGGTCGCCTCGTACTCGGTCTGGAGATATCCCAGCACAAAGTCTTCACGTACGCTGCCATCGAAGTATTTCATGTCTATATCGAAATACACCCAGTGAGTTGACAGCCGCCAGTCACGTAACTGCCAGTTGGAAAAGATGCCTAATGTGGTTTGGCGAATCGCACTCAGGTCAGCCAGCTCAGGGCTCGACTCTGAGACCACAGCGATATCATTGTGCGCGAGAGAGACACCGACCTGATTCGTCGAGAGAGCGTCAGGCCTGAGGACCAGTCGAGTGCTAATCGACAAATCCTGCCCGGATTCCGGCTCGAGAACATCAAATGGCACCAGTTGGTCCTCGACAAACTTGGGTGCGAGTCCGGCGGCCAGTCCTAACGACAGCGAAGACCTGGCGTTGGGCGAAAAGTCTTTTTCCAGCCACAGGCCTGTGATGTGCGATGGCATAGGCCCGCTCTTATCCTCCCATTGTTCGAGTCCTGGCCGACTGATGCTGGTTTGCATGTACTGACCATGATGGTACTCAGTGGTCCAGTAATTCGAGATCGCGTGAAATCGACCGAACCAGAGAACCGACTGTTCATCGAACTCCCAGCCCATCTTGAGCCTTTCCAGTTCGCTTTCACTGTCAGACCAGATGTATTCACCCAGAACTCTGAAACGATCGCTGTTGTAGACATACAGAAAATCTGCGGTTGCCCGATTGGATAATCCTTCCAGCTCCGGTTCAGAAGCCGAAAACGTCTCAAACCTCTCGGCACTTAGAAACACCAGAAAGTCATGCTGTGAATCAGCACGGACCGCTTGGCTGAACCACAGTGCTGCGAGCAGCACGGTTCGCGCCAACCGTATCGGCCAACGGTGTCGGCACGATGCGCTTCTTCGTTTTCTGATCATGACCCCTCTCATCTGAATTGCTCAGATCCGGATTTGCTGCTATCAATTTCGCAGTCACAGCCTCATAACAAAATGGGGGTTACCCCCTATTTCAGCCATGGAAAACACCCTAGTTTTGTAATCGTGCCGTCAATTTCGCCCGGATACCAGTGGAAAAAAGCAGGCATACACTCCATTTCCGTACCACCACTATTCATCTAGATTGGGCTACTGACTCGTTGGATTGTGTAGCGTCGCAAATTTGCTCGCAACAAACCCGGGGCAATTCAATGGAACCATTTGCTCGCCGCAATCGTTTAAAGCAGTACAGAACGTTGAATCTGTGCTTTTGATACGGAGTCTTTTTGCTGGCCATGAAATCGAAATCAGGCAACAAGGAAAATTCCATTTCCGGATTGTCGGCGGAATTGTTCTTGTCGAAAGATGATTCGTTGGCAGCCCTTGTGGTTAGCCACGGTATAAAAGTGCGCGACTTTATTCTGTTGTCTTTTCTATCCGATCAAGGACCGATGAGCGTGTCACGCCTCTCCAGCATCGTCGGCATTGACCCGCAAAGCACGTTGCGAGGATTGAAGCGGTTGTCTGCCGCGAACCTGGTTTTGCGCAACCCTACAAAAAAGAGCGAACAGTTCGAATCTATAGCGAGACTGACAAGCCGCGGAGAGGAAACTGCAGCCCGGATATGCAATCAGCTCGCATAAGCGAGCGCCTGCTCATCTTGATCACGCTGGCTGAATGACCGTGTCTTACCACCAGGTCGCGTAAAGCGCCGCCAGGATCAAAGCGACCGCAATCCCCGCGACGTTGAAGCCGCGTGTCGTCGAGAAATCAATATCACCGAGGTCCACCGAGCCCGGCTGGTCTTTATTGCCCTGCAGCAACGAGATCACGACTGCGATCACCATACACAACAGAAAAACGAGACCGACGCGATCGATAAACGGTAGCTCTGGCCACAGCATCTTGAAGCCGAACGAAAGTACCGCCGAGCCAATCGCCGCGGTTAGCGCACCGAGTGAAGTCGTCTTTTTCCAGAACATGCCGAGCACGAATATCACGACGATGCCCGGTGTGAAAAAGCCGGTGAATTCCTGAATGTACTGGAACGCCTGGTCGAAGTTGCCGAGCAAGGGCTTGGCACAGACCATGGCAATGAGCATTGCGCTCACCGCGACCGTCCGGCCGACAACCACAAGATTCGCCTGTTTGTCTTCTTTTACCATCGACGAATAGATGTCCATCGTGAATATCGTCGAGATGCTGTTGATCATCGATGCCAACGACGAAACGATAGCAGCGAGCAATGCCGCAAACACGAGGCCCTTGATGCCGACAGGAAGCAAGGTCATCGCCGATGGGTACGCCTGATCGGGCGCGGCAAGGTCGGGAGTAAGGACGAACATCGCTATGCCCGGAAGCACGACAATGACCGGCATCAGGAGCTTCAGGAACGCAGCGAATGCAATGCCCTTCTGCGCCTCATGGATGCTCTTGGCGGCGAGCGCCCGCTGGATGATGTACTGGTTAAAGCCCCAGTAAGAAATATTCATGATCCACATGCCGCCAATCAGCACTGACAATCCAGGCAGGCTGATGTAATGGGGATTATCGGGGCTAAGGATCATGTCAAATTTCTCGGGCGCTTTGTCCGCCAGTACGGCGAAACCAGCCAGCACGCCGCCGCCGTCCGCTACCTTGTCGAGAATAATCCAGGCAATCAGCAAACCGCCCAGAACCAGCAGCACGACCTGAATGATGTCGGTAAACGCTACGGCCTTCAGACCACCGTACAAGGAGTAACTCACGGCGAACAAACCGAGGAACACAAGGCCGTACAAGAGGTCTATCCCGGCGACGGTTTGCATCGCGAGCGCGCCAAGCCAAAGGATAGATGTCAGGTTGACGAACACGTAAACGCCGAGCCAGAAAAATGCCATGACCATGCGCACGTTGTGGTCGTAGCGCTGCTCAAGAAACTGCGGCATTGTGTAAATGCCACGCTTCAGAAAGATTGGTAGCAGGTACTTGCCGACGAGAATCAGGGTAATCGCGGCCATCCATTCATAAGACGCGATACCCAGACCGATGGCGAAACCGGACCCGGACATGCCGATAATCTGTTCGGCCGATATGTTCGCGGCGATCAGCGATGCGCCGATTGCCCACCACGGCAATGAGCTGCCGGCCAGGAAATAGTCCCGTGCCGTCTTTTGATGACCCACTTGTTCGCGCGACACCCATTGGGCGATACCAAACAATACAAGCGCATAAACAATAACAACGGTGATGTCCGTGGTTGACAGCATTTTCTAATGCTCCATGAATCTGGCGCTGGCCAATGACGAGAAAGATCGACTAAAGCCTCTATCCTGGGGAACTTAATGCTTAGAGTAAATCTAATTTCAGGAATTCTTGAAAAATCTGAATTGACGTCACCTTAGTACTTAAAGGATTACCGACATGGACGCCCTGGCTCTGGCGAGAGTTCAGTTTGCCGCCAACATCACGTTCCACATCCTGTTCCCGACCATCACGATGGGACTGGCGTGGCTGCTCGTGTATTTCAAGACGAAGCATGATCGCACTGGCGAGGCCCATTGGAGCGACGCGTATCGTTTCTGGGTAAAAGTGTTTGCGCTGACTTTCGCCATTGGTGTGGTCAGCGGCATCACCATGAGCTTTCAGTTCGGCACCAACTGGCCGGGTTTCATGGAGACCGTCGGTAACGTCGC
>Ga0316191_10002674_pt1 | contig 13022 bp, 10 predicted proteins | sample Eddworburr2cm_MG_FD_204928 | JGI IMG/M metagenome (GOLD analysis project Ga0316191, IMG submission 204928) | Coastal sediment microbial communities from Maine, United States - Eddy worm burrow 2 cm | ecosystem: Environmental > Aquatic > Marine > Coastal > Sediment | place: USA: Maine...
GTTCGCGAGCAACCGTGGCTTCGCGGGAATCGCTGACCCTCCGCCCTTTCGCGTGACCTTTGGAACCGGGCATCCGAAGTTCATGTCGATGTGGTCGACGTGCCCTTCGCCCACGAGCCACTTCACGGCCTCCCCTACGTAGTACGGATCGACGCCATAGAGCTGAAGGCTTCGCGGGGATTCGTCCTTTCCAAACTCCGCCAGCATCAAGGTCTTGGCCCGGCCTTCGACCAGCGGACGCGCCGTCACCATCTCGCTCACGTAGAGCCCGGCTCCAAACCGCCGGCAGATCGCGCGAAAAGGCCAGTTGGTCACGCCCGCCATGGGAGCAAGTACCACCGGCGGCCAGACCGACAGAGGGCCAATGTCGACCGCGGCAAATTCGTCCGGGCGCCCCAACGGCACGTCGCGATTCAGCTCGCTTTTGTACACCTGGTCCATCGAAGGATTAACTCTTTCTCCCGGATGCCTTCGGCAGCAGTTTGTCCCTCCCCAGCACCCCCACACTATCGCCTAGGGTCTGACCCCTTCTTGCTCAGTTGACTACGGAAAGATGGCGTTGGCCGCTGGTGCGGAGGAGTTTCATGCGCCAGTCGACTCCGATGAGCTCGCCAGCCTCTAGGGGGAGCCAGATGTTTTCGCCTTGGATTATTTCGCTCGAGAAGATGAGGTGGTTCACGTAGCCGCTTTCCGTGGCGGCCTCGCATTCTGGTGAGAGGCTGGGGCAGGCATCGCGGTCTGCGCATAGGGTTTTGTAGGTCGACCAGAAGAGCTCCTTCCCGCCCTCGGCTGCAACCATGGTCGTCCCGTCGGTCGCTATCGCCGTGAGCAGTGAGGGCTCTTTGTTTGGGTCGACGTCGCAGATCCCGCGCACGTGATCGAGAGTCGCCTGGAGTGCCATCGAAGTTTCTTCCACGCCAATACGCCCCGACAGCGGGCCGTACTGCGAGAGATGCGTGAGGAACAAGAAGAACAGCACCTCGCTGTCCGTGTCCCCGAGGATGTAGCGCCGGAGCATCGGCGCGACGCGCTGGACGAGCTCCGGCCGGTGTTTGGCGAAGTCTTGAATGTCGCCGTTATGGGCCAGCACCCACTTGCCGTGCTGGAAGGGATGGCAGTTCAGCACCGAGATCTCGCCGTTGGTGGCGCGACGGACGTGCGCCAACACGGTCTCGGATGCAACGACGCCACTCACGCGATGGAAGAGAACGTCGTCGAGGGCCGTCGTCGGGCTCTTCGTGATGTGAGGGGCGCCATCGACGTAGAACGCCACACCCCAGCCGTCGCGGTGGTCGTTGCTTTGCGCGCCGAGCGCATTGTCCGCGTCCATCAAGGACCGATGCACCTGGCTCTGAATTACGCTGCGAAAGCCGAATAAGCGACACATAACCTGGCCATTTTGACACGAACCGGGGCGCAATGCTCCCTCTGCTGTTCACGAGGCAAGGGCAGTGTTAACGTGCCCGCCCGTGAACCGATTTCGCCGTCTTTTCATCGCGAATCGCGGCGAGGTTGCCGCCCGCATCGCACGGACCTGCGACGCGCTCGAGATCACGCCGGTATTCGGTGTGTCGGAGGGTGACCGCCACGCGCCTTACCTCCGCGACCGCGAGTCGGTGGTCCTCGGCCCGTCGAGGTCGAGCGAGAGCTACCTCGCAAGAGAGCGGATCGTGCAGGCTGCGATTCAGACCCAGTGCAGCGTTCTTCACCCCGGGTGGGGATTCCTGGCGGAGGATCCTGTCTTCGCCGCGCTGTGCGAAGCGCACGGGGTGACGTTTATCGGTCCGCCTGCTGCAGTGATGCAGAAGCTCGGCCGCAAGACACCGGCTAAGGCCGCGATGGCGCGGGCCGGCTTGAAGCTGATCCCCGGGAGTGACGGGGTCCTACGCGACGTCGATCAGGCGCGAGAGGTTGCGGGCGCGACCGGGTTTCCGATCTTGTTGAAGGCCGAGAGCGGTGGAGGTGGCCGCGGGATGCGCATCGTTCGCGGCGTGGCCGATGTGAAGGCCGCGTACGATTCGGCACAGGCCGAGTCGCTCGCGTGCTTCGCGGATGGTCGCCTTTACCTCGAAAAGCTGATCGAAGGCGGACGTCACATCGAGATCCAATTGCTTGCCGACAAGTACGGTCACGTGGTGCATCTCGGAGAGCGGGACTGCTCCGTGCAACGCAAGCACCAGAAGCTCATCGAGGAATCGCCGGCGTTAGTGTTGAGCGACGCCGAGCGTGAGCAGACGCTCGCCGCCGCGGTTGGTGCGACGCGCGCTATCGGCTACGTCGGTGCGGGGACGATGGAGTTCCTGCTCGATGGGGGCGGCGAGCTTCGATTCATGGAAATGAACGCGCGCCTGCAAGTCGAGCACCCTGTCACGGAAATGCGCACGGGCATCGATCTGGTGGAGGCCCAGATTCGCATCGCCGCGGGCGAGCCGCTCTGGTTCTCCCAGAATGACATCGACCTTCGCGGTCACGCGATCGAGTGCCGTATCAATGCGGAGGATCCGTCGAACGGGTTCTCGCCCAGCCCGGGCGTCATCAAACGATGGGAAGTCGCTACCGTCGGTGACGACCGCGTTCGCGTCGATACCCACGTCGAGTCCGGCTACGAGGTTCCGCCCCACTACGACAGCTTGATCTGCAAGGTGATCGCCTGGGGCAAGGACCGCGAGGCAGCCTGCGATCGCCTGTCCGAGGCGTTGCAGGGCGTCCGATGCGATGGGATCTCGACCACGATTCCAATGCATCTTGCGGTCTTGAGCTCGGAGGAGTTCCGGGAGAATCGGTACGACACAAGCGCCGTGCCGGGGTGGGAGAGCTGATGGCACATGTTCCGGTAGTTCCAATCGGCAAGGTCCGCGAAGCGGTCGTCGATCAGGCGACCTACGATCGCGAGGTTGCCGGCCACGAGCCGTTAGCGTCGCGTCTCGACGAGCGTCGCGCAGAGGTCCACGCGGGCTGGGGCGACAAGTACGCCGACCGCGTGCACGAAAAGGACAAACTCACCACCCGCGAGCGGATCGAGCGCCTGAAGGATGACGGATCGGAGATCTTCGAGGTCGGCACCTTCGTCAACTACGGCTTGGATTTCGACGGCCTCCGCTCCCCGGCCGCCGGCGTCGTCACCGCCTTCGTGCGGATCGAAGGACGATGGTGTGTCGTCGTCGCGAACGACAACACCGTGGCATCAGGCGCTTGGTGGCCCAAGACACCAGAGAAGATTCAGCGCGCGCAGGAGATCGCTCGCCGCCTGCGCCTGCCCACGCTCTATCTAGTCGATTGCAGCGGGCTCTACCTTCCGGAGCAAAGCAAGAGCTTCGCGGGTGCCACCGGCGCGGGGCACATCTTCAAGATGAACAGCCTGCTGTCGGCCGAAGGAGTGCCGCAAATCGCCGGTGTGTTTGGGGATTGCATCGCCGGTGGTGGATACATGCCGATCATTAGTGACCGCGTCTACATGACCGAGCAGGCGTACATGGTCATCGCGGGCGCGGCCTTGATCAAAGGCGCCAAGAGTCAGCACATCACGTCGCTCGACATTGGCGGGCCGGAGGTGCACGTGCACCAATCGGGCTGCGCCGATGAGCGGGTTCCCGACGACAAGACCCTGATCGACTGCTTGCGGCGCGAGGTGTCGCGGCTTCCGAGCTCGGGCGCAGACTTCTACCGCGGCGGCGTCGAGTCGATGGAGCCTGCCCATTCTTCCGCAGAGCTCCCCGGCTTGCTCCCGGTCGACCATCGCCAGGCGTACGAGGCGACGGAGATCCTCGCGCGCCTGTGTGACCAGAGCCTCTTCTGGGAGGTGTTGCCATCGGTGGGTCGCGAGATGATCTGCGGTGTCGCCCGTGTTGGTGGGTTGTACGCCGGGTTCGTGCTCAACAGGCAAGGATTGGTCGACGATCCCGAAGCCAGCGAGGAGCAGCGTCCCGCTGGGATTCTCTATCGACAAGGCATCGCGAAGATCAGCGCGTTCAGTCGCGCGTGCAACAGCGACGGCATCCCGTTGATCTGGCTGCAGGATATCAGTGGCTTCGACATTGGTGCCGAAGCGGAGCGGCACGGGCTTCTCGCCTACGGGTCGAACCTCATCTACACCAACAGCACCAACGAGACGCCGATGTTCACGGTGCTTCTGCGGAAGGCTTCGGGGGCTGGCTACTACGCGATGGCGGGGCTTCCGTATAATCCGGTCGTCCAGCTGTCGACACCGATTTCCCGGCTCAGTGTCATGGAAGGCCGCACGCTGGCGATCGCTTCGTACAACAGCAAACTCGACGACAACTTCGAGATCGTGACGACCGACCCGAAAGAGCGGGCGCAGATCGAAAAGCGCATGCAGGAGGTCGAGGCCCGTATCGAAGCCGACATGGATCCATACGTGGCGGCCCGGCAGATGGACACCGACGAAATCGTGCGCCTCGACGAGCTACGCGATTGGCTGAAGGTGTTGGTCGAGATGAGCTACCAAGGGGTGGGCTATCGACGAGTGAAGAACCCGCGCATTTGGACCATGCACGACCTCGATGTGCTGATGAGCGGGGGACGCGCATGAGCGACAGCTGCCACGTCCTGCGGGCGCGTTCCGGCGACACGGAGACGAGCGACTTGGTGGCGCCAAGCGTCGGCGTCTTCAGTCCCGCGGTGGCGGCAGGCGATTTGCTGTCCGCAGGGCAGGTGGTCGGCACGATCGATGTGCTGGGAGTCCGGCGCGAGCTCATCGTTCCGGAGGGCGTTGCAGGTCGCGTCGCTCAGTGCGCCGGTGGCGGGCGCTCGCGCGTACCCGTTCAGTACGGCGACTCCTTGCTCGTGTTCTCTGCTGCTTCAATGGGAGACGTCGCGGCCGCGACGTCTGTGGTGAGCACCGATTCGCAGGGTGCGCTCGCGTTCGTTGCTCCGATGAGCGGGCGGTTCTACAGCCGACCGTCTCCCGCGGAGCCTCCCTTCGTCGCGGCGGGCGACACCGTGCAGCAAGGCCAGACCGTCGGGCTGCTCGAAGTGATGAAGACCTTCAACCGACTGGTCTACGGAGGCGAGACCCTGCCCGAGCAAGCCACAGTGGAAAAGACGGTTCCAAGCGATGGAGACGATGTCGTTCGGGGAGATGTGATCTTGGCGCTGCGATCTTTGCCTGAGAAGTGAAGTGTTTTCGCGTGGTTGCATGGGTAGAGCGTGTCCCTTAAGGTGCGCGCATGGTGGAGGCGAAGCTTGGTGACCGCGCGCTGTTTCCTGACTTAGAAGGAGCGGCGTACCTTGCCCATGCGGCGATTTCGCCGCTCTCGCTGCCGGTGCGCGAGCGGATCGCCGAGGTTGCAAACGATTATGGTCGTGGCGGGATGGCCGGTTTCGCGCGCTGGGCGCCCCGGCTTCGGCAGGTTCGACAGCAGCTGGCCACCGTGATCTCCGCCGAGCCGAGCGAGATCGCCTTTGTGGCCAACACGACGCAGGGGGTCATCGACATTGCGTTCGGGCTACCGTGGAGGAAGGGCGACCGGGTGGTGTTGTTCGACGGCGAGTTCCCCGCGAACGTGACCCCTTGGCAACAGGCGGCAGAGGAGTTCGGCCTCGAGCTTTGTTGGTTGTCGCTCGATGCGTTTCACCGCTCGATCGATGAGGGCCTCGCCGAGCTCGAGCGTGCTCTCGACCGCGGAGTTCGGGTCGTCGCAGTGAGCGCGGTGCAGTACAAGACCGGTCTTCGGATGCCGCTCCCAGAGATGGCGGCGCTTTGTCACAAGTACGGGGCAGAGGTCTTCGTGGACGCCATTCAAGCGCTGGGGGCGACGCCGGTCGATGTGTCTTTGGGGATCGATTATCTCAGCTCGGGCAGCCACAAGCACTTGATGGGGCCCGAGGGCGCCGGCTTTCTCTATGTCGCCGAACGCTGCGCCTCCACGTTGAAGCCAAGGCTCGCAGGCTGGCTCGGCCACGAGGATCCGGCCGCGTTCCTGATGGGCGACGAGCCCAGGTTACGGTACGACAACCCTCTTCAGCGCGGCGCTCAGGCCCTGGAGACCGGGACGAGCAACGTGATCGGCCTTGCGGCCTTGGGCGCGTCGATCGAGTTGCTGAGTCAGCTCGGCGTGCCCGCAATTCACGCTCACGTGGGTACGTACATCGACCTGCTCGAAGCAGGGCTATCCGAACGAGGGTTTCGCAGTCATCGCGCCAATTCGACAGCACTTCGTTCCACCTTGCTCGGCGTGACGGTGCCCGAGGACGTCAAGCTGTCCAAGCTCGGCGCAGCGCTGCGCCACCGTGGCGTGGTGTGCAATACGCCGGACGGCTTGATGCGATTCGCGCCGCATTGGCCGAACGCGCACGACGAAGTCCCCGAGGTTTTGGCCATCATGGATGAAGCGCTGGCCGAGCTTCGAGCTCGAGTCTAGGGTCGCCCGATGGCTAGCCAAAGCGACCGCAGCTTCTGGGCCTTCAACGCCGTGGTTTCGACTACCGCAGTGGGCTTTCTCGGCTGGCTCCTTCTCCTTCGTGAAGGTGGTGGTGTCCAGGCCGACCTGAGCTTCATGCCCGCCGTGAACGCCGCTCTGAACGCCACCTCGGCCACGTTGCTCGCGCTCGGTTTCGCGGCGATTCGAAGCGGCCGTCGCGATATACACAAGAGGCTCATGGTCTCAGCCTTCGCAGCCTCCGCCGTATTCCTCGTGGGCTACGTGCTCTACCATTACGCCCACGGCGACACCCCGTACCAGGGAGTAGGCACGATTCGCCTCGCCTACTTCACGATCCTGATCACCCACGTGCTCCTGTCGATCGTGATGCTTCCGATGATCCTAACGACTTTCTACCTCGCAACACGCGAGCGGTTCGTCGCTCACAAGCGCCTAGCAAGATGGACCCTGCCGATCTGGTTGTATGTATCGGTCACGGGCGTGGTGATCTACTTCATGCTTCGGCCCTAGCAGCGTCAGTGTCAGCGCCAGCATCGGTGCCCGGCTTGCTACGGGTGTCTCAACCTACGCACGGCGATGATCCCTTCGACGATCATCCACAGCAGCAAGACGAGTAGGAGTGACGCCAACGCGGCAAGGGGTGCGTTGCCCTCGGCGAGGAACTGTTGGAGCTTGGTGACCAGGGCCAGGGCGGCGACCGGCATCACCAGGGCCATCGGGATGACCAACGGCCACACCGGCCGTTTTCGCGCGAAGAAGTAAAGAGCCAGCGTCATCAGGGTGAGCGCCGCCAGTAGTTGGTTGCTTGCGCCGAAGATCGGCCAGAGCACCCAGCCGACGGCTTTAGCCTGACCCGTCGCAGGATCCGGGGTTTCGGCGAGCGCCAGGTACATCGCCGGCACGACTGCGATGATCGTCGCGATGTAAGGATTGGTCAGAGGCTTGATCCGAAGCGCTGCACCGAGCTCGCTGAGAATGAACCGTTGGATGCGCGTCGCGGTGTCGAGCGACGTTGCGGCAAACGCGATGACGAGAACGGCCATCAGCGTGCGTGCGAGCTCCGATGACAGGCCAACCGCTTCGAGGAACGCGCCGCCGCCGAGCACGAATGCCGCCGCCTTGTTGCCGCCGGCGTGTGCCCAGCTGTCGTAATAGACCGCCCAGCTGAGGTCATCGACGGCGCCTTGGCCTGGGAGGGCGCACGCGCCAACCAAGCCGATGCCGGCGACGGCGGCAAGGGTCGCTGCGAGAGCAAGCGAGCCTTCACCGAGCATCGCCCCGTAGCCGATCAAGCGAGAGTCAGACAGCCGGTCGATTTGCTTTGATGTGGTTCCCGATGACACGAGGCCGTGGAAGCCGCTGATGGCCCCGCACGCAATCGTGACGAACAAGATCGGGAAGATCGAAGGGGCCCCGGCTTCGGGAGTGCGATACACGGGAGCGTCGAAGTCCGGGTGCGCGATGAGAACGCCGAGGAACAGGAGCCCCAGCCCGACGAAAAGTTGGTGACTGTTGATGTAGTCGCGCGGTTGGAGCAGTAACCAGACCGGCAAGAGGCTGGCGATCGCTGAGTAAACCAGCAGAAAGAAGATCCAGCCGGTCGTTGCGGTGTGCTTGTCGACCCCCATCGCCACGAAGTCGATCGGGACCTTGGTTCCAACCCATACGAAGAAGTAGAGCACCGCGAGCGCGGTCAGGGACGGCCAGAGGATTTTCATGCGGCGCTTGTAGACGAGCCATCCGATCACGATCGCCACGATGATCTGAATGTTGATCGGGATGACGCTGGTTGGTTGGCTGACGAACAGCCCAGCAATCGCCATCGCAAAGACTGCAAGCACGAGCCAGATCAGCACCAGCACGAAGCACATGAACAAAATGCGAGCCCGCGCGCTGATCGTCTTGGCCGTGATGTCCGCAATAGAGCGCCCCTTCTCACGTATGCTCGCGACCAGCGCGCCGAAGTCGTGCGCCGCACCCATGAAGATCGTGCCTAGAACGACCCACGTCAGAGCGGGCCCCCAGCCCCAGTACGCGGCCACGCAAGGTCCGATGATCGGCGCTGCTCCCGCGATCGACGTGAAGTGGTGCCCGAACAGCACGGCGCGTTGCGTGGGCACGAAGTCGACCCCATCCCCGAGCTCGTGGGCGGGTGTGACGATGTCCTCTTGGTCTTGGAAGACACGCTCGCCGAGGAATCGTGCGTAGAATCGATACGCGATCAGGAATGAACCCAGGACCAGAGCTGCTGCCAACGCTGCCATTGGTCGCGTTGGTCGGCTTTTTTCGCGTATTGGTCAAGCACAAAGCCGCTTTCCTTTGCGACGAAAAACGCTAAGGTCCCCGCATGAGTGGGACCTTTCGACCCCATGGCGTGTGGACCGCCCTGACGACTCCGTTCTCGACGGACCGGCAGGTCGACTACGATTCGTTGCGTCGGCTGATCGAGTTTCAGGTGCAAGAAGGCGTCGATGGCGTTCTTCCGTGCGGTACCACGGGCGAATCGCCCACCCTTTCGTGGCAGGAGCACGACGCGGTCATCGACGCCTCGGTGCGCGCCGTGGAAGGGAGAACCGGTGTCCTGGCCGGTGCAGGCAGCAACAACACGCAAGAGGCGATTCGCGCGAGCGGTCAGGCAAGGGAAGCCGGTGCGACCGCTGTGCTCTTGGTGGACTGCTACTACAACGGCCCCTCGAGCCTCGAGCTCCGCACCGAGTACTACGAACGAGTTCTCGAGAATGTGCCCGACATTCCAGTTGTGCCCTACGTGATCCCGGGGCGCAGCGGCTGTGCGCTCTCCGCAGCCGACCTCGCCATCCTGCACCTCAACGACCCCAAGCGGGTGCCGGCGGTCAAGCAGGCCACCGGAGATCTCGACCGCATGCGGCTGGACCGCCAGCTCGCCGGGCCGGCCCTGAGCATTCTTTCGGGCGACGACGACCTGACGCTCACCATGATGCGTGATGAGGACATCCGCGCTTGCGGCGTGATCAGCGTGCTCTCGAACATCGCGCCTGGCGCGATTGGCGGGATGGTGCGCGCGCAGGTGTCCGACGACACGGAGGAGACGCAGCGGCTGACGCAGGCGCTCGCCCCCGTGCTCAGGCTGGTGACGTGCTCCGTCACGGCCGTGCGAACGCTGCCGAACGGGCAGAGCGTCGAGGTTACCGACAAGTTCAGAAACCCCGTGCCGGTGAAGACCATGATGGCGGGGCTCGGGATGATCGAGTCCACCAAGCGCCCGCCGCTTGGGCGGATGAGTCCGACCGCGGTGGGGCAGTGCCGAGAAGCGCTAAGCCAAGTGCACAATGCAGACCCAGGTATCCTCGGCCCGATCGAGGAGGCGTTCGACGTGCGCATCGACCAGCGCCTCGGGGATGACGCGAACTGGTCGGCGCTCGCCCGTTGAGGGGACCGTGTACCGCGCGCTGATTCGTCCGCTTTTGTATCTGCTTCCCCCAGAGGCTGCCCATCACTTCGCGTTTGGTTGTCTGCGATTGCTGGCGGCGATCCCGGGCATGCTATCGCTGGTGCGGCGCGCGTTTCACAGCGGGGACGAGGGGTCACGCGTTCGAGCCCTCGGCCTCGACTTCCCAAACCCGATCGGCTTGGCCGCGGGGTTCGATAAGGATGCCATCGGGTACGAAGCATTGGGCGCGATGGGTTTCGGCTTCATCGAGGTGGGTACGCTGACGGGACAGCCGCAGCCGGGTAATCCGACGCCACGACTGTTCCGGCTTCCGAAAGACCGGGCGCTGGTGAACCGAATGGGCTTCAACAACCGCGGCTCGGAGAATGCCGTGGCGCGATTGCAGCGACCGCACCAGACGATCGTAGGGGTCAACATCGGCAAGACGAAGGTCGTTCCCGAAGAGGAGGCGATCGGCGACTACGTGGCGAGCGCCAAGCGGGTGGGCCCGCTAGCCGACTACGTGGTGGTCAACGTGAGCTCACCCAACACGCCGGGCCTACGCAACCTGCAAGCGACCGAAAAACTGCGCCCCCTGCTCGGCGCAGTTCGTGAAGCGCTTAATGAAGTGTCTCCCGCCCGCCGGGTCCCGCTGCTGGTGAAAATCGGGCCGGACTTGGCCGACCAGGACGTGGACGCCGTCGCGGAGCTGGCCCTCGACCTCGAGCTCGATGGGATCATCGCCACCAACACGACCATCCGACGAGACGGGCTCAAAAGCGACGCCGCCGAAGTCGAACGCTGCGGCGCCGGCGGTCTGAGCGGCCCCCCGGTACACGAGCGTTCGCTCGAAGTGCTGAAGCGGCTACGCAGCAAGGTCGACGACAAGCTCGTATTGATCTCCGTCGGCGGAATTGAAACAGCGGCGCAGGCCTGGCAACGGCTCCAAGCGGGCGCAACCCTCGTACAGATCTACACCGCGTTGATCTACGAGGGCCCATGGTTGCCGAGTCGCTTGGCCAAGGGCGTCGCCGAGCAGCAAAGAAAGGGGACTGCCCCCTAGGCGCTCGCGTGGGCGTGGCGGGGTGGGGATGAAGGGCCCACTCTCCACGATAACGGCGCGCCCAGATTCTTGAGAAACAGCGACAGCGCCAGTGTCGGCGCCTGTGTCCGCTAACCTCTGGCGTCGATCACCGCGGCCGCTACCGAGTCGGACCACACATTCACGGTGGTTCGGAGCATGTCGAGGATGCGGTCTACGGCGAGGATCAATGCGACTGCGCTCGTCGGGAGCCCAACCGCGTTGAGGACCACGACCATCATGACCATGCCGGCGTGGGGGATGCCGGCGGCGCCGATGCTGGCGAGTAGCGCGGTCAGTGCGATGAGGCCCTGTTGCGCGAGGGTGAGGTCGACGCCGTAGACCTGCGCGATGAATAGAACCGCCACTGCTTCGTAAAGCGCTGTGCCATCCATGTTGATCGTCGCGCCAAGCGGGAGCACGAAGGACGTCACCTCCGGTTTCACACCGGCCTCTTCCACCTCTTGCATCGTGAGGGGGAGGGTTCCGTTGCTGGACGCCGTGCTGAAGGCGGTCACCAGCGCGGTGGTCAGTTTTTTGGCGTACTCGATCGGCGAGCGGCCGGCGCCAAGCCAGAGGATCGTCGGCAAGGTCACCGTCGCATGAATGAGAAGCGCGATGAAGACGGTAAGGACGTACCAACCCAGGACTTGAAACGCGGCCGGGCCTTTGCCGGCGGCTGCGTACAAGGTGAAGCCGAAGACGCCGATCGGCGCAAACTTCACGACGAAGAGGGTCATCTGCATCATCACGTCGAACAGACCCGAGAAGAAGCGCCGCACGACGCTGGCGTCCTTCGATCCTTCGCGATGCTCGGCGAGTCCGATGAACACGCCGATTAGAAGGGAGAAGAAGATGACCGGCAGCATGTCGCCCTCGGTCGCCGCGGCGAGCGGGTTCTTGGGAATCAGGCTTTCGAGCTGCTCCCACAGAACGACCCCAATACTGCTTGGCGGTTCGGTCAGCAGCACGCCGCCTGCGCCTTCTTCGAGCAGGGCGAGCTCTGCGCCCTCGCCAGGCCGGATGATGTTCACCACTACGATGCCTGTGACGATGGCGAGGAAGCTCGTCGTTAGATAGAAGGCGATCGCGCGCCCGCCGATCGAACCCAAGGTCCGGAGGTCGCCCATGCCCGTGACGCCGGTGATCAGCGACGAGACGATCAATGGGACGACCAGCATCTGCAGGAGCCTGAGAAAGAGATCCCCGATCTCCTTGCCAACCAGCGCCACCTTGCCGACGATATCGGCATCGACCATGCCCTGGACGCCAGCCCAATTGAGAGCGAGCCCCAAGCCAGCGCCTAGAGCCATCGCGATGAGGATCCAATGATGGAGTTGCAGTCGTTTCACGGGCGCGCATTATGCGGACGCCCTTCTTCGATGTAAAACCAACCCATGACCGACGAGAATCCAGACAAAGGCCCGCTTTTGGAGCTGCGAGGAGCGCTCGACGCCCTCGACCACGAGCTGCTGGAGCTGTTGGTCCGGAGGATGGACATCGTCGGGGATATCGCCGCGCGCAAGCGATCGCACCGCGTTCGGATTCGTGACCTCGCCCGCGAGCGCAGGGTTCTCGACGATCGCTGTGCCCGCGCCGAGGAGCTTGGCCTCCCGATCGAGAGCATTGAATCGGTGTGGCGGCAGCTCATGCTGATGAGCCGGGAGCGCCAAGCCGCGCTCCGCGCCGAGGTGCCGCCGGACGTCGAGCCGAAAACGATCGCCATCGTCGGCGGCGAAGGTGGGATGGGACGCTCGCTCCGCACCTTGTTTTCCGATCTCGGTCACGAGGTGGTGAGCGCCGACCTAGAGACTGAGCTTCAGCCAGCCGAGGCCGCCGCAACTGCCGACGTCGTGATCGTCAGCGTTCCGATCCGCGAGACACGCGCAGTGATCGAGCAAGTCGGCCCACTGGTTCGCAAGGACGCGCTGCTGATGGACGTCACGTCGATCAAGACCGACCCGATGGCGGCGATGCTGGCGTCGACCGAGGCGAGCGTCGTCGGCACCCATCCGATGTTTGGTCCCGGGGTGAATACCTACCAGGGTCAGCGGGTGGTGATCTGTCCCGGTCGCGGCGACGCCTGGCTGAGCTGGACTCGGCAGATGTTCACCGCACGCGGCCTGGTGAT
>Ga0316191_10002675_pt1 | contig 13021 bp, 12 predicted proteins | sample Eddworburr2cm_MG_FD_204928 | JGI IMG/M metagenome (GOLD analysis project Ga0316191, IMG submission 204928) | Coastal sediment microbial communities from Maine, United States - Eddy worm burrow 2 cm | ecosystem: Environmental > Aquatic > Marine > Coastal > Sediment | place: USA: Maine...
TTTTGTGTTCTCGCTGACATTACCGGTGGCTATTTTTATTGCGACCCGCTGGTTTATCCCCTTGTATCGCAACACGGTACAGACCACCGCGTATGAATACCTCGAGCAACGCTTCGGCGTCTGGTCGCGGCTGTACATGGGTGCAGCATATATCCTGTTGCAGACAGGTCGCTTTGCCGTGGTGCTGTACCTGACGGCGCTGGCGCTGTCCTCCTTGCTGGCAACCGATACCGCGACACTGATTCTGCTGCTGGGTGGTTTGACTATCGGCTACACGCTGGTCGGTGGCTTTGCCGCTGTGATCTGGACGGATGTTGTGCAGTCCGTGGTGCTGTTACTGGGCGGGTTATTCTGTTTATACCTGCTGTTGAGCCAGATGCCGGGTGGCTGGGAGCAGCTCAGTGCAACGGCTGCACGGCAAGACAAGTTTGCATTGGGACCAATGGATGCGGATCTGCTGGTGCAAGGGTTCTGGGTGATCTTTATTTTCGGCATTGTGGAGAACCTGAAAAATTTCAGTGTCGACCAAAACTATATCCAGCGTTTTTTGTCAGCGCCGAGTGAGGCTGAAGCACGAAAATCACTCTGGCTTGGTGGTTTGTTGTACATCCCGGTGTCAGCACTGTTTTTTATGATCGGCACAGCGTTGTTTGTTTACTATCTTAATGTGCCGGCAACAGGTCTGCCTGAGCAGGCCGACAAGGTGTTCCCTTTTTTTATCGTTAATGAACTGCCAACCGGTCTTGTCGGGCTGGTGATTGCAGGTGTTCTGGCTGCCGGTATGAGTACGCTGGATTCATCCCTGAACAGTTCAGCGACTGTCTGGACAGTGGACTTCTACAAACGCCTGCTGCGGCCGGAGGCGGATGATGCCTGCCAGGTTGCAGTTATTCGTATTGCCACCGCGGTTATTGGCGTGCTTGCGACAGCTGCGAGCCTGTTAATGATTGACGCCAGAAGTGCGCTGGATGTCTGGTGGAAACTGTCCGCTGTATTTGGGGGCGGCATGCTCGGGCTGTTTTTATGTGCACTTTTCTACCGCGGCATGCGGCCACGCCAGGCGATGTTCGCAACCGCCGTCGGTGTTCTGTTTGTAGCCTGGGCGACCATTACCAGCACCTGGTTTACCGGTATGACCTGGGGATTCCCGTTACATGTCATGATGATCGGTGCCTGCGGAACGCTGGTAATTGTTGTTACCGGGTTCATCGTCGGTAGCAAGTCTGGTTGACGTCCTCACGGTATTTTATAAATTTTCACCTGTGAAACTTCTTTAATCTGGCCACATAGCGACTTATTTTGAACATGGACGACCTCCCTTTTACAAATAAATAGTCATTAATTACAAAAAGTTGTGACTCGGTGGCATCAAGGTCCGGTTTAACGTAATATTCCCCACAAATAGAGTGGTTTATGGCTGTCGAGGGACGGGCTAATGGAAAATCGACGTAAAAACAGTGACCGGCGCAGTTTTGGACGAACGGAAATATTTCCCTATACCGACAAGAACGGTTGCGTGCTTCACAAGAGCCGTAGCCGTGCACCAGACCGGCTGCTGAACAGCCTGCAGGTGGAATTGATCTCGATGGCACTGGTACATGACGAGCTTGTTGCGAAACGCAAAATTGATTCTGCCGGCTTGATCATCAAGACAGAGCCACGTGCAATACGGGTGAAAGGCTAGTTTATCAGGCCGCGTTACCCGGGTGTAATGACCTGACAGGCGGGATTGTCATTGACCAGACGCTTTATCTGTAATGTTTTCAATTGTATCCTGTGGGCGTCCCCGATATTTTTTATAGTCTATCTGTTTGTGTCAATAGTGCAGTCAGCCGTGCCGCGGTCGCAAGCGGGTTGATAACGGGCGTGACCGGCGTATGACTGCAGCGTAATATCGATCGCATGTTTTTTATTCTCAAGAGCTTGCTGGTGCTGTTGTTGCTTGCACTGTTAGCCTTTCCTGTCGTAATTTTTGTCACTGGCCTTGAGCCCGAACCCCTGATAGATCCGGGCAGGAGTTTGTCTCATCAGGACGTCGAACGTATCAAGCTATTGCTGCGGCAGCATGATCCGCGAAGACTGAAGCAGGGAGAGATTCAAACCCTGGCGCTGTCGCAACGCGATCTTAGTCTGCTGCTTGATTATTCGTTCGCACGTACCCTGAATATAAATTCACGTGTTGAGCTTTATCCGGATAGCGCAATTGTCAGTATGACGTACCACTTGCCTGAAAAATACTCGGGCAACTACCTGAATATCGTAACAACGCTGTCACAAACTGATGGCCGGCTGCATGTCGAGAGGCTGCAGTCGGGACGTGTCAGTTTTCCTGGCTGGCTGGTGAATCCGGTGTTGCAACTGCTGCAGGCCGGCCTGATGAAGTATTCTGATGAGTATCGTGAGGTATTGCAGACAGTCAGTGAGTTTCGTCTGGAAGAGAATCAGCTGGTGCTGGTGTATCAATGGCAGCCGCAGCTGGCTGCACAATTGAAGTCCAGTGGTTATGGGTTGTTGTTTTCTGCGGACGACAAGGCGCGGGTACTGGCATACCATGAAAAGTTAACCCGGCTTGCGGATGATTATCCTGATCGCCGTGTTTCGCTGGAGGAAATATTGCCAGCGCTGTTTGCGCTGGCCACTGTACGCTCGGAACACCAGGGGGATCCGCGAGCAGAAAATCGCGCCTTGCTACAGACACTGGGAATGTATGTGATGGGCGTTAATGTTGGCCGCTTTGTCGATGCGCCGGTTGAGGCGGGGCAACACAGGATGTACCTGACTGTTCTCGGCCGCCATGATCTCGCACAGCATTTTACCGTGTCAGCAGCTGTGACCGTGTCTGCCGGCAGTGGCCTGGCGAATGCTATTGGCTTGTTCAAGGAACTGGATGATTCCCGGGGCGGCACCGGATTCAGTTTCGACGACTTGCTTGCTGACCGTGCCGGTGTCCAGCTTGCCGAGCTTGTCACGGAAACTCCAAATTCCGCTCGCGTAATGCAACGGCGTCTGCGTGGCCAGTTAACGGAAAGTGATTTTATGCCGGCAATCGACAATTTACCGCCAGCTATTATGGAACTGGCTTTCAAACAGCGATACCGGGATCTGGACAGTGAGAAATACGCCCTGGTAGATGATGAAATTGAAAGACGTATTCAACGCTGTCCGGTATATCAGCCTGTCGGGAAATAGCTCCGCTTGAATGGCCGGCCTGCGCCTGGCCGGTTACCAGGAGAGTCTATTCGGGCTTTTTGTTGCAGAGGCCTTTAAATTCCTTATTGCCCCTGCTTAGCTGCATGATACCGGTGTAACGGTTGATGACCGCCATACCGCCCTGGTTACCGCTCGGTGACCAGATTATTTCCTGATCCGAGATAATGGCCGTGGCATTATTGGCTGTACCCTTTGTGTAATTGATGTTGATTTCCAGTTGCCCGTGCCTGAAATCGCACAATAGCGTGGCGGTTTCATCTGCGCGTGCGGGCAGGCTGGTAGCAAGTAGCATTGCGGTTGCAAGCACTAACGACAGGTATGGGATTCCCAGTGCGGTCATGACGAAGCTATCGGCAAATTGTCGTATAAACATAACAGATCAGCTGGTTGCTTGTCATTAGCGCTTGCGCGCGCAGTCCGTTATCGATGGCGTATATCCTGGCGGCGGCACTAGCCTATCAGGGTGTCTCGCACCCACTTTCCGGCCTGTTGTCCATATTCAAACAGCAGCAGGCCGGAAAGGATGGTTGCGCTGCCGACAATGGTCTGAGTCTGCAATACTTCACCATTGAGATAGTGCCCGAGCATCAATGCAGTCACCGGTGTTATTAACGTGATGAGTGCTACGCTTGTCGCGTCTACGTGTCTGAGCACATAGTAGTACAGCGCAAACCCCAGCACTGATCCTACCAGACCAAGATACAGTATTGAGGCAGCAGCACGGGTGGGTATGACATTTGGCAGTGGTTCGCCTGTCAGCAGATAAAGCAGCAATAACAATGGCACGGCGACGAACAGTCCACCAATGGTGGTGGCCAGTGCAGGTATGTCGGCGCCAATACGTTTCACGGCAACGGCGCTGGCTGAATAGGCAATGACCGAAAACAACATACCGGCAATACCATAACCGGCTTGATGCCCCAGTTGCTGCGATCCCAGCACCATGAGGACAAGCCCGGAGATGCCAAGAAATATCCCGCTTACACGTGCAGGAGTCAGTGCCTTTTCAGCCAGCCAGAATGTTGCCATCACACCGGTGATGATCGGCGCAAGGCCGAAGATAACCGCTATCCAGCCGGATGGAATGAACTGGGACGACCAGTAGACAGCTGTCATGGCGAAGAACAGACCCAGTCCGGCAGCCAGGTAAGTGCGGTATGCGTTTGCATGTCGTGGCAAAGGCACGCTGAACAGGCCGGCTATCAGCAGGCCGAACAGTACCCCGATGATCATACGACTGGTGATTCCGAACAAAAAGCCTACACCATCGCTGCTCCACTGAATGGCAAGCGGCGTGGTTGACCAGATCAGGATGACACCTATATAAGCTGCCGGAATTGACACGTACTGCCTCCGCTAAATATATGAATAAAAACAAAAAAGGCCGCAAGGTGGATACCGTGCGGCCTTTTGGAGTTTGCTTTACTGCTGGTTATCTAAACACTTATTCCCTCGGGACGGCGCGGCTACATGGCGCAACATGCCACACAGGCAGTCGTCGATAGCGTTCGATCATAACGATAAGCTCAGCAGTGTTCATGTGTCTGAGTCTTTCAGATAAAGGCCGGGGCTGTCAAGCGGGGCCTGACAGATCAGTACTGCTGCCTGGTGAGTACCCTGATTTTTTCTATGTCACCGGTGCGATAGGAAAATGAGTAGGAGCCCTTGCCTGCGTGCTGCGAGAGTTCCAGTTTTTGGCCGGACGAACCTATCAGCCGATATTCTTTTTCGGGTACATTTTTGCGTGTTACCTTGACGGTTGAACCGACGTAGTTCTTGGCATCCGTAACCTTGATTGGTATATATACGAGACGGTAACGCTCATTTTTTGCTACTGCCTTCTTTGAAATGCTGTCTACGCTCAGGTTGTCTTCGGCTGCTTCAAGGTCAGCCAGTTCGCGGTCGGCTCTCTCTTTGGCTGCGCTGGCCAGACGTTGGCGCGCCTTTTCAGTTCGGTAGGTATCCTGAATATTCAGTCCGGACTTCTCGTTAAACGACATATTTGCTTTCAGAAAATATTCTGCATCATAGGTGGTAAGCATGTGAGAATTAATGCCACTGTTGACCTGGTAGGTTGCACGGATCAGGTCCCAGCCGCCCCAGGCAGTGAACAGCGTCAGTGCAAGTGCCGCTGTTGTTGCAAATGTGACCATGTAAGCAAGAAAAGCCTTCTTCTCCTCATCCCAGTATCTCAGTCCAAACAGTGTCGCACCGACCGGGGATGTCAGCATGACGGCCAGTCCCCATGTGGATTTCCTGGTGAATGCGCGAACAGTTAGCCAGACAAGCGCCAGCAGGGAACAGGCGGCTGCTATCTGTGTCATCAGGGGGAGTAGAGTCATCGTGTGGTATCCCGGTTGGTTGCCTTGCTCTTTTATAGAGATCAATACCCATGTCGGCAAAAGCGGGGGCAATCTTGAGTCGGGTGACTGCTTAATTCTGTGGCCAGGGTGGTGAAAAAGCGTGCAGGGGTCACACTTTTCACGGCTGAAAAAAGCTGGTCAGATGAATTGATCAGTAATGTGGCGGTGGCGGTTCTTCGCCGGGCTGCATGATACTGGCGGCATTTAGTGACTGGATCTGCTGTTCTAGCGTCTCAACGGCCTTCTTTAGTGAGGTGGCCAGCTGCTCCTGCCCGATGAGGGCGCGGGTTAATTCATCAATGGTTGCTTCCTGGTGCATGAGGCGCGATTCCAGCGCTTCAATACGTGCGATAAGATCCTGGTCATTCATGCTGTAGTTAATACCTTCCGGGTCAAGTGTTTACCGTTCTTGCTGAAGCGAGACGGTTACCGCCCCGGATGCCCGCATGGCCTTTTGCCGGGCTGTTTCAATGGACGTATCCCGGGCAAGCAGCACACCCATGCGGCGGTGCCCGCTGACTTCCGGTTTGCCGAACAGTCGCATCTGCGTATCCGGCTCGCTCAATGCAATATCGAGATTTCCAAAGCAGACCTGTGTCGAGCTGCCTTCCACCAGTATGACACTGGATGCGGATGCGCCATGCTGCCGAACGTTGGGGACGGGCAGACCCAGTATCGCTCTCGCGTGCAGCGCGAATTGTGACAGGTCCTGTGAAATCATGGTGACCATGCCGGTGTCGTGCGGTCGTGGCGAAACCTCGCTGAAAATAACTTCATTGCCCCGGATGAACAGTTCCACGCCAAAAATACCCCGGCCTCCGAGCGCAGCAGTGACTTTTTCAGCTATAACGCGTGCGTCGGCAAGTGCTGTTTCGCTCATCGGCTGCGGTTGCCAGGACTGCCGGTAGTCGCCGTCAACCTGGACATGACCTATCGGTTCACAAAAGCTGGTGCCGCCGGCATGTCGAACAGTGAGCTGGGTGATCTCGTAATCAAACTCGACAAACCCCTCAACGATGACCTTGCCGGCACCGCTGCGTCCGCCTTGCTGTGCATACTCCCAGGCGAGATTGATATCCTCCGGTGTTTTTACTGTGCTCTGGCCCTTGCCGGAAGAACTCATGATTGGTTTCACGACGCAGGGCATGCCGATGATATTGACCGCAGCAATGAATTCTTCGTGTGTCGACGCAAATTGATACGGCGAGGTTTTGATGCCGAGTTCCTCTGCAACGAGTCTGCGGATGCCTTCACGGTTCATGGTTAAGCGTGCGGCACGTGCCGTGGGGATAACCGTGTAGCCCTCGTTTTCGAGTTCCAGCAGCGTATCTGTAGCGATAGCTTCAATTTCCGGTACGATATAATTCGGCTTTTCCTGTTCAATAACCGCACGCAAGGCGTCGCCGTCCAGCATCGAAATTACGTGACTGCGGTGAGCGACCTGCATGGCCGGGGCGTTGTCATAGCGGTCGACCACGATCACTTCCACGCCCAGTCGCTGCAATTCGATAACAACTTCCTTGCCGAGCTCACCACCACCGCACAGCAGCACGCGGGTTGCAGTGGCAGATAGAGGGGTTCCGATGCTGGTCATTAGGCTAATCTCCCGGTGCGAAGTCTTGCGTGTAAAACAGGCCAATTCTAGCATCATGCTTCAATACAGAGGCAATTGAGTACTGCGGATGTGGAGTCGTTTTGTGGTATTTTCAGTCCTGTATTGATGGTTTACCCGGTATATCAGGCCGGGTTTTTTATTAGTACAGGGCAGCCACTGTAGCGGGCTGTTCCTGCTGGATTTATTCTGCGAGCATAAAACAGGTTCCGTTGAGGAGATGGCTAAATGCGATTACATATACCGGAAAACGTATTAGTGGGTTTGTTTTGTTTGCTGGTGAGTGCGCCGGGCCTGTCGGACTATCCCATTGAGGTTATTGAGTTGCGGTCACGCCCGCTGGAAGAGATTCTGCCTGTCATTCAGCCGTTTGTTGGTGCAGAGGATACGGTAACCGGCATGGGGAACAATCTGGTCATCAAGGCGTCGCCAGCAAAGGTGCAGGAGATCAGGCGGCTGCTGGAGACGCTGGACCGCCCGCCAAGGCGGCTGGTGATCTCGGTTGGCAAGCAGGGTGATGTGTCGAGCAGCTCATCGGGGTACCGTGCCAGTGCCGATATCAAGGCCGGTGACAGCCGTTTCAGTATTAACTCACCCGGCCACCCGACCGACAGTTCGCGTGCGCAGGTGCGGATTCATGACAACACCCTGCAGGGTGCACGGACAACCCGGCATCGTGTGCAGGCACTGGAGGGTCGACCGGCCTATATTACCAGCGGTACCCGCATCCCCCTGCAGACAAGCGAACGTTACTATGACCGGGGTGTTCCCTATCAGCAGCGTACTACGCAGCTGCAGGATGTTAACAGCGGGTTTTACGTGGTGCCGAGAGTTAATGGTGATGAGGTGACACTGGAAATCATGCAGCATGATGACAGGCCTGGCGAGCGACGCGGTGTTATTAACACGCAAGCGACCGGGACAGTGGTGCGTGGCAGACTGGGTGAATGGGTGGAACTTGGCGGAGTGGATACATCAGACAGCAACAGGCAAGGCGGGCTTGGTCAGGCCGTTAATTCACAGGCAAGTACTGTGCAGGGTATACAGGTCAAGGTCGAGTGCCTGGATTGCAGCGGGGAAAGCAGGCAACTGCAGGACTTTGACTCGCAGTGAGCGGCTTGTGAGCCGTAGCCACCATCACCCTGGTAACGCCGCTTTTCAACGTTATAATGCGGCCGGTTTGCTCCAGTTTGCCGTGGGGTGTCTCCGCGGATAATGAATTGGCGCGCGAAGTCATTTCATAAAATATTGTATTTAATGATAATTAACATCTACCGGGGCATGGAGTCGTGACATGGTAATGGCTGGCAGAAAAGCATTTGAGCTGAGTGCGCGGTCCTGTGAGGCGCTCGCAGGTATGACCTGCTGGCCGCTGCGGGTACTGCTGGTCCTGTCGATAGCCGCTGTTTCACCCTGCAGCATGGCAGCCAGGCAGGCTGAAGATCTGGATGCGACGGTGCAGTACCTGATTACTTATGTGAAACAGTCCGATGTCACCTTTGAGCGCAATACCCGTCGCTATACAGGCAGGAAAGCTGCGGAACATATCAACAACAAGTATCAGCACTTCAGGGATGATATTGATACGCCGGAGAAGTTTATCGAACTTTGTGCAAGCGGCAGCCTGATGACAGGGAAACCGTATTTCATTATTACCAAACAGGGAGAGATGATGCCGTCCGGTGAATGGCTGAATGCCGAGTTGAAGGTTTATCGACTCCGAAATGAACACGGCAAGCGCTGATGTAATGCATGCGGTAATAACATTTATCCAGGCAAGGCGAACGCAACTGGTTCGTTTTTGCGTTATTCTGTCTGTGGTTTCTCTGCAGGCCTGTGCCACGGTCGAGCGGCGATCCGTGCCTGTAGTTCAGTACTTTGACAAGGCGGCTCAGGCGCAGTTATATCCGGTCAATGCGGCTGGCCCGGATCTCAAGGTGATGACCTTTAACATGGCGCATGGTCGCGGTGACAGCTTCCATCAGCTGTTACAGACTACCGCTACAACACGAAGCAATCTTGATGCTATCGCCCTGATGTTAACGCGGGAGCAGCCTGATGTTGTGGCACTGCAGGAGGCAGACGGTGTTTCTTTCTGGAGCGGAAATTTAAACCATCTTGCCTATCTGGCGGAGCGCAGTCCCTTTGCATGGGCGGTTAACGGACGGCAGGTACAGGGTGCCGGACTGGCCTACGGTGCTGCCTTGTTGTCAGGCATCAAACTGCAGCAGCCGCAGGCGATAACGTTCGATCCGTCGTTATCAATGCTACGCAAGGGTTTTGTTGTTTCCACCGTTGATTGGCCAGGTCAGCCGGGGGTGCAGGTGGATGTGGTATCTGTGCACCTGGATTTTTCCAGTGAATCTACCAGGCATATGCAGGCCCGTGAGCTGATTGCGGAGTTGCAGGGGCGCACGCGGCCGATGATCGTTATGGGTGACCTCAATACTGACTGGCAGCATGAGGATTCAACCGTGCGCGTTATTGCCAGTGAGTTAGGTCTGTCGGCGTATCGTCCCGATAGCCGGGGCCTGGAAACATTTCCATGGAGCGGCAAGCGCCTGGACTGGATTTTATTGTCCGCCGAGTTGAAATTCAGCAGCTACCGTGTACTGACTGACGTGTTGTCAGACCATCGCGTTGTTGTGGCTGAAGTCCTGCTTGATCCGCAGCGAGTTACGCGGTTTTCGGATCCTGAACCGCTCCTGATGCAGCACTGACTACTGCAAGTAAGGCGGACGCGAATAGCCGGGTTGAAAGTGTGGCTGCGTTGTCACCGGTTGTTGCGGGTAGTAGCCATAGCCCGGGGCGTAGTAACCGGCGGGAGGTGTGGCTGGCTGGTTACCCCGGGTTATAACAGCTGACCGTTTCGGTACTGGTTGGCTCTGACGGGTGGTTGCCCGGTGGTTTGTGAGCGCCTCTGGTGTCTGCGGATTGTCGCTGGCTATCGGCCAGCCAGGTCGCACAGTGGGTGACCAGTCGTCTGTTTGCGCCCCTGCGGCTGCCGGTTTCGCGGGCGGCTTGCCGGGGAGCGTGGCGATTGCTTCAGCAGCGGGTTTGTTGCCGGCTACCGGCGCGGGGTTTTCTATCTCACTGCTTGTCGATGTTGTAGCTACCTTGGGTGTTTCGTCATCACTGAGCCAGCTTTGTACTACCAGGATACCAACCAGCAGGATGGCGCCGGGGAGCAGCAGGCGTCGAGCAAAATATCCGTTGCGGGTGCTTTTTGACGCGATGACGCTGGCAACCTGAGCCGCTGGCTGTTTTGGCTGGGTCTGTGCGCTGTTGTCCACTTGCGTATCACGGCAATGGCCGGGGGCAGCACTTGTTTGCCTCGCAACAGGGTTTTGCTTATTTTGAGCTGTTTCAGTAACGGATTCTATGACTGATCCACTGGTCCGGCTGTTAGTCTCAGTGTTTGCCTCGGCGGCAACAGCGGGGATTTCCGGTGGCGTGGCTGGTAGCGTGTCCTGATGTATAAGCGTTTGCGGTGCTGCGGTGCCGGATTGTACGACTGGTTCACGTGTCGAACTCGCAGTAGTCGTGCTTGTGTCCTGGTTCTTTTCAGGGGCGTCCGCCTGTTTCTGAAGCACTGACATCTTTCGTGGTCTGGCCGGAGGTGCGGGCGTAATTTCTGCCTTGGCTATCAGGGTCTGCGCCCGTTCTGTTTGATTGGCGCGCACGGCTTTCAGCGCACTGGCTGCCTGTGCAGCCATCCAGGAGAGCGATTTTGAATCCGGTGATGCTTCCCCTGGGCCCGTCGCCACGCTCTGGCGGGTCGCCTCAGCGGGGGACTTCATTGTGGCAGTGGCAGCTGTATTCGCCGTTTTCCTGGTGCGCTTTGCGGGCGCCTTTCCAGCAGCTGTTTTTTTCCCGGCCCTGGATCTGCTGCCGGTAACCTTTTTGGTGCTGGCGGCTTTCTTTTTCGCAAGCGTTTTCGTTTTTACTGCCGCGCTGCCGGTTTTGGATTTTCTGGAGGCAGTTTTCCTGACGACTTTCTTTTTGCCAGTAGTTTTTTTGGACTTTGCGGGCGCTTTTTTTGCCTTAACGTCACTTGCCGTACTCACCATAACTGCCTCAACTGTATTGCGCCAACCGAAGTCAATATCATTCCCAATGTTACTGGTATTTTCAACCGGCAACATCATGGGGATGGCCCGATATTTTATTATTTGGCAGCTAACAGGGCAGTCCGCTGACTGCAGGCGATTTACTTCCGGGTGGTTACCGACCCTGTGGGTGCGTTCGCGACCGGAAATTGATTAGAATCAGTCGATTTTGCCGTTCTTGTCAGTGCCGCTGCAACAACGATGCATGCAGCCAGCTTACTGACTCTCTCGGGACCACCGGTAGCGGCTGGCAGAGTACACGGACTGAATGAATATTTCAGCTCAGCAGTTGGTGGGTTTACCGTTCTCGTCCACGGCAATGCTGCGTTCCAGGCGTTTTACCTGCCGGTCCCGCATGGGTTGGGCGCGCAGCATGACTTGCCGAACAAGTTGTTTGTCGACAGCGGTCAATCGCTTGTGTCCCAGGTAAATATGCATGAAACGCATGCGCTGGCTGCGGCTGAATACCTGTGCCGCGGCGGCATCAAGCGTCGCCAGATCGAAAGCCCGGCGCTTGCGCATGATAAATGCCGGCCAGATATAGGCGCGGGGCGCGTCCATGATGTAGAGCCTGGACATGTCCTGGCCAGATACCATCATGTTACGCAGGAACAGGTCATGGTGCTCAAAGCCATGCGCATGCATGTGTTTAACAGCAAGGGCGACCTCGGTGATGAGTTCGGCCTTCTTTTGTTCGCGCACCGCCTTGCTTTGCTGGTCGAACCAGTCGCTGGCGAGATAATCCACGCCCATGGACTGTGGTATTTCTTCTGTGATAATGAATGCATGGATGACGCCACTGGCAAAGCGGTGATCGCCCCAGGCAACCAGCTGTGGAATCCGCAAACCCCAGCTGGCAAGCTTCTCCAGGTTCTCGTATTCGGCACGGACCATTGACCGACCGACGAGGGAACCCCGGAAAGCCCGGCCCCAGATCTTTTCAAAGAGGTGGTTGTAGTAGAGTTTCAGATAGAAGACGCGGGGTTTGCCTGCATGGGTAATCTCGATACGCTTGACAACATTCTTTTCCTGCTTGCGATCGGTGCTGATAACGTCGCCCAGCTTGCTGCGCAATACGCCCTGAATGGTATCGAGATCTGCCGCTGCAAGCAGCTTGCGGTAGTCAGGATTGATGACGACATGATGGCTATTCAGCCAGCCAAGGCCCCTGGGAGCATCCCCGGTTTTTAACTGTTTCCAGATGTTATTTTGCATGTGCCTTGTGTGGTTGCCCGGTTGGGTAGGTTTCGCTGTGGCTTGGTGCTGATCGATTAAAACTTGTCTGTTTCAAATGCAGCCTCGTGACTTTCTGCAATAGTACAACTGTTCTGTTCGGCATGGCCACCGCTCTGAGCAGAGAGATTTTGATGACACTGGATCACCCGTTGATCATCAATGAATCTTCGGAGGGGCCATCGTTCAGGGCGAGCTGGCAGGTTTTCATGCGGCTGGAGACACCCGGTCAGCTACTCCGGCGCATGGGCGTGCAGTGATGGCTGCGATACCGCGCGCCCTGGCTATCCATGGGGTGCCGCAGACGTTGTCATGACTTAATGAGGTGGCGGAGTATTTATTGATATATTAATCAATATGTTGTGTGTTTTTTCGTGCGTGCAGACATAACCGGCGTGTATGTTAGCTTGCTGCTCGCTCCTGCATTGGGCAAGGTCCGGTCAGTGCCGGTAATTGTGCGGATCGAGTGTTAATCGTGGCTTAAGGAATACTTG